>ERZ808259.591-NODE-591-length-13970-cov-3.062451_pt1 | contig 13970 bp, 7 predicted proteins | sample MGYA00521279_ERZ808259 | MGnify/ENA primary metagenome ERZ808259 (study PRJEB31516, sample SAMN03275586) | gut metagenome | biome: mammalia-associated habitat; material: feces | host: Papio cynocephalus | place: Kenya | collected 2012-07-27 ... | reverse complement strand
GGAAGCGAGCCACCATCTTGATGTTCTCGAAGTTGGAAAGCTGCTCATTGTCCTGCAAGTCGATGTCGATGGCGAGCCAGCCAGTATGCTGCTTCAAGTGGGTCTCTCTTCGAGATACCATCACCATCTGCCCAGGGTGGGTGAGGCTTACGTCCTCGTAGAGAGAAAAGAGACCGCTCAACGTGGCTCCAGGCAACATCTTCTTGGTTTCGATATATTCAGGCATCTTCTTTGCCTTGTCGCCATATTCCTGGCGCATCGCTCTTAATCGCTCCACATGCGGCTTCCATCTATCCGTCAGACAAAACTCACGGATAGACATCTGCTGAATGCACTCGCCCGTCTCTCTATCTACGAAGCGACCTTGTGCGTCCTTGGCTGACTCGTAGATGCTGCATATTTCCTCAAACATAGCTTACCTATATTATATTACTAATTTTTCGCTGCAAAGATACATATTTTTATTGAAAAACAAGTGATAACCTATACTATATTTTTAAATTACTTATATTTTTAACATTTAAAACGATTAATATTAGTGCTTACCTATATTTTTCGTCGAAAAATGACAAAAGACGAATCAAGAAATCCCAAAAGTGGGAAAAGTGGGAAACGTGTTTTTGAAAAGTGGGAAAATTCTCGAAAAGTGGGAAAATCGTCTTGGATGCCCAATTTTCAAAAGTGGGAAAATTTTCAGAAGGCTTGTAAAGTTCACGCATTGTTCATATATTGTTCACGCTTTGTACAACTTATTTTTGCCTTTATCTGCCACAAATTCAGCAAGTTATCTTATAAAAGTGGGAAAATTTAATTATTTTTTCTAAATACACGGAGCGCAATGGTAAAAATATATTTTGAGAAATATAGAAAAATAGGCAAAAAATCTATGTTTTCAGCCCATATCTGCTTCTCAACTTATCCTCATAACTAACTGATTGTTTGATGTTTACGGTATAGCCGTATATGCTACCTACTTTATGTTTGGAGTTGGGGGATTTTGATTTTTGGGAGGAGAAAAAATTGCGGAAAAATTTTATATATAATAGCGATTTTCGCAATATTTTCCCACTTTTGACACGAGGGTATGTTGTAAAGTGCAAAAAATCAACGAGTTACAAATGTGCAAAAATTATACACGGTGTTCGGGGTATTTTCCCACTTTTCCAACCTTTGCAAAAATCTGCCCAAGGCGAGGGGTTCGGGGAATAGAAAAACCGCCTCGTTATCACAACGAAGCGGTTCTAAACAAAACAACATAAATTTAAATAAATAAACCAACAAATCTATATAACATTAGAGAAAATATGAGTTTTCTTCCGTCTGTTTTCTTGGCCTACCTTGATAGTCTTATGATTTGCCCTTCATAAACTGATTGGCTTTCGTCATGCTATCATAGAGGTTGCCTCGTCCGTACATATCAATCTTTGCGCTGATAGGTTGCGACAATCGCTCCAGGAGCGCATTGACGGCTTGCAGGAGGGCTGCATTGCTCGCCGCACTGCTGGCTAATAGGTCGCCAGCCGCTGACGCGTCAGGCGAAAGATTACCATTGCTTGCTTGCAAGCTTGCTGCAAGGGTATCGGCTACGTTGCCATTATCAAATGCCCTGCGTGCTGAGTTTCTCCCTGAATAGTTGCTGTCATAGTTGACGAGATCCTTCAACAGTTGAGGATCGTTCATCATCATGGCATGGGTGGTTTCTCGACCAATCACGATTTCGGGACCCTTCTCTGCTACCAGGGATGGCTGTCCGTTGATGGTGGTGGCTGTAGGTTGCGACAACATCTGCACCCCACCCTGCTTAGGCGCATCGTCTTCTTTGGCCCAATATACCTCGCCGTTATCGGCGACGAAAGGCTTCAAGTCTTGAACGTTACCAGAATCATAGGTGAGCATACCTGTTACCAGCTTGGTGTTGGTGCTGCTCGTAGAAGACTTCTTCTTGCTACCGAATGCGGAGTTAAGTGCCCACTGCATCAAGCCAGTGAGGGTGCTCATTACTACTGCTGCGGCGATAGGACCAGCGATAGGGCCTAAGAACTGGAAACACTTACCGATGGCACCAGCAATAGAGAAAGTCATCTGTGTCTCTGCAAGGTCGGCATCGGCTTGCGCTTGCTCCTGGTTGCCTTGCTGCTTCAAGACGAACGTTTGGTTCATCAAGGCATCGGTGCCTTTGAGCATCGCCTGGTTAGCGATTTGAGACCCCTTGGTTTGCTCATTGTTGCCATCTTCGGTAGTCTGAACAATGTCCTTCATACCCTTGGATGTCTCCTTAGAGCGATCCTTTGCGCCTTTCTTTACCTCCTTGGTGAGTTCTTGCTGGTGTTTCTTCTCTTTCTTGAGCTGCTTCTTCTGCTCTGTATCGGTATCGGTACCATCCTTGCCTTTCTTGCCGCCTCCGGTATTGAAGCCCATGTTCATCACACCACCGATGATACTGCCACCGATGCCAGCTACGGCATCGGATAGGCTACCTCCTCCCGTGGCTGCATCGGCGATAGCTGTGCCCGTGGCATTCGCTGCACCAGTAAAGGCACCAGCGTTGTTAGATGGAGATGAATTGTTAGAAGGCTTCTTGCTTGGTGTATCAATACCAAAAGCTTCTTTATTGTAATCCTTAATAGTACCATCTGGGTTGCGCTTCTTCCACGCTCTCGGTGGCTCGCCATCTGCCAAGGAATTGCCATTCATATCTACGTATTCATTACCTACCAGGCGCACCCACATTGGATTATCAGCGGTACCCAGATTGCGCCAGTCAGCATTGATGTAAGTATTTGCATTGGCCTCTGCATCCGCACGAGCCGCATCAATAGTAGGCTGCGCATTTTTCTTGCCTCGCTTGGCACCAGCATCATTGATGGCTTTCCACATCTGTGTGTTCACATCATTGAGAGCCATGTTGCCCCAACTCTCCAACATGGATTTGAGGGCATTCTTGATAGCCTCTTGTGCGCCGCTCACGTCATTACGCATCTCGGCAAAAGCAGAGCCTACGGCTGCGCCAAAGTCCTCGATAGGTTGTACGAGTTCCTTCATCTGTGAGAGACGATTTTTCATCGAAGCAGCTACTTGGTTAGCATAGTTTAATTCCGCTTCCATACGAGACTTGTCTGCGTCTTGCAACAGACGTTTGTCTTTGGATGTCTTCTCGATAAAGGCATAGTAATCCTCGGCTGCTTGCAAGCGAAGTCTCATTAATTCTACCTCTGGGTCGGCGGTTAAGTCTGCGAGACCCAAGTTAGAAAGGAAATTTGTACGCTTTCCAAAGAGATTGATTTCGTTCTGCATTTTGCGAAGCTTCTCTTGGTTGGCAAGATTCCGCTTGTTGGTAGCCCACATCTGGTCGGAAATCTTCTTCTGCTGGTCGTAGGTCTTCTTCTGAGCCTCCGTGTATTCATCCGAATATTGAATAAGCTTGTGATAGAAAACCTGCCAATCAGCCGCATTATCGCCCAAAACGCTCTGTATGCGAAGAGCCATGCCATCAGGATCATTACCAAAGAGCATCTGCATCAACAAGTTTTGCCCTGCCTTGTTTGACACATCTACCTGGTATAGCTTGACGATTTCCTGGCGAGCCTTTTCGTACATGGCAATGATGTTAGACTTGCGCTTGTCGAAAGCCTTTTTGTCGATGGCTTCGGCGTTCGTAGGGTTGGCATACCCCATAGTGTTGAAATCGTCATACATATTTTGCTTGACAGCACCCATGTAATCATTTTCCTGTGCTACCTTACGACGGGTTTCCAACTGCTGCGCTTCCAGCTTGATACGATTTTGCTCGTTCTGCGTCGCCTTGGCGAATATCTCGGCGGTGATAGAACCCATGGAGCGATTCAATCCCTTGCCGAGAGTTTCCATCTTTGCACGCAAAGCATCTACATTGTTGGCTGTGATACCATTCAAGAGATTCTTGGATAGATTGATACCTGTAGCATCTGTTTTTTCCACCAAGTCTTTATCCATCGTCTTCTTGAATTTCTCCCAAACATTCTTCTGTCCTGCGATAGCAAGACGTACTTGAGTAAGAGCCTCTTCCATTCGCTTCTTGACAGGCTCGACGAATAAGTCTTGCTCGGTTTTATCCATACCAATAGAGACGGCATCGGCAAGCTTAGCATTAATTTGCCGCTCATAAAAGTTGCGCACATCATCCATGATAGCTTTCGCCTCGTCCTGCTTCTGCTTCAGTTCCTCACGCATAGACTTCAGACGCTCACGCTCCTCTTGCTTCTGCGCACGGATAGCGTCCTTGTCTGGAGCATCGTTTTCGAGAGTACCAGGCTCATCCTCTACCCAAGGAGTGTAGCCATCAAGATTAACAACTTGATTGAAGTAATCGTTGATTTCCTTATCCTTTGCAGTCTCACGCTTAGTTGCATTCTGATAGTGGATAAGTGAGGATAATAACTCCAACTTACCACTGCCGGCTTTAACCGTTATTCGTTGCCCTCCGATCTGATGGTTTTTATCGTTGGTTATGTAAGAATAAACACCATTCTTCGTATTGAAGCGAAAACTCCCTTCTTTTGCACCGGTCTCCCCTGCCTCTATAATCTTTTGCCATATCCAACCTGCACCTGCACCCCTATTGAACATATCCATAACGTTCTTTTGGGTAAAGCCTCCAGCGAATAATCCTAGAGAATTGAGAGCTTTTTTTATGCGATTAGCCGCATTCAGACGATCCATCTGATAAGATGGCATTACGTTTTGTTTCGCCTCCTCCCGAAGTCGGTAATACGTAGCCCTCTGAATTTCCTGCGCTAACTCTGAATAGTGCTTCTTTAAGTCGCTCACGTTCTTAATTTCAATACCAAGCTTAGAGATATACTGACGGAAATCTCGATTAAAGCGAGCTATTTGCGTATTACGCTCTGCTTGTGATACATTAAGGGCTTCGAGCGTGACCTTATAAGAATGTAATTTTCGAGTAAGAGTATCTGTTTGAGACTGTGCTTCCTTCAACTTATCCTTCCAAGCATTAGCTTTTTGACGTGCTTCTTCCTCTGCTTTCGCGGCTTCTTCTGTTGCAGTTACGTAAGACCATATTGCACCAGCAACAGTCAAAACGATACTTGCGATTGCGCCAAAGATATTAGCTTTCATTGCAGTATTAAGAGCACGTTGGGCTGTTACAGCCTCCGATATACCTTTCGCTAAACTCCCGAAGAAAGTCAACAAAGACCAGAGACCACGAGATACCGCAAAATTAACGATAGCAGGAAGTAGTCCTACAAATATCTTAGCAGACACTATCAGAGTTTGTAATGCAGCATTCAATGTTCCCTTAAATAATGGACTCTGTGTCATCCATGAGGACATTTCATACCAAGCTTCAGCTAACGACTTTACATTATTAACTCCTTCCGGATTCACAAATGCCTTTTCCCAAAGGTTGTTCGCTCTATCCAAGATACCAGCCGCACTTTCCTGCTGCATCTTATACTCATTGGTTACGGCGGATGCTTCCTCGAATGCCTCCTTTGACTCATAAAGGTGGTCTTTCAGTACATCTACGTTTTTCGACATCGTAACCATGGCGGTTTCAAATCGCTGACCCCCGGAGCCAAAGTCTTTTAAAAAGCTACCCCGGGGAATCATATTACCCTTGTCGCGCATTTTTTCGAGTACCATCACGATAGCATCCATCGCATTGCCCGCTGCATACATCTGCTTGATGGTGCCCTGCTGAATACCCAAATCTTTTTCGATAAGGTTATGGTTCTTTTGCAAGGCTACAATAAATTTAGACATAGCAGTGGCACTTACTTCCGGCATCAAGAAAAGGGAGTCGGATGCAGAACCAAGGGCAAGCAACTGGTCTGTAGTAATACCTGCGGTACGAGATACACCCGTCAGTCGTTTGGCAAATTCTACGATATTGCCAGATGTGGCTGTAGATGTAGAGGACAGCTTGAACATGGCAGATCCAGTAGCAAGCATTGCCTTTTCGATACCCATCTTTGGAATGAGTCCCATCGTCTCCACCATCTTAGACAGTGCAGGCAAAGCTTCTTCGCCCATTTCCTCGCCAATGGCTACATTGATTTGGTCGGCTGCTGCCACAAACTGCTTCATACCAACTATGCCATACTTTCCCATACCAAGTTTCGCACCTTGGTAAGCAAGCTGGGCGAGTCCATCGACGGATGTACGAGTATCTATCTTAGCCAACTCGTTAGAGAGCTTGTTTACATCCTGCATCGTGAGTCCGGACACCTTACGAATATCGGTCAGAGAAGAAGAATAATCAAAATTCTTCTTGATGGCTGCGGTAACAGTGTCTTTTATTTTGTTGAATACGGAGAATAGACCTACATACGCCGTAAGGTTCTTCGCTGCTGTTTGCCATGCACCGCCTTGCTTATTCGCCGCACCAGTAACATTATCAATCTCCTTTTTAAGTTCTTTGAGAGCCTTTTGCTTATCCTTAAAATCCTTATCGCCAGTCTCGATTTTGTTTAATTCGACTTGTAACTGCTGATAGGCTTTTTTAAGTTCGTCAATAGAGGCTTTTTTGTTTTTACTTCGGGCGATAACATCGTTTACATCAACTACATCATCCTCCACCTGCTTGATTTCTTTATCCAGGGCTTGAAGCTGCTGCTTTACTTGCTTGGCTCCATCAGAAGACGGGGCAAGTTTGCCAAGTTGCTTATTAAGTTCTGCGGATGCAGCTTTTAGATCATCGAGGGATGCGGTCTTCATATTGTCCAAAATCTCGTTGAGCTTCTGGGTGCTCATGGTAGCCTGTTCAGTGTTACCCTTTAAAGCTTTCAGTCGCTCATCAATCAAGCCAAGAGCTTCTTGTATCTCTTTAATTTTTGAAGTATCGGCTATAGGAGTAACATCGAGTTGTTTTTGGAGATAGTTACGAGACCATTCCAAATCTTGCTTGGTTACATCATGAGGTGGTGCTTGCTCACCGAAATCTATCGTATTATTTCGGGCGATGATTTGCGCATTATTGTATGTATGGGCATAGCGCGTATTGGCCTGTACTTCCGCAGTACGTGCCTTTACTGTTTCTATTTCATCTGCTACACGTTTCCATTCTTCAGTATAGGGCGCAAGGGATGCCTTCATTTTCTCCAGCCAAGAAAGCATCTCTTTTAAACTCTGTTCTGACTGTGCGTTTATATCCAACAAGCGTTCACTGACATCGCCACGAGTCAAGCCACTTTGAGCTTCCTTCACTTTGCCCGTCAAAGACGCTAATCTACGCTCTGCATCTTCAATGTCTTGAGCGTATCTTTTCCATTCCTCACCGCCAACGTTTACTTGGGATTGTAGCAAACGGAGTGTGTTGATAGCCTCTCGCACCTCGCTCTCTGTGTTCTTATCCATAAAGGTGATAGTGCTTCGCGCTCTCTCTTCCGACATTGCCTGTTTCACCTCTTTCACCTTTCCTGCGAGTTTAGCAAGATTTTCTTCAGCCTGGGCTATCTCATCGCCAAGTTGCTTCCACTCGCTGCCACCCATATTAGCCTGTCCTTGCGCTTGCTTGAGCGTATTGATGGCTGTTTGGATTTCGGTTTGGGAGTAGCCTTTCATCGTATTGGTCGATGAAAGAATCTGTCTTGATGATGCAAGCTGTTGTTTGAATTGAGCTTGCTGCTGCGCCTGGCGTTTGGCATCTGTTTCTGCACGAATACCTGCGTTACGTCGCTCCTGCTCGGCTTGCAACTGCTGCATCAGTTGCAATTCGTTTTTGTATTCCGAAGTGCCGCGTCTCGTAACATCTATCTTTTCTTGCTGCTGACGAATAGCCTTAGAAAGCCACTGGTTACTCTGATTGCTAAGGTCGGCCAAGCCTTCACGTATCTTGACATACTGCCCCTCTAAGATACGCACTTGGTCGCCCACAGTACGCATCATCTCACGTAAAGCATTAGCCTGTCCTAATTCTGCCTCACTCAATCCCTCAATCTGACGTTTGCCATCACCAAGAGCCTTGCGAAGGTTCTTGAGCGAAGTGTTGGCAAGATTATTGACCGCCGTTTGCAGACGCTCGCTTGCCTCGATGTCCTTCACCTGTGCAGTGGAAAGGAGGTCATACTGGGTCTTGCACTCCTTCAGATGGGTAAGAAGAGCCTTGTAGGGTTCGGTGTTCTTCGGACCCTCCCAATTCTTTATCTTATCTTGCGTGGCTTCCATCTCATCCTTGATCTTGGCAGCGGCATCGTGCAAGTTGTTGAGCACCTGCATCGGCTGCTTACCATTCAGGGTGATTATCGCCTCGGTTTTTTGTGTTGCCATTTCTGTTAATGTTTAATGTTTAGTGTTTTGTGTTTTTGTTGCGCAATCGCTTGTTGGAGATGAGTGAGCGATGGGAAATGGAAACTACTCGGTAGATGTTTCCAGTGCATTCATTATCTGCAACAAGCCTTGGTAGCCGTAGTAATCGGCAAGATGATTCTCGTATCGCTGCTTTAGTCGGCGCACCGTTCGCATGATGGCAGGACGATGAGACTTACCCGCCCTACGATTCCACTTGCTGATATATCGGCTATTGAACTTGGCTCGTTTCGAGCGGTCCACCTTGTCGGCTGTGATATGAGCGGCTGGGTCTTTTGGATCTCCCGTTAAACCTACACCAATATCCACATATCGCAGATAGTCATTGTAGCGAATACCTACCATCAGCTCGCCCGATTCTTCGTCTGCCTGATATATGTGTCCCTCGAAAGATTTCGCTCCCTCACCAGTAGAATACCACATACCATGATCCTTGCGATATTGATTGATTTTCTCGTAGCCTGGATAGACTTCAACCGGATAAACCTTTTGGGTCATTAACGCTACCTCAATATCCATGATGGCTTGTTTTAGATACAAGCCTGCCACTTGCCTTAGCGGAGCAAAGGGTGATTTGATAGGAGTTGTTCTGATAGGCATGGCTTATCCCTCCTTTCCGCTTTCGGTTGTCGCTCCATCACCCGATGAAGGGTTGTCGGTATCGTCTTTTTCGGATGGTGCAGGAATATTATACTTCTGTTCCTTCTCGCACTGAAAACTATAGAGCGGACGAATGGTCTGCCAATAGCAATCTGCCAATAGCCATGACGGGCCACGGAAGAGTGGATTTACACCGTAGGCAAAACTCTCGATGTCGATGGCGGATAGCTCCATGCCCAACTTAGGTTCTTCCTGCTTGAAGTTTTCTCCCGTGATAGGACAGATACCTGTACGTCGCAACTGGGTAAGATAAGAGGCGAGGTCTTCGCAATATTCCATCAGGTCGTCGGATGCCTGCTGCAACTTGCTGCCATCGTATCTGCCCAAGGTGGTGGATGAATCTTTGAGTTTGGTAAGGAAACAAACTTGATAAGTTACCAAGGCTTGTTTATCTGATTTCAACTCGCCAGAGTTTACTACTCGATAGAGCATACAAGGAGAGTGAATGATGTTGGCATTGCGAGAGAAAATGTTTTCTTCGTCGATGTCACGTATCTTGAAGAAACTCTTCTCTTCCAGTTTCTTGCTCAATGGGTCGTGAGACAAGGGCTTGTAGATTTCTGCCCAGTGCTCCAAAACGTCTGATATTGTCATAATTCAATGGATTATTAACACATTATTAACTTATTCCGTACCGAAATTAAGGGTAGTTGGTATCTTCCGATTTATCTGCATCATCTTCATCTTCATTTGATGCAGACTCTTCTCCTGATGGTGCAGAATCGTTGTCGGGCGATGGGGATTTCCTGCCAGAAGAAACATTGCTTCTTTCGTCCTCCTCTATCTCGGAATTGCTTTTATGCCCGTAGGGGTCTTTGCCTTTGATTTCCTCTTCCTCTTCTATCAAGTCTTTCATCTTGACATTGAAATGCCGTTCCGTCTTATCAGCCACAATCTTCTGCATCACTTTTGCCCAGGCTGCACCATTGCAGGTACTCTCGTTTTCGAGAACACTGATAAACTGGACGCTGCAATAGATGGCGGCGAGATAGTTGGCGAGGTGAAGAGGATTCATGTAGTCGAGTATCACGGTATCGATGAGTGTGGCAAGGAATATCGCCATGATGAGCACCGAGAAATCTTGCACCATCTTTGCCATCTTCTTCGATTTCAGCTTGCCATCTATCTTACATCGAGGGTCTTTCTTGATGGCTTCTCGATAGCGGCTGTAGATGCGTCGGTTCAATCGCCAGGCTGTATAGCAATCCAGGAGGAGAGCGAAGGCGCATACGGCGATGTAATTGATGGAAGGTTCGATGTAGCACCAGATGATGCCGATGATGGCTGCCAGGAACCTTGTGACATAAGGAATGATAGTTTGCATTGTCTTTTCTTTGTTATATAATAAATGTATGTTATCCTGAGTCTCGGTTTCTCGTTTTGCGATGATGAAACCAAAAATCTAAGGCAAAGGTAATGGTTTTGTTCTGATTGGTGGGGACAAAGACCATTAGCTTTGTCCCTACCGTTTATGGGGAATTTTATAATTTTGTAGGCGAAGTAAAGATTTCTCGGAAGAGAAAGAGAACGATACATAACATACATAAACACTATAAGACAATGATACAAACATGAGTCAACTGACACAAAACACCCTTGCCCGCATCGACAAGTGGCTATCCAATGGGGTAAGCCTGGAAACGATGTTCCCCAAGCTGGAGCAACGCTACCGGATGCAGCTCTGCAAGGAGTTTTATACCCGATGGGTGCAAAACAAGGACATAGACCCTCGCACCACCTGCCGCAACATCGCACGACGTGACTACGAGATGCTCTTGAACCAAGCAGGACAGGGCAACCAGGAGGCACAGGCGATGGTGATGGCTCTGCATATCGACATCGACGAGAATGGCGACATTAAGCCTCGCACCATCACCGAACTCAACAATGATGTGGCTGTCTGCAACCATATCATTCGCTTCTTCACTACCGACGAGAGTCCCCGACACAAGCAGATGTATATCTCTTCCGCCGAATGGCTCATTCGCACTGGCAAGATGCAGAACAACGACCGCTCCGTTTCCAAGGGTATGGATGCCTTGGCGAATATCTACGGTAACTTCCAGGAGGAGAAGGATGCCACCGAGGAGATGCCGGACATGAGCCGCATTGCCATTACGCAAGACGTGAGCATCGTGAAGCACGACCGCGTGAACTATACCGATGAGTACAAGCGCAAGATGGCTCGCAAGTATGGTCTTACGCAAAAGGATATGCAGGAGATAGCCGAGGAAGAGAACCTTCATTCCGTAGGCGATGGCAAGGTGCCGGACTATATGGAGTATATGGAGGAGATGATGGACGATAAGGAGAAAGGAGGTAATGGCGATGAGGAGCAAAAAGAGCAACCATTACCATAATAAGATTCCGCCGTTCCGTCCCGATCCTGAACACTGGACTCGTAAAGGCCCGCATGGGTGGAAGGCGAAGGTGGCTTATGAGACGGAGGACGATGCCTGCGAATACTTGCAGTTGCACCCTAAGATTGTGGCGCAAGGGTATCGGGCATACCAGTGCAAGGTTTGCCAGAAATGGCATATCGGGCACTTCGCCGAGTAATGGTTTTCTTGGCACGGATTACACGGATTACACGGATTTTTTAAACAGAACGTACATTAACATTTAAAGACAACAAAAAGGTAAGATATGAAATACGGATTGCCCTACAAGGGTAGTAAAAACAAACTGGCGGAGCGCATCGTGCATCTGCTGCCTAAGCGTACCCACCTCATAGATTTGTTTTGTGGTGGATGCGCCGTGACTCATGCCGCCTTGCTGATGAAGAAATACGAGCATATTCACATTAATGATGTAAACTGGATGTGCCCTACCCTCTTTCTCGATGCCTTGGCTGGCAAGTATAATAATGAGACACGATGGATAAGTCGTGAAGATTTCTTTCGATTGAAAGATACCGACCCTTATGTGGCGGTGGTTTGGTCGTTTGGCAACAATATGCGAGATTACCTTTACTCCAAGGAGATTGAGCCACTGAAGAAAGCTATCCACTATGCGATGTTCTTCAGTGACTACTCGCTTGGTAAGGAGTTAGGGCATGACTTGTCTTTTATCGACCCTATCAAGGATATGCAGAAAAGATACTTAGCGATTAAACACTATTTCAACCGCTTGGGTCATTTCCAGCAACAATCTTATGAGGGGGGGGTACGATGCAAGCAGAGCATTACGCTCGGACAGTTCGCCTATCCACAATTCGGGGGGGGGTACCAACAGCGGATGCAGTCAGCCGAGAGTGCAGAGAGATTCAATTTCAATCTTGGAATATGGGGGGGGCGAGACTCTTACAGATTGGAGACAGCGGAAAGACAACTCAGTCGAGCTGTTTTCAAAAAAAAAAATACAAAAGACCCAGCGAACTGCAACACAACGAGTGCAGAAACAGCCTTACATCGCTTGCAATACCGAGAGCGGCAACACGCCCTACATCACCTCAATTCGGGGGGGCGATTTTTACCGATTACAAGCAGTGTGCTTGATTACACCGATGTGGAGATACCGAATGATAGCGTGATTTATTGCGATATTCCATACGAGAACACCAACGTATATAACAAGGAGCAAGGAGGTAGTAACTTCGATTACGAACGTTTCTATGATTGGGCTTGCAGTCAGACGGAGCCTGTCTTTATCTCTTCTTATCAAATGCCGACAGACCGTTTCGATTGTATCACGGAGTTTTCTCATCGCTCTACCCTTTCGGCTACAGCCAACAACCTCGTAACCGAGCGCATTTTTGTACCCAAAGGTCAGAAGGAGCGAGGCAACACCCCAAAGCAATTATCACTCTTCGACGACATATAAAACTTTCAGAATAACGATTCAGAATAACAAATTCAGGATAACACTTAATATTTAACATTGCAAGACTCAAATGCTACAACCACATCAAATATATCTCAACAAGTTCCAGCAGCAGTCGCTCTACATGGCTGCCAAGGACGAGCGAGTTATCGCTGCCCGCCGTCTGGGTAAGACCGACGGATTGGTGGCTCCCTACGTTTGGATGGCATCAAACTCGATGCCTGGTATGCTGGGAGCCTGGGTAGCGGTGTCTCGCCAACAGGGTTTCGGCAAGACCATCCCTGGTACCATGTCGGCGATGGAGCGAATGTTTGGCTTCACCCAAGGCGTTCACTTCGGCTGGGGGCGACCACCCAAACACGTTAAGGAAAGTATCTTCAAGCCGAAGAGCTACGATAATATCATCTGGTTTGCCAATGGCGCACAATGGGTGCTGATTTCCCTCTCGCAGACCGCTTCCGCCAACTCTTATACTTTCTCGGCGATGGTAGGCGACGAGGCGCGATTCTTCCCTTATAAGAAAGTAACCGATGAGTTGATGCCTGCCCTATCCGGTCAGACTCACCCTTTGGGCAACATCGCATTCACCGATTACAACCCGCTCTACAAATCCACCCGATTCCTCAGCGATGCCTCGCTCACCACCAAGGGCAGTTGGCTGGAACGAGAGGAAGAGAAGCTTGACCTCACGGTGGAGACGGGCATGTTCAAAGGCAAGACTTACCGATGGGTGCAGGAGCAACTGGAAGAATATGCCGACAAGATTATCTTTTACAACGACCTGTTTTATAATGCCAAGAAGACCGGGCACACGCCTCGTGTGGTGCAACCAGAGCAAAGACAGATATATCGTGCCGTGGCTCTCAAGATGATTCGCCATGAGGGACAGTTTAAGATTCTGCCGAACCATGGTGATAAGCTTACCAAGAATATGGTGGATATGGCGGTAAATTACAAGCTCGTCTCTGCCGAGGATGCGGGGTGCATCTTCGATTACGAGTATCTAATGACTCCCCACCAATACTTTGAGATGCAGATGTTCGACCGTTCCAAGAAGTTCCACGATGGATATTTGAGGGAGCTACGCCGTGTCGCCTTCCTGGTTCGCCGTGCCTCTACCCTCGATAATGTGGACGTTTTGGGTGAGAGTTACATCCGCCAAATGAAAAGAGATTTGCCTG
>ERZ808259.589-NODE-589-length-14050-cov-14.101965_pt1 | contig 14050 bp, 17 predicted proteins | sample MGYA00521279_ERZ808259 | MGnify/ENA primary metagenome ERZ808259 (study PRJEB31516, sample SAMN03275586) | gut metagenome | biome: mammalia-associated habitat; material: feces | host: Papio cynocephalus | place: Kenya | collected 2012-07-27 ... | reverse complement strand
AAAAAATAGATACCATTCCTCCTATCCCATTTAGTATTTTTCATCACCTTTATTTCACTTTTTCTAACATCTCAGCATACTAATTTCCTATTTGCTAAAAACATAGGGGTCAATCGTTTATATTAGTAGAAGGATTTATAAGACTGATGTGATGTCTTCCCTGGATTCTTCTAAGTGGTACATTGTGTTGTGACCCTTGTTAATATTTCATCCCCCCTTACGTCAAGACGAGGATTGACCGAAGAGGTACGTCGGTAACGCCGGTTAATCACGGCAGGATGTCTAACAAGTGAGCCCTTCCGATTACCTACTAAATTTTGTTGCATTTGCACTATGTATTTTAGTGTAGAATGTGATATAATATATGTATAAAAAGTGGCACCCAGCTTATAGGGTAAAGGATAGTATTTATGAATAAACCTATTTACAAGAACGACAAGGGTATATATTTTACCCCGGCAAACGGCACAGCTTTCACTGTGTACCTCAAAGACCCTGAGAAGGCTCTAAAAGCCCCTAAAACCGACAAATCGGGCAGAACCTATTGGGTGGTCAATGTAGCCCCTAAATTCACTTCTAAGGGCAATATAGTGTGTGTAGAGCCCAACTATAAGAACCAGGAGGTGATTGGCTAATGCAAGCATATGCAAGACAAAGAGCTGAGAAACTCTACAATGACGGTTACAGAGCTTACAAGAGGACTTATAACGAGAAACCTTGGGTTATGGTATATTGTGGCAAGGATTTATGGACAACGGCTGCAATGACCGATAAAGCTTGTATGAAGCAATGCAATTATGACCCTAATGTTTGGGAAGCTTTCAAAGAACTCTATGGAAAAACCCAAGACGAGTTTGAAGAATTGAGAGGCGACATTCCTGCCAAGTGGAATGAATTGGATTTAGAAAATTTTATTAAATACGGGAGAATATAAGAATTATGAAGTTGAGCACGTTTAAGTTTGTATATGAGTCGAGCAGACCCAAATTAACTAAGTATTTTAAGAGGGAGATTACTTCCCCTGTATATATAAGATTATATCGAGTTCACAAAACCGATGGTGTTGAGATTGAATACTTTCAGGTTAGCGGGGATGACGAAGCTTTCAGCTCCATCCCTGTAAGAACCAAAGAACTCGAAGACAAGATTATTGCTGACTTTCCGTTTATAAAAATTATAGACGCGCAGTATTAAAAGGAGACTTATTTGAGATATGAAAAAAAATTGGTGTGATATAGCAACCCTGTTATATTCTAACGGTTTAGAATTCATAAGCGGGAAATGGTTCTTCAAAGGTGAAGAAATCAAAGAAATTGAAAAATGGTTGATGCATACGGACGAGATCCCCTATCACGATTTAATAACCAGTGATTTGGAAGCTATTCGTTGCAGAGATACTTTTGTAACCTCTTATGGCACGGTGGGTGATTGGTTTGAATTGCCCATCATAGCCGAGGCTAAAGCACAAAAGGAACTTAAACCGTTGTGTCTTCCTTTGGAAACCAAACAACTTAAAATTATTAACAGATTGCTTACTCCTCATCAACAAAAATTTTTTATAATTACAGGCGTTGGTGGGAGTGGTAAATCGACTTTCTTAAATATAATAAAGCAAATATTCAATAACGATTTCGCGAGTTTGTCATTAAGCGATTTAGGTTGCGATTTTAAGCTCGCTACAGGCATAAATAAGCGGCTTATCTGTTCGGACGAGTTAGCTGCCGACGACCTTAATAACGCGGCGTTAAAGACCATTATATCGGGTCAGGAAATGCCTATTAACCCTAAGTTTGCAACTCCGTATAAAGCGAAATTTCAATCCTCGTTTATTTTTTGTTGTAACAGACCTCCAAGACTCAATATATGTGATTCCGGTATTATGCGTAGAGTCGTATATTATGGTATGGAGAAAAAGATAACTACTCCTGATTTGAAATTGGCGTATGCTGAGTGGTCGCACGAAGATTTAGTCAACATCGTAGCTCACGCTCTTGCGTTGGATATGACAGACTGGGAAAAAGACTTCGAGGAAGAAACCAGATACTATATAACCAAATATAATAGTGTTTATCGTTTCAGAGACGAAGACAAATATCCTTTTTATAGCGATGCTTGTAAACTCAATGGTTATAAACCGTTCAATCTCGATAATTGGGAAGAAATTCGGGATACTTTGGAAGAGTGGGGTATGCTGAATGTTTAAGATTAAGAGAGTAAGATTTGTAAATGTTGAAGATTTCAACAGGCGAATGACTGAATGTAAAAAATATAGGAAGCTGTATTTGCGTGAAGCCAATGAATACGATATGGTTTCCCTTATGAACGCATTTTTCGATTGTAATTTAGCAACAGCTTCTCTCACTTATTATAGTGAAGAGGGTGTTACGACTTACAAAGTCAGATTGGATAGCGATTCGGACGTTATACCTCAAATGATTAACGGTGGAGATTCCTACAGAACTCTGTCGAGATATTATAAAATACCAAAGTACTCGAATATAAAATTCTCAGCCAAAGCAATAACTTGGATGAATCCGAAATATGACAGTACCAGACAGCACGTTTATTATTACGACTTAAACAGTGCCTATGCCACCGTAATGGCAAATTATAACTTTCCTGACACTTCGGTCGAACCAAAGCAAAAAGTGGTTTCTGAGGGCGAAATAGGCTTTACAGAGAGTGGTGACATTGCACATCCCGGTCAGTACGCGTTATGGGTATTCCCGACTATGGAATCACCATTTAAGAGCTTTGTAGCTCGTTGGTATAAGCGTAAGAAAAACGCTAAAACTCCTGCTGAGAAAACCAAAGCAAAAAATATGTTATGCTATTGTGTTGGGTATATGCAAAAGATAAACCCATTCCTTAGAGCGTTTATTATTAACTCCTGCAATGAATACATTCAGAGTTTAATGAACGAAGAAACTACCATATATTGCAATACAGACTGTATAGTATCTCTGGTTCCGTTACCCGAACTCAAAATAGGTGAGGAATTGGGTGAGTGGAAGTTCAAAGAAGGTGAGTTTGCTTACAAAGGTTTCAATTATCAATTCAATAGAGAAACTCCTATGTGGAAAGGTATTCCCAAGGGTTGGTGGGAGAAACATCCCGATTTCGATATTCTTACAGACGAACCTCCTCATGGTGGTAACGTGTATGAATTCGACTTTATAGATTTTCAAATTAAGAAGGTGAAATATGAGATTTAACGTTAGTAAAGCAACCCTCGATAAGGTTGACAGATATTATTTGGCTCATCAGGAATACATCGATTCCACTTTGAGAGAAGCCATTGGTAAAGATAAAGATTATCGTGGTGCGTTCACTTATAATGTATTGGCATATCGTCAGTATAAGAAAGTAACTACCGACGAAGCAATTAAAGGTGTAATGCGTAGCGAGACTTATCAGTCCGAATCCGAGAGACTTCAGAAAAACGCATTAGCAGGTCTCCGTTCAGATAAGAAAGCGTATGCTCAGTGGCGTGCGTTGACGAGACACCAAAAGATTGATAAAGATAAAATAGTTTACGAGGGTAATAATACTTATTCGTATATTCAGGGTAATAAACAGATATTTATAAACTACGACAACTCTCCGGTACAAATACTCGTTTGGAGCCAGAGTTTAGTATGAGTCGTAAGAAATTTGATTTTGAATATCTAACACCCGAAATGCCGTTCAGTTTCCAAGGTATAACAGATTTTGTATATACTGCCGTGCGTGGTATCGGTAAGTCTGTAATATCGGTTGAAACTGCTATAATTCTCGCAAGGAAATACGGTTATGAGAACGTGAGATGTTACTACTTCCGTATGACTGACTTGTCGGTTAAGACAATGTTAGCCAACAAGGCTGAGAAAGCAATCGACCCATATCTCATAGATAAATATAACCTCGAGATAACCTGTAAAGGTAATGCTGTATACGACCACGGTAAAAAACTCATAGAGTTCTACCCGCTGGTATCTGCAGGTTCCAAAGGTAAAGGTGTAAACCTGTACGACTGTAATTATTTCAAAAAAAGACCTTTGGGTAAGAATGGTAAGCCAATCAAACGGTTCATCGTAACTATATGGGATGAGTTCCTTATGGCTGATGGTATTGAGAAGAAGAGTGTAGGAAACCCTGTAGAACAGTATAGGACGTATCGCGAGGCAGTCCTCAGAGATTCTGAATTACTCGATTATAATGCCGTATATAACTTTTATCTGGCTAACTCGGTATCTGAATGTGCGTCCGTAACGGGAGCGTTATTCGATTACATACCGAATCCTAATAACTATAATATTGTAAAACTCACTCGCAAGCGTGCGGTATTCTGGAATGTACCGGTAACAGATAAATACCTCGAGAAACGCAAAAACTCGTACAACGCCAACATAATGGACTACAAACACGATATTAACTATACAAATGTGGTTAAACGTGACCTCAGCTTGATTAAACCAAAGCGTTGGCGTATTCGTAAAGTCACACAATTACTGATGTTCTCCCAAGAAAAGTGCGATTGGTTCTGTGTCTATGATAACAGGTTTATCCGACAATGGAAAGGTGAGAGTGTGTCTAAGGATAAGATAGTACCAATGCGACGACATCTTAATGAGATATTTAACCCCGATAAAGTTGTGAATATCATAGACAGATATGATATGCGTAACTTTATGTATTGCGACATAATGTCACAAGCATTATTCGCTATTCAATTAAAGCTTATTAAGTCCAAGTGACATTATTTATATCTCCTATTAAAAACCCCCTGAGCAGATTTGCCCAAGGGGTTTTTGTTGTGACAATATTCCCTTACTTCGTAAGGTCATACAGTCGTTACTGTGTCTGTGATAATTAAGGTTTGTATATCTGCTACTGCATAATCTTCTACCCCGATATGAAAACGTAAATACCCGCCTCCGTCGGTAGTTGATAACTCGTGAATGCTCTGTAGCGATCCTGTGTTTGAAGTGTCCAAAAAACCTGATACAGATATTCTAAATTTATTTCCTAAAAGTGTTATTAAATCGTTGATACTATCAACTACAAGATTTTTAGACGATACTCTATTAAACTCAATAGATATAACATCATTATCGAATATACCTCCAATAGTTATGTCATGATTATATAAATCAATATTTCCTGACCCGATAATTGACTGATTTCCGAATAGAGTTTTTACACTGTTTGCAGTCAATGCGTTGGCATTGAAATACTGAAGGTTTACTACATCAATATCTTCAGTCGGATTTGCAACTTTTAATCTTCCGTCCGCCGTTCTTTGTGCCAGAGAAGAAGGTGCTAAATAGACATCAGAAGCTAGCCAGATAATTTGTTTGTTATAGCCTATTTGTGGCACTAGGTAGGATCCTGAATTTATTTGTTTAATGGGTATAAGGTCTTTACCAGAGATTTCAATCTTTTCCGCATTGTCTGCTTTGTCAATTGTTATACCGTCTACACCGATTATAGGTAAAGCCATATCTATCATACTATCGTGATTCGTTCCGTCAAAGGTCTGACGCATTGTAGAGTTGATAGATATACCTTCATCTGTGCTATATTGAACAGTTGTATCGCCTAAAGTAAGGTTTGTGTCTGTTAAGGTATTTAAGCCTATGCCGTTTGTACCTGCAGGACCTTGTATACCGACTCCTGCCGCTCCTACGTCAACCCATTGGAATGGACCGCCTTCAGGTCCTTGTATGACCCAGATATGCTTGGTGCCCTCCGTGTCGGGGATAATATAGGCATAACCTTTATCCTGCATAGCCGCCGTCGGAGTGGGTAAGTTTGCTGTAGACGCCAATGTACCTTGAACGTTAAACGCAGGGCCTACATCACCTTTTTGACCCTGTATACCTTGAGGACCAATAGGACCTGTAGCTCCTGTATCGCCTTTAGGACCTTGAACGCCCTGTTTACCCTGTTCACCTCTGTCACCCTTCTCGCCTTTAAGGGTAAATGACTTAACCCACATAAATCCATCAGGATTTGATTGAGATGTATACCAGTAACCTGTCACAGTGTTTATATAGTACTGATATGCCGATGTGGGATTATTTAAGGGTTCGCCTTGCCCCGCTATTATAACGCTGCCGATGTCGCCTTTATCGCCCTTAGGACCTGCTAATGGGAACTGACCCAGGTCAACCCATTTCGCCGTATTATTAGCCACGTCACGCGTCCATACACGCATATCATATGGGGCTTGTGTACCAATCAAGTACGCATCCCCGTAGTCCTCACCTTGGTCGGGTAATTCCAGTGCAGATTTCAATATGCCTACAACAGTTATACCGAACTCTGCAATCGTTTGGTTACCGTTCTTAAAATCTTCAATGTCCTGTGCGTTCTGTTCAACTTGTTCTTCCAGGTTCCTCAGCTCGCGATTGCCGTATTTTAACATAAATTTTACTCCTTATATTTTTAATTCCTAAAGTAATTGTAATACATATCGGGAAGAATGGGGTAAATGGTCCAGCCCAGAATAACCAGACTGCCGAACCGATACCCCACCACCATCCGTCACCTGTTATCAGAGCCAGTAGATATGGTACCCATACTCCCGATGACATTATCACAAATACTATCAGAAATATCAGGAACGTGTGCCAATCCTTTACTTGGCTCCACAGCCATCGTGACAGGCTTACTATTTTCTGCCATATTTTCTTCAACATAAGCTACATACTCCTTGAGTTGGTCTGTCCAACGTTTCTCTGTCTCACGCATAGCCATAACACCAAATGCTATAGCCATAACCATTGAGAACAGTACCGAGAGGAACGACATCAGACTGAACTGTAGTACCAGTGAGGGTAATGCGAATAACGAAAGAGCTGTTGTCAGTAAAACTGCACCGCCTTTCTTCAAGTAAGCATTACGCTCGAGAGTGAACGGAGATATCGGTCTATGCTCTCTTACGCGACACTTATTTAATTTAGTCATACCCTCAATAAATCTCGGGTCGTCCTTAACGTTGTCTTTACCTTGGAGAATGAAGAAGTGAAAAATCAAGCAGTTTACCGCACAGATACATCCTTTGGATATGCCCCATATAACCCAACCTACAGGTGAGGCTGGAGCGTTGAAGTTTATCTGACCTTGTTGGTCTAAACCGATTAGCGGAAGAAAAGTTATAGCTACAAGAGTGAGTACGACAATCACTGCATAATAAATATACTTCTCTCTGAACTCTTGTGATTTACTCATCTTCTGTCAATCTCCTTATTTATGGTATATAATTGTCTGTAGTGTTTACCGAGAGGACCGATAACGTACTGGTCTACTAACCATATAGCGAACGTTATATACATCATCCATGAACCAAATAAATAATTGGCTAGTATGACATCCAACATCCAGACTGTGGGTCTGACCTTATCTTTTACCACTATCGCCAACACTAACATTGGTATGAGAGAAAGTCCGAATCCGTAGATTATCGTGCCGAACTTCTCTTGCATTGTGGCACTGTCTTCGCCATTTCCGCTACCATTCATGGCAAGGAAGGCTATTACGAACCCGACTGCTAAGCCAAAGCAAAGCAGCCAGGATAATATTGTAAACAGTATGCCGAGTTTCTTACATTTGATCGTTCTTTCCGTCTTCATACTTCACCACCTTAGACATCTCGTTGATGAGTTCACCCTGTCTGCGAACCATTTCATTAACCTGAGAACGCATTAAAGCAAGCTCCTCTTTGGTTGTAGTTAGCTCTGTCTTAAGGGCAATCATCTTAGGGTCATTCATAATGTTGCTAGCATTATTTTTAAGACCTACGAATATCTTTACATAGTTTAATATGGTTCCCAAAGCCAATAAAACAGTGGGAGCGTATAACGCAATGATTTCATATATCTCAGTCATTGTTATCGACCTCCGTAATATAGAGTAACGGTTCCTCGGGTTGAACGATTGTGAGGAAGAGCTTCCGGAACCTGTTGAGAAACTCTTGGGTAACGTCTGTACGAAGTAGGCTTAAGAGCGTCGCATAGCCCTCTAAAACGCCTCTTTGGTTCTTGGTGACATTTTGGTTGTTGATGTACGATAACTCGTCTGTAGTGTCCGTAGAAGGCTCTGTAGAGGGGTTCTGAGCTGTGTTATAGATTTGCCTTGAACCAAGCCTGATATCGTCCTCAGACAAACCTCTGAGTTTGGATTGGATTTCCAATTGCTTTTCCCAGTTGGGTCCGTATTGGAATATGATACTGAATAGCTTGTATTTGAACCTGTGGATGTCTGAGCTTGCTACAATATCGTTACCATAGGAGCCATACAACAAATAGAACAAAGTTTGTGCAGAACTGTCAGAAATCGTTGTAGGGATTCCACAGTCCTTGTAATCGGCTAAAAAGTCTGTCACGCTCTCATACACGTCAGTGAACTTTTTCTGCCTGTACGAGCCGTATAACGACCCTGAATAGCTTTTATACATCTCCATTAGCGTCACCTCCTTGGGGTTGTTCTCCGTGCATACCGCTCTGGTCTTGAGAGTCGGCTGTTACACCGTCCATATTCAAGTCCATACCGCTTGCTGTTTCCGTAAGTTCACACGACATACCGACAAGCCATACAGAATTTATAATATCACACGCGTGCTGACGTTGAGTTAAACTATCCTGGAGGGGTCTACCCACCTGACCGGAACCGTTCATCATTGTCTGAGCCGTGTTCTGATATTGTTTCTTCTCGAACAGACCACCGTTCTCTAATCCATACGTAGAGAGACGGAAGTTATCCAAAGATTGCATAGCCATTAAAAACTCTTCACCTTTGGAAGTAGCACCACCGGTTAATTCCTGGAATTCGGTAGTACCTTCGATGGCTACCCACTTATCTCCGTTGAGACCGGCAGAATCAATAGACCTGTTGGCTGCAGCTACGTTGGACACCTCGTCAGCCGAGTTCACACGCATACCCTGGACACCTGTACTGTTAAGTAACGCAGTCCTCATAAACGGTATACAGTCAGCCATAACGTCGAGTAAGCCATCCTGTACTTGCTGACGAGGAATAATAGTCTCCGACATCTGTTTGGTATAATCGTAAAGCAGTACGCAATAGTCACCCGGACCACCTTCTAAAGGCTCTATAGGCACCTCATAAAGGACTTTAAGATGTTTTTGGGAGAGAACTTCAGCTTGGTTTCTATAAAGTTTCTTCTCCGTTTCCGACTCACCTGTAGCGAAAGGTACCGGATGTACGGTATTAAATCTACCATAGAAATCGATAGTGCCGTCTAACGCGTAAGGCATTACTACAAATTTATCAAGCTCGGCGAAATAGAAGAAGCAAAGTTGTCCTCTATAATACAGTAACCGCTCCAATTCCTGAGAAGATATATCCAACGGGAGGTTATACCAGACAAATCTGTTTACAGCGTCTTGTTCGTCTATGAGTCTTAACTGCATTTTTATGCTATCTTTCAAACCTCGACGAGGTGTTCCGCACCGTGTCGGCTGACCCGTACGCGGGTCTATACCAGCCTGTAAATAAGTATCTATAACTTTATCTGTAATTAACACAGGTCCCTTAGCCATTTGTCTCACCTACCTTAGGTCTTTTACCTTTACACCAGTTTGCCATATGTTGGATATAACGTGTCTTTTGATCGACTCTTGCTTGAACGATTTCAAAACTTTTATCGTCGGCTTTATCTTGTTTGATACCTAAATTGCCAAATATCTTACCAAATTTCTGATTACCGTAATATTTTTTAGCGTTGGTTGTAGTCGGTTCAATATCAAAGATTCGTTCTCTCAGTACGTTAGCCTGTTCCTCAACTTTCTTTCTCGCGAGTTTATCAAATGGATTAGCGTCGTCGCCTAATTTAGTTTCCAACTCGGGTTTCAACGCTTCCAATTGAGATTTGCTCGTTTTTAATTCTTTCTGTTTAAGTGCTTCCGCTTTCTTTGCAGCATAGCCGGGAGTCTGCGTTGCTAAAGCCGAACCGATTCCCAAAGCTTGATTTATATTTGATTGTATACTCATACAAAATACACTCCTTTATTTAATTCATTTGCAATGTCGTCAATCATATGGTAGTCGTCGGCAATATCTTCAAGACGAATGAGCCTGCACTTTATAAAATTACGAGACGCTATATTCTCGTAACTCCATGTATTAAACGCGTAATCGCCGACATTACCTATAATTCCAATGGTCATTCCCGTATTTGCAATCTCGTTCGCCACTGCCGTTTTTTCCTGTTCGGTACAAGTATAATACTCCAGAATCGGAAAAACCTTATTGTTGAACGTGAATGCTGAAGTCTTGGAAAGAGAATACGGTAATGCCCGAATATTGTCGAGTTGATAATTGTGAACATCCTGAGCGTAAGACCGGGATTCTTTATATTTCGACTCGTTGAGATACGCGTCCGCCATACCTCCCGCCAGAGATAATCCTGCGCCGACACCGGCTCCGACGCCACCGAGAATCGAACCAACCCCACCGCCTTGCAAAGTTCCTGTAATAATATTTGCAGTTTCTTCGATACGCTGATATTTTCGATTGACGTCCATATTTTGGATTTGACGGTCGAAGATTGCCTGATAATTCTTATTATTAAGCTGATACTGCTCCCACGCCGAACCAACCCTGGCAAGAGAGAAATCACCACCGCATATAAGCCCTCGAGCATCGTTGAAATCTTGACCATACAACCCGTCAAAAGCGGGATTTATGTGAATGTATGGATTATAAGGCATATATGTAAAATCCACATTGAATAAATTCAAAGACGGTGTATTGTTTTTTGCCAGATTAAACTCAAACTGACCGTTGTAGTTCGGAGAAACCAAGCGATACATATCACACTGGTTTGCTATTTTTTTGTTAGTGTAAGTCAGCGGAGTCTCGAGAATTATATTTTTTGTACCACTGGATGCGGTAGCCCAAATCATCAAACCCGCCACGCTGTCACCGCTTTTTATAGCAGTATATCTCTTAGTATTCACATCGTTGAAACTGACGGTTCCGTCAACATATATCATATATCCTGTTAACGGACAGTACGGAAGTAGCTGCAAATCGTACAAGTTGGCATCCAGAGCCACAGCCAGTTGTTGAGCGATAGCAATCGCAGAGGTTTTATTTGTTGTAACGGTGTAAGGTGCTATGGACACCTTCACATTATCCCCATACGGAATACAGAACATATCATATGGAGCGTCTTTCAAGTGGTACCTTCCATCCTGTGCGGGAAAAGATACCTGATAGCTACCATATTCCATTTTGGTAAGAGATACTGTCACTGTCGGATATTCGTGAGTCAATCTGAAATAAGTGCCATTTATGGTGGTAGACGTACGGGGCTGAAATAGATTGATAAGATATGTGGACAGATACTCTCCCGATTTATTAGTAGTCAAAAACTGAACATCTTTAACTGTAGATTGCTTAATATCGATTCTGTAATAATTCCCAGTGCTATCTTTCAGAATTTTACCCTTCCAACTTAACAATCCGTTATACACAGACTGGTTCGGAACATTCCTACGATAAAGCCCATTATACGATATGATGTTTTGATCAACCGCCTTTTTATTATTTTCCAGCCAAATAGCCGGGTCAGACGTCTTCCAACGCATTGTACCGACCAGAGGATTGAACTCGGAAGTGGGTTCCATGTTCCGATAAGTCATCGCATTGATGTTGAATTCCAGATATGCAGACGGTTGAGCGTACACAGGTGTATCAATATAACTTTTGTATGCCCAACTTTCCAAAGTGGAATCTTCAACTATAACCGAAGTTTCCAAAGATATTTCCTTAGCGGGGGCATTGCGGGCTACATACCCTACAATCCAGGCTATTCCCGTGTCATCCTTAAGTTCGGTTTCAGTAGTTTTAATTTGGTTTGTCGGTATTGGTTCCTGATTATATATCAACGGGTCTGCGTCAGACAACGTGCCTTTTTCAATAAGGGCTGTACCTGCCAATACAGCATCATAATTATCGACTATGACGTCACGCTTGAGTACGAGGTTATATTGCCCTTTACGGGCTCTGGTAGCCTCTAGAACGAACCATCTCGATGTAATCGAGGTGTTGTCCTCAGAATAGATTAAATAGTCACCACGACCGTTGTACGAGTTCGAGACACGCCCTGCAACGAACGCAGTAGTTACCCCGTCATTGGGGTTAAAGTTCAGATTTGTGGAACTCTCTGTATAAACAGGAGAACCATAGCCAATCAGAGCGTCCTCTTTCTTGACCTTACGATTATAGTAATTGTTATAATTATAAATAAATATGGATGCCATAGTGGTCTCCTTATATATAAATAAAGCGGGCTTTTTGAAGAGAAACCCGCGAGAAACTCTTTAGGAGAATAAATATGACTTGTAGTATAAGTTATTTAATCGTTACCGTAATGAACGGGTAGTTCTTAAGGTATTCGAGCGTATTGTGACCCCAAATGAGATAGTGATTCTCGGTGAGGGTCAACGGGTTGTAGAACGAAGTACCAACCTCAAACGCCGACATAAACGGAACGGAGTTGGGACCTTTGTGATAAATCTTACAAAGGACTTTAGAGTCGTTTGTATAAGACGTACCATCCGCACCTGCATAACCAGTAGGTATTGTATCGCCCGCGAACACTGCAATATCGGGAGAACCGGATTTAGTTACCACTTGTTCTATAGTAGAACGCTTGGAACCATCGCCCGTCGCAGCACCTGCCGCAACTGTACCAAAGTATCTCGCGGGGAGAGAGTTCTTACCCATCTGGTCAACGATTTGGTCGTGATATATGGTGGGAAGGTCTCTTTTCTCGATTTTGGCGACAAGGTCTTCGTTGAATACGAATACGAGGTCGTCTATCGAGTAGGAACGCAAGTTACCGAAGTCGTTATAGTCGCTCGAATAATCTTTAAGTCTGGACATAAGCTTAGCTATTGCTTCGGCGATTGTCTGACCTTCAATTCTCGCAGCGGCTTCACCGGTAGCATCACCAACAGCTGCAGTAACGTCAATTTCTACGTTTTCCGTAGCTTTTTCAGACTTTGTAGTACCAATGAATACGTTATAAGTGGTCGCGTCGTAGATTTTCTTGGTTTCACGAATCATACCAAGCATAACAGATGTAAAGGACGAAAACACGCCTTCATCCATCCACGCACGTTTCGTAAGATAGTAGTCAACCGTAAGAGTGATTTTCCTGAATACGTCAAGACGAATAGCCTGTATATCAGGATCTTCGGGTCTGTTCAAAGCCAAAAGATTAGGAGCTTCACCATCCGCACCCCACGGTGTAGAGTGAAGCGGCTTGGGAGCATAATAAAGCTTAGTGTCACCAAACAGAGAGCCGTCTACTCTCGCCATATCGACAAGATCGGACACGTTATGTTTGAAGTTGTCAGCGAATACTTGCTGACTGATAATCATATTGTAAAGTCCTGCAAAAATTTCATTAGACTTTAATTTACCATCAAATACTGCCATAAAATTTTACCTCTTTATTTTTGGATTTATTTTTGGAACAACAGCTACATCATCGGTCAATCTCATTAGTTCGCGAGTAAAAATTTCCGAATTACCGTCCGCAACGTCGATACATTTCTGGAAGGTGTCTGCAACACGCTGTGCGGCTTCATAGTCTTCGTTTGTAGGAGTTAGTTTACTTCCTTTACCAACGAATATATCAATACCCTCAGTATCAATCAAAGCTTCTCTGAGTTCGAGTGCCTTTTGTGCGTATTGAAGATTTGAAAGTTCTGTCTCGCCGCCAAACAAATCATTTCTTAACGCCTGAATGTCTACGGGTTTTTTCTCAACTGATGCAGGTATCTGCGATCCGTCAATCAAAGCTTTAAGGTATTTGTTTTTCTCTTCAACGACCTTATTGTACTGTTCCTTGGAAACTGAGTTCTGTTTAAGTTCATTTATTGCCTGAACCGGGTCGAACTCTGTTACAGTAGGTTCACCCTGATTAGCCGATTCGTTAGTTAATGTTACATCTGTGTCAGTCATATTGACCTCCTTAAAATTTTATTGAAGGCGTTTATAAATCCTTCTACTAATATAAACGATTGACCCC
>ERZ808259.588-NODE-588-length-14058-cov-3.687138_pt1 | contig 14058 bp, 10 predicted proteins | sample MGYA00521279_ERZ808259 | MGnify/ENA primary metagenome ERZ808259 (study PRJEB31516, sample SAMN03275586) | gut metagenome | biome: mammalia-associated habitat; material: feces | host: Papio cynocephalus | place: Kenya | collected 2012-07-27 ... | reverse complement strand
CGATAGCGTCTGTGCCACGGTGTCGTCGGGCAGATCGAGGTATACGGCTCCCGGACGGCCGCAGGATGCGATGTGTACCGCACGCGCCACGGCCAGGGGGATGTCCTCGATGCGGTCGATGCGCAGCGAGGCCTTGCAGAACGGTTTGGCGTAGCCCATCTGGTCGAGGCCTTCGTATTCGCCCTCGTTGAGGTCCACGATGTGGCGGGTGGACGATCCGCCGATCATGATGACCGGGAATCCGTTGACGGTGGCTTCCAGCAGCGCCGGCAATCCGTTGAGGAATCCCGGCGCCGACACGGTCAGCGCCACCGCCGGCCTGGCGTTGAGAAAGCCTTCGGCGGCGGCCGCATTGACCGCGTCGGCCTCATGCCGCATACCGATATAGCGCATGCCCATGCCCTGCGCGATGCGTGCGAAATCGGTGACGGGAATGCCGACCACACCGTACATGTCGCGGATGCCGTTCGCCATCAACGCCTTGGCAAGGTAATGCGGCGTGTCCGTGATGGTCTGGTTCTGTTCTTCTGTCATCGCAACCTCCATTCGTATTGACGACGCACCGATTGTAGATATACGAAAATGGAAGTTCGTCAGCAGAAAAAATCGTTCATCTATGGCTTAATATCGTCATTTTTACAGCGTTCTTCGATTACGTCGGTTGTATGGCCATACGGCACGCGCTTCCGCAGGACGCACGCGCTGCACCGGGCACATGTCCAACCGGTCACACGCTCCCCACAAGACACGCGCTTTTACAACAACGCGCGCGACTCTCATCGAACGCGGCTTCCGCAGGACGCACGCGACCCACCGGCATATGCCACAGGTCACGCGCTCTTCCATCGGACGTGCGCTCCTATCGAACGCACCGCGTCTACCGGCAATGCTCGCGGATAAGAAACGGCCGGATGGAAAGGTTCGGAATCGGATAAGAAGAATCCTGCGAAACGACTTTCGCATGGCGAACGATGCGGAAACCGCCCGGCACCGCCACGCACCGCGCAGTGTGAGCGCTCACAATGCCCGCATTTCCGAAAACGGCGGAAAATAGCGGAATTCCGGTCTTTCCTACCTCTATAATCGGCAATATGGCAGAAGAAGAAAAGAGCGCGGCAAAGCGCAACAGCACAACAAAGAAGTCGTCTGTGAAGAAGGCATCTGCGAAAAAGACCACCCGCAAGCGCACCAGCGCCAAGCCGAAGGCGACGACGGCGCACATCGTCGGCGAGGCGCCGGCACCGGTCATCGAACGCGCATCATCCGACCAGTTCGGCCGCATCAACATCATGGACATCACGCCCACCGCCGAGAACGGGTTGTTCCCGGCACGCGTGGAGCTCGGCGAACCATTCCCCGTCACCGCTCAGGTGTTCATCGAGGGCCGCACCAAGGCGGGCGCCACCGTGTCGGTGCGCAATCCGCGCGGGCATGAGGTCGAACGCGTCGCGATGACCTGCACGAATCCCGGACTCGACCGTTGGGAAGCGATGGTCCGCATCGGCGAGCACAGCGATCTGAAGCCATGGGACGCCGACTACGCGAAGGTCAAGCGGCAGCTGGGCGAATGGCACATCGTCATCGAAGGCTGGGAAGACACCTACGCATCATGGCTGCATGACGCCGCCATCAAGGTCAAGGTGAACGACGACGTGGAGAACGCGTTGGAATCCGGCTCCCAATTGCTCGCACGCTGGGCCGGCGCGCACGATTCCAAGCTGTCCGCCGACGACAAGAAGATCCTGCGCAAGGCCGCGAAGACGATGGCCGACAAATCGCTGGCTCCGGAAGACCGCCTTGCGGCGGCCACCGCCGACGAGATCCAGCATCTGCACGAGGAGCATCCGTTGCGCGACGGATTGAGCGAATCGAACCCGCAGCGTTTCCGCGTGGAGCGTCCGAAGTCGAGCTTCGCCGCATGGTACCAGTTCTTCCCGCGTTCGGAGGGCGCCCACTACGACGACAAGGGCAAGATCGTCCCCGGCGATCTCAAGACATCGCTTGCCGGCCTGGAGCGCGCGGCCGCCGAAGGATTCGACATCGTCTATCTGCCGCCGATCTTCCCCATCGGCGTGACCAACCGCAAGGGCCGCAACAACTCGCTGGTCGCGGGACCTGACGACCCCGGCTCGCCATTCGGCATCGGATCCGAACTCGGCGGGCACGACACCGTCGACCCGCTGCTCGGCACGATGGACGATTTCAAGATGTTCTGCGAGCGCGCGCACGAGCTCGGCCTGGAGATCGCGCTCGACTTCGCATTGCAATGCTCCCCCGACCATCCGTGGGTGAAGCAGCATCCGAACTGGTTCCGCACGAAGCCGGACGGCACGATCGCGTTCGCCGAGAATCCGCCGAAGAAATACCAGGACATCTATCCGATCGACTTCAACGCCGACATGGAGGGCATCGAGAAGGAAGTCGAACGCATCATGGATCTGTGGATCAAGGCCGGCGTGACGATTTTCCGCGTGGACAATCCGCATACCAAGCCGGTGCGCTTCTGGCAGGATGTGATCGCCGCCGTGACGCGCAAGCACCCCGAGACGCTGTTCCTGGCCGAGGCGTTCACCCGCCCGGCGATGATGCGCGCGCTGAGCTACGCCGGTTTCACGCAGTCGCACTGCTACTTCCCGTGGCGCAACACCAAGGAGGAGCTGGAGGAATACCTGCCGGAGACCAACGGCGAGCACGGCTTCTACCAGCACAACACGTTCTGGCCCACACCACGCCGGACATCCTCACCGCCTATCTGCGCGACAACGGCATCGCCGGCCATGCGGTGCGCGCCGTGCTCGCCGCGATGGGTTCCCCGAGCTGGGGCATCTACAACGGCTACGAGCTCATCGAGAACCGTCAGCGCCCCGGATTCGAGGAACAGATCGACAACGAGAAGTACGAGATCAAGGTGCGCGATTGGAGCAAAGCCGGCAAATACGGCATCGCCGAACTGCTCACCTCGCTGAACCGAATCCGCGCGGAGCATCCGGCATGCCGCAGCTACCACAACCTGCACATCCTGGAAAGCGATGACGAGAACATCGTCGCGTTCCTGCGGCAGACCCCGGCCGAGCTGACCGGCACCGGCAAGGCGGACACGGTGATCGTGGCGGTGAACCTCGACGGCCACGACGCGCATCAGTCCATCGTGCATATTGACTTGAAGGAATTCGGATTCGATCCCGACAAGCCGCTCAAGGTGCATGACGAGCTCACCGGCCACGACTTCGAATGGGGCGCGGACAACTTCGTCTCGCTGGCTCCGTGGGCCGACGTGGCGCATGTGCTGACGGTGGTTGAAGACTGATTCTCGACGGAGAGCGGCCCTCAGGGGCGGCCCTTAGCAAGGGCTGATCACCGATTCCCAGCCGAATCACAGCGACTGAAAGGTGCGGGTGAGGCATGTTTATGCGCCTCGCCCGCACCTTTCGCATATACTCGATGTCCGTACGTTCATGCTCGACGCTCACGATTCCCAAATCACGCCCGCTCCCTATCGGCGGCAAGAAAACCAGCATCTCCGCACAACCGAATCATCCACCGGCTGGAGAAATCCCCCGCCAACCATGCCTTCAGACACCCAAATCATCCAGTCACTGGAGGAAATACGCCGCTCAGATACCGCTCACACGGCCAAATCACCCAGCCACTGGAGAAATCAGACCGCTGAACAGCCCCTTGCACAACCAAATCATCCAGTCACTGGAAGAAAACACCCGCCGAGCAATCCAGCACACGACCAAATCATCCAGTTACTGGAGAAATCCGTACGTCTGACGTCCTCTCAAACGACCAAACCCTCCACTAGATGGAGAAATCAGCACGCGCAGCAACCCATCACACAACCGAATCACCCAGCTACTGGAGGAATCGGTACGCTGAGCGATCCCTCAAACAACCAAAACATCCAGCCACCGGAAGAAAACACCCGCTAAGCAATCCCCCACACAACCAAATCACCCAGCCACCGGAAGAAAACACCCGCTAAGCAATCCCCCACACAACCAAATCATCCAGTTACCGGAGAAATCGGTACGCCTGACGGCCTCTCAAACGACCAAATCACCCAGCCAGTGGAAGAATTGGCCTTCTAATCGCCAATTCCGCCATCGATGGCACCACTCATCGACTTCCGCATTCGCCAAGCCCCACCCCATCGAGTCGACATTTCCAACCACATGCCCACCAAACCGGCACTCCCATCACGCACATCCATCAAGACGGATTTTCCGGTCGCACATATCCACCAAAGCGGCATCATGCGTCGAGACGACCACACAGGCGCCTCTCGCTGCAGCCTGTCGCAGAAGCCCAATCACGATTTCCCGATTGGCCTCATCCAACGACGCCGTGGGCTCGTCCACAAAAATGTAGGCGGAACGCCGCCATAACGCCCTCACCAAAGCGACACGCTGCTTCTCGCCGCCCGACAGCACCGCCGCCGAATCATTCAGCCTGCCCGACATACCGGTTTCGGACAGCAGTCGCGAAAGCCTTTCGGGCAGTCTGTTCCGCCTGGGATTGTATCGCTTGTGTTTGAAGGTCAGATTGTAGAACACGGTTTCCTCGTCGATCATTCCGTAATCCTGATAGACGAATGACGCAGCGCCCTTCCAAAACGCTCGGCGCTGGCGGTCCGTCCACCGCAAGGTGCTTTCGCCATTGACGATGACATCGCCTTCCGAGGGCTTCATCAGCAACGACATGACGCCAAGCAACGTCGTCTTGCCACTGCCGGACGGGCCGGTAAGCGCAATCATCATGCCACCGTCGACCTGAGCGTTGATATGGCGGAAAATGGTATTTCCCTGAATCACGCACGCGACATCATCAAGTTCGATAGTCATGGCAAACTCCTCCATCCATGTAATTTCGTTTCATTCCTCAGCCGATGTCCAACAAGCCGTCTAAGCCGTCCGTTGCACGACCTCGGCAAAGCATCGCCGCGCCGCCGACAGCAGCGACGCGAACTCGACGACCGCACACGCCAGGCACAGCAACAACATCAGCAATGAAGTATTCCCGGACAGCAGCTGTTGCTGCCCGACGCACCACCAAGCAGCCAGCAATGCGGCAAGCAACAGCCCCAATTGCGATATGAAGTAAGACAGCACGATACGCGAATAGGAAGCTCCCGACGTATGACGGATAAACAGCATCCTCCGCTTCTCGTATATCCAGAGAACCGCGTCCTGCATCATGCAGAAAAACGTCTCGGACAAGATGATGACCACGAAGCAAAGATTCAGATTGCGCTGCTGAATATCAAGACGGTACTGGTACATCGCATCATCGGCCACACGGCTTACGGAAGTGATGTATGGCGCCATCGCCGATTCCCTGGCGGTCTCGTTCACGGAATCGGCACTGGCGAACTGTATGTTCGTCGAAGACATCGCCGGATACAGAAAGCTGTTCAGATTGAACATCGCGCTGGCGTCGTCGGTAAGGATTATCAGCGGATTACGCGATGATGAGAACATCCCGGACTGGGCGTTGTATTCCAAGGACGGAAATGTCTCGTCGCCTTTCCATTCATAGAGGCAATCCTCCATTTTTATTGGGGATTGCTTGTTCACCCATATTCCGTCGTAATCCTTCAATGATTTCGCAAGGATGCTCGGGATACGGGCCGATGCTGTTTTCTTCAAGCTGTTCCTGGAGATATGCATCAGTTTCAGAAATGATGTATTGACGATGACGACATCATCGTAAGGTGCTATCTGTTGCAACGTTTCGCGTTTCGTTGGAGCGTTTCCATTACTGCCATAGACCAGCGCCGGAGCCACTGAATACGAGAGATACATGTTTCCCGCCGTATCCTCTCCATCCAGGAATCGCTGGAAGACTCTGCCTACTTCCGCGCTTGAATTCGCCGGATCGGCAAGGGTCTCCACAGAAACCACAGCATCCAAATGTTGCCACCGCCTGGCGGAATCCAACTGCTGCGAAGCGGCCATGAACGCATACGAGGACGTTCCACCGGCGACCAAGGCGAGCACCGCGCAAATGAATTTCCATGCAAGCTGTCCACATAGCAGTCGCCTGGACAGGGTATGGCGCGCGGCCAACTGCCGAATCGACGGCATCGTGAGCGACGAGAACAACGCAATCACCACGACAAACAGCAGCGCAAGCCCCGCAGCTACCGATAAATAAGCTTTGCAATACTCGGCAACGGAATTCACCGCATGGGTCAGCAGAACGACCGCAGAAGCGCCTATTCCGCCTAAGCAATACCATGACAGACAAATTTTCGAGAAATCAACGATGTCTTGATAGAGAATACGCCCATTGCCAACGCCGTTCAGGATAAGCATCGAATGGAGCCTCTCCCGGTTGCCCGCCCACGACCAACCCGTCGCACATATCGCCACACAAAGCACGACAATGCCAAACGCGCCCGATTGGTTGTCGGACAGCAATCCGAACACATCGGCATTCGAAACCCGGCGTCCATCGTTAACGATGGCGCCGTCATAGGTTTTCACCAGTTTCTCGAATGAGTTTCTCATATCGGCATCCGAGAACGAATACGCTCCGGAGATACTCGCATCCGCCAAATCGGACAAAGACGACAATGTGACGGAGCGGGATCCTCCATATTGATGCTTCGACAGATCTCGCTCAGCCTGCGATTCATCTCCAAAAACGAAGAGTCCCGAAACCGCGGGATCCGATGAGGAATCCGCCGCAGAAGTCATTTTCGTTTTGGAAAGCGCGCCGAATTCGCCTTTGCGGTATGGCAACGCATCCAACGCCGCGACAATATCCGTCTTCTGTGCTTTGGACCTCGAAAAATCCACAGAAACGAACGTCGTGGTTCCTATGGGATACACCGCATCCAAAGATTCCAGCGCGGCGACGATGATATACGAAACAACCAACGGCATGATCAAACCCAATACCGCAAGAATCCTCTTTGCCATGTTCCCCTCCATTCGCTCCCATCAGAGAAGGTACCGTTCAACATATGCTCCTGTGAACGCCAAATGAAATGGTTGTCAAGAAAAACTTGACCCCGCAGGAGAACGAAGAAAGCGCCTCCGGCAGGGCCGTATCCCGCCCGGGAAAATAGCGGAATTCGCCACAAAACCGTCGGCAAGGGTGTATTCGCTAATGTGAATGCACCTACTACAGTCGCCGTTTTGGATAATGATCCCTGGAGTGCGAGATCCCTTGCCCAATGGATTGAGAACAGTGCACCATCAATCCATATCATCTGGCAGACGTCATCCGCCGCGGAAGCGCTTCACCGGTGCCTATATGGAACGCATAAACCCGATGTTCTCATTCTCGACATGGCATTGAGCGACGCATCAGGGCCATCCGTATGCACGCAGATACGGAAGCGCACGTCCTCAATCGGCATAATCGGAGTCACAGCATACGATCCCAAGCAATATATCGACGATCTGGCGCAGGCCGGCGCACAGGCCCTTGTCGCAAAAGAACGTTTTGCCGCCGATTTGAAAAACCTGCTGCCTGTCGTGGCCAAGGGCGAAAGTTCCGATCCGACGGTGTTCATGACCACCGCACAGGCGCACGACAAGCTGGCGCGGCAAACCCGGAATCAATCCTCACTTCAGCAACTCAGCGCACGCGAGCTGCAGGTACTCCGCCGCTATGCGCATGATGCCAGCACCGCCGAAATCGCCTCGGAGCTCGGAGTCACCGCCAATACCGTATTCACGTATATGCATAGAATCGCACAAAAACTCGGCGTGAAAAATCGTTTGGAGGCCATCAAAGCGTGCAAAAAATACGATCTCTTGTGATGCGTCTGCCACAATCGCTGCCGCACTTCGATGCCATTCCGCGTAGATCAGGCAATCGCGGTCATCATGATGAAAATACGCGGCCTGCGTTTGGCAAGACGTTTACCGGCATCACGCTGACTTGCGGTCTTCTTTACATCGCGAATATCGCGATTCCCGGCTTTGGATTCCAGTGGAACTCTCCTTATATCGGTTTTTCCATCTGCTGCGATATCGGCACGCTGGTATTTTTCCGTCTGCACCCGCAGACCGCTTCGGTAGCCATGATTCTTCTGTGGACGGCGGAACGCTACGTGCCGTGGAATCTGCCATACACCTATGTTTTCGCGGTATTGACCGCAGCCGCCACTCTGGGATATCTGCGGTTCCGTCTGGCTTTGAGCACATGCTTGGCTTCCGCCCTGACACTGTTCTTCATCAGGGTTTCATCGTTGGAAGGCACCGTGCTTATGAGTCTGGTGTTCCTGACGGCTTCCTGCGGCGGATTCGTGTTTCGGCTATACCAAGACCGAAACCACGCCGTTTCGCAACTAGGCCTGCATCGCCGTCAGGAAATGATCGCCGGGAAACTGCATGATGTCGTCTGCAATGATCTGGCATACGTATTGCGGCAAATCGATACTTTGGAAGCGGCGCAAGAGCATTCTGCGGATGCGGAAAAGGAGCATCCTGCGGACACGGGAAGCCGCACCGATTCGTTGGCCGAAATACGGCAAAGCATCACCGAAGCGCTGCAATACACGCGCACAGCCATCACGACCCTGCAGGCGGCGGACGCCGAATCCCGCGAAACGCGCTTCAGTGGCGGCACAGGCTCGACCAGCGGCAATGCCGGCAGGACGGCAATCGATATCGCGGCATTGCTCAATCAGGGGCAGGGGAAACTCGACCATGTCGGCATCAGCGGCATCATTGCCGCGCCGAGCATGGGGACCGTGACGATGCCCGGCACCACGGCCGCGCTCGTAGAAGGCTTGATCCGGGAGATATTCGGCGACCTGCTCAAATACGCCGACCCTGCAAAAGGATATGTCCTTACCGCAAGAAGCGACGGCATCACCTTGCATATCGGCGTCAGCGATTCGCCTCGCCCGGATTGCCGGCAGAACATCCCGCCAGACATTTCCCCGATTTCGGCGGGCACCCCGTCGAACGCTTCGCCGATCTTATTGGACGCTCCGTCGAGCACCCCGTCGAACGCCCAAAAGTCATCACCAGCTGGATCGCCGGTTAATTCGACGGCCGAATCATCGGACAAATCATCGGCTGAATTGCCGACCGATACGATGGACGTCTCATCAGTCCCACCGCTTCATGGCGGTACGGGCATACGATCGTATCAATCACGGATTGCGGCATTAGGCGGCGAATTATCCGTCTCCGAGACCAACGACCAATGGACGCTGGAGGTCACCGTGCCTTTAATCGCCATCGAGCATAACGACAACCTCCATTCGACCACACGGACGCGACCCCAAGCGTAACGAGCGATGCGACGAAGCCAGTCACAAGGAGAGAACATCTGCCGACCACGCGTCGTGCGCGCGGATGCCGGCGTTTTCATATCCGTCATGTCTTCTTATGCACCGGCAACGCGCCCGCATGCGCGGATGCCGGGCGAACTGCATCGGTCGGGCGCAAAAGCGGGTATTCTAGGTAACGAATTACTGCTGATCGTTCGATCAAGGAGAAAACAATGGCAGAAACCTTCAACGTCGTGGTGGAGATCCCGCGCGGCTCCAAGAACAAGTACGAAGTGGACCACGAGACCGGTCGCGTGTTCCTGGACCGTACCCTGTTCACCTCCATGGGCTACCCGGATGACTACGGCTACATCGACGGCACCCTGGGCGAGGATGGCGATCCGCTCGACGCGCTCGTCATGATTCCGAACTCCGTGTTCCCGGGCTGCGTGGTTGAGTGCCGCGCCGTCGGCCTGTACCACATGGTCGACGAAGCCGGTGGAGACGACAAGGTGCTGTGCGTGCCGGCCGACGTCCGTTTCGACGACATCAAGGACGTGGACGACGTCTCCGAGTACCACAAGGCCGAAATCAAGCACTTCTTCGAGCAGTACAAGGCCCTGGAGCCGGGCAAGGAAGTCAAGCCGGGCGACTACTGGACCGGTGCCGCCAAGGCCGAGGAAGAGATCGTGGCCGCCCGCAAGCGCCTCGCCGATTCCGAGAAGTGATTCGCTGAATCGCTGCGTGGGCCGGATGGTCTGATTTGAAACGACTTGGTCGATGATTCGATACTCGTATCGAATCATCGACCAAGTCGTTTCATCGGTCTATTTACGCCGGAGCTAAGCATCGCAAGCGCACAGTCCGCCCGATTCACGTAATGCGAACTGACATCAGGGTTCGTTGGCATCTTGGATATGCCGACGAACCCTGATTGCATTTAAGCGCCATGACTACTGCATCCTCAGCATCTCTTCAAATAGCCCAAAACGGCCAAAACATCCAGCCACTGGAGAAATCAGTACATCTAAGCATTATTCACACGACCAAAATATCCAGCCACTGGAAGAAACAGGACTCCCAACAGCTTCTAAAACGACCAAATCATCCATCGGGTGGAAAAATCAGTACGTTCAGACACCACTCACACGACCAAAATATCCAGCCACTGGAGAAATAGCTCGCTTAGCGCCTGCTCACGCAGCCAAAACATCCACCGACTGGAAAAATCACCCGTCCAACAGACCTCCATACGACCAAATCATCCAGCCGCAGGAGGAAAACACCCGCTAAGCAATCCAGCACACGACCAAAACATCCAGCCACTGGAGAAATCCGTACGTCTAGTAACCTATCAAACAGCCAAATCATCCAGCCACTGGAGAAATACGGACACTCAGACACCACTCACACGACCGAATCATCCACCGACTGGAAGAAAACACCCGCTCAACAGACCCCCATACGACCAAAACATCCAGCCACTGGAGAAATCAGTACGTCTAAGCACCACTCAAACAGCCAAATCATCCAGCCACTGGAGAAATCGGGCGCCAAGGAAGGCAACAGCAGAGGATTTGGGTGTAAGACGCCGTTTTCACGCCCGCAATACCAAGCTTCTCACGACAAACTGCGGATTTCCCCATACCGCGATATAGTGATGGCTTGTAATTCACGGCATGCGAACGGTATTCGCCGAATGCAAGGCCACCGGACGCCACAGTCCGCGGCAGTTCCATGCCGCCATCCCTAGGCGTAGGCGGAGAAATCCGTCGAGGCCCATCCCACGGAGGCACGGTGGGATGAACCTTTTATTACCGAACATGCTGATTCAGATCCTGCTCATCGCCGTTTCCGTATCGATGGACGCATTCGCCGTCTCCATCGGCAAGGGACTGACCGTCAAAAAACTACGCGGCGTCGACGCATGCAAGACGGCCCTGTGGTTCGGCGGATTCCAGGCGTTGTTCCCGCTGCTTGGGTTCTTCGCGGCATCCACATTCAGCAAATACGTGACCGCCGTGGACCACTGGATCATTTTCGGCCTGCTCGCCCTGATCGGCGGCAACATGGTGCGTGAGGCGTTCGAAGAGGACGAGGAGAACGCCAAGGAGACCGCGGAATTCGATTGGCGTCACATGCTGCCGCTCGCCGTGGCATGCAGCATCGACGCGTTCGCGGTCGGCGTGAGCTTCGCGTTCATGACGCTCAACATCTGGATCTCGGTGATCATCATCGGCGTCACCACCGGCCTGTTCTCCGCCGCGGGGTTGTACATCGGCCGCGCGTTCGGCTCGCGCTGGCAGAAGCCCGCGCAGATCGCGGGCGGCATCGTATTGATTCTGATCGGTGTGAAAGTGCTGCTGGAGCACCTCGGATTCATCGCCTGATTGGCAGGTACGGCTTCGACTCAGACAATGCGCTTGGCAACGCGCCCGGCGCTCACAGCACAACCGTCGCGTAGGACGCCAGTCCCACCACGATGCCGGAAAGCATGACCGGCAGCAGGGCGATGCCCATCCACGGCTTACGTGAAGTCGGCTCCGGATCGGCGTCACGCCGCCACAGATACGAGCAGACCGCGAATCCGACCACCACCGCGGCCACCACGACCAAGGCGATGATCCGAACCATCGCGGAACCGGAATCCGACGCCGCCGCATTGTCGCCGCGATTCGCCAGCAACGTCGGCAGGAAGCACCATCCGGCGCAGGCGATCATCGCGACGCCTTCCACGACGTTGTGGGACAGCGACCGAATCAGATGCGTGCGCCGTTCGCGGGCCATCTGGCGTCCGAAGCACACCACGATCAGCACGATCAGCAGACCGCCGACGCCGGCAATCCAACCTTCCTGCATCCAGAAATCGTCATGCCCGGCAACGGTAGGGAAAATGACGCGTCCCAGCATCATCGTCGTGGCGCACACCACCGACAGCAGACCGGCCACCACGGAGATCACATGCCCGACGGCACCATCGCGGAACGGCGAGAACACCGTCAGCAACACGATCATCGAGACGGAGGCGATGACCACGGGCGAGACGATCGCCGGATTCGACGGGTCGCCATAGGAGATGCCGGGAACCAGCGAAAGCACCGCCAATATGATGTATGCGACGACCTGCACGGCGATCACTTTGCCGAAAGATCCTTTGTCAGGTGTGATGGAAGCGGCTTCGGAGGCAGCCATCTCAACCCCTTTTCATAATATGGTCATAACGTATGCGATACCAATAAATGTAGCCGAAAGTGTCCACATCGTTCAGATAAAATCTGATGAAACGCCGATAAAACACGGCGAGAGTACAATCACAGCAACGATATCTCGAACAGGGGGAGCCGCCGTGACGGATTTGACGCTTATGACGTTCGCAAATGACCCGGCAACCGTCCTTCCTTCCCTGGCTTTGCTTTCCCACCGTGTGCGCGTGCTGCCGATGGATGCGGCGAGTCTCGTGAAAATGCCGGAAAACACCATACTTTTCCTCGATGCGCGCGATGATCTGGCCACGGCGAAAACGCTGTGCCGTCTGATCCACGCCTCCGGGCTTTCCACGCCGATCGTGCTGATTCTGACCGAAGGCGGATTCACCGTCGTCAATTCGCAGTGGGGCATCGCCGACGTGGTGGTGGCCTCCGCCTCGCCTGCCGAGGTCGAGGGACGGCTGCGACTGGTGTCGGAGCGCGGCAACAATCCGATCGGCGCGGCGTCGGGTGCCGATGAGATCGGCGTTCAGAACGAGGACGGTCTCATCCGCTCCGGCGATCTGGTGGTTGACACCAATGGCTATACGGCCAGCCTGCACGGGCATCCGATCGATTTGGCGTACAAGGAATTCGAATTGCTCAAATACCTGGTGCAGCATCCCGGGCGTGTGTTCACCCGCGCGCAGCTGCTGCAGGAGGTATGGGGCTACGACTACTACGGCGGCACGCGCACCGTCGATGTGCATATCAGGCGACTTCGCGCGAAGCTCGGCGGAGAGTACGAGCATCTCATCGGCACCGTGCGCAATGTCGGATACCGTTTCGACCCTCCGGAAGAGGAGGAGGGCGAGGCGGCAGCGAAGAACGCCGCGGCACAGGGTCCGTCCGATAAGGATTGACCTGCTTGCCGGATATGTTTGCCGGATATGTTTGACGCATCCGGCAAACAGCCGGATCAACGATTCGGACGATGCATGCCACGCGTGCGTCACGCATGGAATCACACATAGATATTAGGTAACGTATGTTCGGCGGATGGCGTCGAACACCCAAGGTGATGGTGGTCGGCAATGCCCCGCGAATCCAAGAAGGCGCGTTTGGCGCGCATGCAGCAGGAATATCGTATTCTCTGCGCCGAATTCCCCCATCCGCAGTGTGCGCTGCATTTCTCCAATCCCTTCGAGCTGCTGGTGGCGACGGTACTGAGCGCGCAGACCACCGACAAGCGCGTGAACACGGTCACGCCGGAATTGTTCGGCACCTACCCCGGACCTGCGGAACTCGCCGCGGCGAATCCCGAGGACGTCGAGGACATCATCCATCCCATCGGATTCCATCGCACCAAAACGAAGAACATCATCGGATTGTCGCATGAACTGTGCGCGCGGTTCGACGGCAAGGTTCCCGACACCATGGAAGCGCTGACGACGCTGCCGGGCGTAGGCAGAAAGACCGCGAACGTGGTGCTGGGCAACGCGTTCGGCGTGCCGGGGTTCCCCGTCGACACGCATGTGATGCGCGTGACCGGCCGTTTGCGCTGGCGCGCCGACTGGGCCACCACGTCCCCCGATCCGGTGGCGATAGAACGGCAGATCACCGCATGCTTCC
>ERZ808259.587-NODE-587-length-14063-cov-2.522487_pt1 | contig 14063 bp, 11 predicted proteins | sample MGYA00521279_ERZ808259 | MGnify/ENA primary metagenome ERZ808259 (study PRJEB31516, sample SAMN03275586) | gut metagenome | biome: mammalia-associated habitat; material: feces | host: Papio cynocephalus | place: Kenya | collected 2012-07-27 ... | reverse complement strand
ACGTGTCTTAAAGAGGACGCGGAAACGCTGAACTCCGCGTTGACCAAATACGCGTTCGCGAAATGTCCGTTCTCGGACGACGCGACCGCGACGGAAAAAATCGCGGCAATTAACGCCGAAATTACAGAAAAACAAGCGAAAATCAACGAAATTCTGCGCGAAACCGTAAGTAAAAACGGCGAGTCCGCGGATATAAAAACGTATATCGACTACCTCGGCTTCCTCGGCGAAAAAGCGGAAGCGAGCGCGGGTTGCGGCGAAACGTCAAAGACTTTCGTCCTCGAAGCCTACGTTCCCACCGAAGCGGTGGAGCGGGTAAGCGAAGCGGTGAAAACCAACCTCACCGCGGCGTATATCGAAGCAAAACCCGTGCCGCGCGACGAGTTTGCGCCCACGCTTATGAAGAACAACAAGGTCGTCGGCGACTTCGAAGCGGTCACGAATATGTATTCCGCGCCCGCGTACGGCGCGCTCGACCCGAACTCCGTGATGGCGTTCTTCTTCTCGCTGTTTATGGGCATCATAATGGGCGACGCGGTGTACGGACTTTTGATGATAATCGGCGGGTTTGTCCTCGCCGCCAAGAGCAGAAAAGGCACTTCGATCTACCGTATGGCGAGGGTTTTCGCGTACGGCGGATTCTTTGCGGTCGGCTTCGGCACGCTGTTCGACAGTTTCTCGGGCTTTGCAATTTTGAGAAATATCCCCGCGTACGCCGAATTTTACGCCGCGTATATCGACCCGATCGCCGCTAAAACCACGCTCGCAGGTATAACCGTACCCAGTATGCTTATGTGGTGTCTGGCGCTCGGCACGTTTCAGATCGCCGTGTCGCTTATAATGAAAGCGGTGCAGCGCTTTACCCGCAAACAGATCGTCGAAGGCATATTCGCCGGGCTTGTGTGGGCGCTCGCGCTCATGGGCGGAATAGTCGCGATTTATATGACGATAAAAGACTACGCGTCGGCGAAATACGTTACGTACCCGACGCTCGCGCTGTTCGGTATCGGTATCCTTACCGCCGGCATTACGGAAAAAGGCATAGGCAAAATCACCAAGATTTTCGGTTCGGCGTACGGACTTATCAACTACGCGTCGGACATTCTCAGTTACGCGCGACTTTACGGACTGATGCTCGCGGGCGCGCAGATAGCAAGCATTTTCACAAACTCCATCGCGGTGAGCATGCTGTTCCCGAAAGGCGCGATAGGAGTGATCGGCGGCGTGCTGGTCATCGTCGTCGGCAACGTTTTCAACTTGGCTATGAGCCTTCTCGGCGCGTTCATTCACGACTCGAGATTGCAGTACGTCGAGTTTTTCGGCAGGTTCTACGAAGGAGAGGGCGAGTTGTTCACACCGCTCGGCTCCATGAGAGAATATTTATACGTTAAATAACCATCGGAGGTATTACAAATGGATGGAAGAGCAATAGGCATCGCGGGTTTGGCGATCTGTATGATTCTGTGCGGCGCAGGCTCCGCGTTCGGTCTTTACAAGACGGGCGCGTCGGCGGCGGGCGTTCTTGCCGAGGACGGCAAAAAATTCAGCAAAATCATCGTCCTCTCGCTGCTCCCGGCAACGCAGGGTATTTACGGCTTCGTTCTCGCGGTCATGAACATACCGGGCGCCGAGATCGCGCTTGCCGCGGGTTGGGCTGTGTTCTGGAAAGGCGTCGCGCTTGGCGTGACGGGCTGCGCTTCCGCAGTGCTTCAGGGCGCAACCGCCGCTTCGTGTATCTACGCGATCGGCAAGAACAGCGCAGGCTCGGGCAAATACGTTCTGTTCCCCGCAATGATCGAGTTCTACGCGATCCTCGCGCTCGTTCTCGGCATTATGATGTAAAGCGGAACGAAACGTAAATGATTGAAATGAACAACGACGTCATAAACGCGATTATCGGTAAAAACGACGCCGAAATCGCGGCTATCCTCGAAAAAGCGGACGAGTACGCGCGTGAAAAACGCGCCGCCGCCACCGAATCGGCAAAAGCCGAAGCGGAGAATTCCGCTCGTCTTGCCGCGGCAAAAGCCGAGGATATCAAGGTCAAACGCTCGACCGCCGCGAGAATGGAACGTGCCAAAATGCTGCTTGCTGCAAAACGCAAAGCGGTAGCCTCGGTGTACGAAAAACTCCTCGCCGAAGTGAGAAAACTGGACGGTAAGGACTTTCTCGCCGTCGTCGAAGCGGTTACGGAGAAGTACGGCGAAGCCGGGCAGAAAGTTATTTTGTCCGCTTCCGCGCCCGTCACCGAAAAGCAGGTCGCGGGGCTTCCCGCAGTCAAGGCGAAGAATATGACGGTAGAGAAGAGCGACGCGCTCGACGACGGCTTCGTGCTGTCGGGCGACACGTTCGACCTCGACTTTACCTGCGCCGCGATAGTCGAAAGCGTTCGCGAACGCACTGAAAAGGACGTCGCGGACGAAATGTTCGGAGAAAAGCAATGAAAGTACCGTGTTCTTACGCAAACGCCGTGGCGATTTCCGCGCAAAAAACGCTGATCCCGAAAACCCGCTTTCTGTCGGCGATAGAAGCGGGATCCGCGGAAGCGGCTATCGAAACGCTCACGTCGACGGGCTTCGGCAAAAACGTCGAGATCGGCGGCGCGGGCGAGTACGATAAACTCGTAGCCGCGGAAACGCTTGCGCTGAAGAAGTTCGTTTCCGAGTATTCGAGCGGCGGCGACGTGGCGTATTACTGCTTTCTCAAAAGCGACTTTTTCAACTGTGACGTGGCGGTAAGACGGCTTATGCTCGGCTACGGCGGAGAATACGCGACGGACGGCACGGTAGATACCGACCTTATCGAACAGTACGTAAAAACCGGCAAGGGCGATATCCCCGAGTACCTCAAAAAGGCGCTCGACGAACTCATTTCCGCGGCGAAAAAAACCGATTGCGCGGGCGCGGATCTTTCGGTAACGGCGCTGAGGGCGTACTACGCCGCCGCGCTGAAACTTATCCGGCGGCATAAAATAAGAAGTCTTATCCGCGCGGAAATAGACTGCGGAAATATCTCAGCGTACTTCCGTTCGCCCGACCGCGAAACGGCTGAAAAGCAGTTCGTCGCGGGCGGCAAGATCGACAAGTACAAACTGCTCGTTATTTTAGGCGGCGACGCTTCGAAAATCCGTTCGGCTTTCGCGTTCACTTCGTACAAGGACGCGATAGAAGCGTGTATAAAAGCGAAATCGGACGGCAAGCCCATGAGTGCGTTCGAGAAGATCCGCGACGATTATCCTATGCAAAGATTGTATAACGTGCGCTACTCGAGCGAGGGTATAACCCCGGTGCTTCTGTACGCTGCGTACAAGCGCGCGGAGATCAGAAATTTCAGAACGGTCGTGTCGGGGCTATTGGCAAAAGCGCCGACGGAAGCGATCGCGGGGAGGTTAAGAGATGGCTATATCGGCTGATACCGCGATACTCGCGAAAGGCGAAAGCGCGCTCGCGTTCAAAGCGGCGGGGGTGGACGCTTACACCGAAACTGATCCTACGAAGTTAAAAGCGACTTTCCGCAAACTGATAACGGAATACAAGGTCGTGTTCGTGACGGACGACGTCGCGTTCGAGATAAGCGACCTTATCGAGCGCACGCTCGAAAAACCCTATCCGATAGTGATACCCGTGCCGAGCGAGAGCGGCAAGAGCGACTATGCCGAACGGCAGATCAGGCTCGAAACCGAACGCGCCCTCGGCGTAGATATTTTCAACAAGTGAGAAGATTATGGTTGGTAGAATAGTAAAAGTTTCCGGTCCGCTTATCGTGGCGGAAAATATGGCTGACGTCAAGGTTTACGACGTCGTAAAAGTCGGCGACGACGAACTTATCGGCGAAGTCATCGAACTGCGCCGCGACCGCGCGTCCATTCAGGTCTACGAAGAAACTTCGGGACTGGGAGTGGGCGACAAAGTCGTTTCCACGGGCGAACCTCTGTCCGTCGAACTCGCGCCTGGCATTATCGGCGGCATTTACGACGGTATTCAGCGCCCCTTGGAGCAGATCGTCGAAAAGCACGGCGACCGTATCACCAGCGGCATACGCGTGGACAAGATCGACCGCGAGAAGAAATGGAATTTCGTTCCGCTCGTGAAAGCGGGCGACGAAGTGACCGCGGGCGATCCTATCGGCTACGTCAAGGAAACGCCCATCGTCGAACACAAGATCCTCGTGCCGTACGGCGTGAGCGGCAAGATTGCGGAAATCAAGAGCGGCGAGTTCACCGTCACCGATACCGTCGCGACGGTAAAAACCGCGGACGGCAAGGACAAAGCGCTTACCATGCTCACTCGCTGGCCGGTGCGCGTGCCGCGACCCTATAAAGAAAAACAATCGCCCGATATGCCCATGGTAACGGGTCAGCGCGTCATCGACACGCTTTTCCCGATAGCCCGCGGCGGCGTTGCGGCGGTACCCGGACCGTTTGGAAGCGGCAAGACCGTCGTTCAGCACCAACTTGCGAAGTGGGCGGACGCGCAGATCATTGTGTACGTCGGTTGCGGCGAGCGCGGCAATGAAATGACGGACGTTCTCAACGAATTCCCGGAACTTAAAGACCCCGCGACGGGCGAACCGCTTATGAAAAGAACGGTGCTCATCGCCAACACTTCGGACATGCCGGTCGCGGCTCGCGAAGCCTCGATTTACACCGGCATCACCATCGCCGAATACTTCCGCGATATGGGCTACAACGTCGCGATTATGGCTGACTCCACGTCGCGATGGGCGGAAGCGCTCCGCGAAATGAGCGGCAGACTGGAAGAAATGCCGGGCGACGAAGGTTATCCCGCGTACCTTGCTTCCCGCCTCGCCGAATTCTACGAACGCGCGGGCATCGTCAAGGTGCTGGGCAGCGAGAATACTGTCGGCTCGGTTTCCGCGATCGGCGCGGTTTCGCCTCCGGGCGGCGACCTCTCCGAACCCGTTTCGCAGGCTACGCTCAGAATAGTCAAGGTTTTCTGGGGCTTGTCCGCATCGCTCGCGTACAAACGCCATTTTCCCGCAATCGACTGGCTCATCAGTTACTCGCTGTACGCCGACAGAATGGCGGACTGGTACGACAAGAACGTGGGCGAGGACTTCGTCAAACTCCGCGCGTTCATCATGAACGTGCTTCAGGAAGAAGCCAACCTCGACGAAATCGTGCGGCTCGTCGGCGTGGACGCGCTGTCCTACCGCGACAGAATGACGCTCGAAACCGCAAAAATGGTAAGAGAGGACTATCTGCACCAGAACGCCTTCCACGAAACCGACACATACACTTCGCTCGACAAGCAGTACAGAATGCTGAAACTCATCAAAAAGTTCCACGACCTCGGCGTGGAAGCGGTGGATCGTTACGCCGATCTCGACGAGATCCTCGCGATCCCGGCAAAGGAAAGAATAGGCAGAGCGAAGTATATCGAGGAAAGCGAACTGAACGTTTTTGACGAAATTTCGGACGAACTCGAGAGAGAAATGCGAGCGCTCGCAGGCGAGGGTAACAATGAATAAAGAATACAAAACCATCAAGGAAATCGTAGGGCCGCTTATGCTCGTCGAGGGCGTAGAGGGCGTCAAGTACGACGAACTCGTCGAAGTCGTTCAGGAGGACGGCAGAGTGCGTCGCGGCAAAGTGCTGGAAGTGCGCGACGACAAAGCGGTAGTGCAACTTTTCGAGAACACGCAAGGACTTAAAATTTCAACGTCCAAAGCGAAATTTTTGGGCAGAAGCCTTTCACTCGACCTATCCGAGGATATGCTCGGCAGAGTGTTCGACGGCATGGGCAATCCCCGCGACGGCGGCGCGCCGGTTATCCCCGAAAAGCGTATGAACGTTAACGGCGAGCCTATCAACCCCGCGGCTCGCGATTACCCGGACGAGTTTATTCAGACCGGTATTTCCGCGATCGACGGACTTAACACGCTCGTCCGAGGACAAAAACTCCCGATATTTTCCATGAGCGGACTTCCGCACGCAGAACTTGCGGCGCAGATTGCCCGTCAGGCAAAAGTGCGCGGCAAGGACGAAAAGTTCGCCGTCGTGTTCGCCGCTATCGGCATCACATACGAGGAAGCGCAGTACTTCGTCGACGACTTCAAAAAGACGGGCGCGATCGAACGCACGGTGCTGTTCACTAACCTTGCGAACGACCCCGCTATCGAGCGTATCGCAACCCCGCGTATGGCGCTGACTTGCGCCGAGTATCTCGCGTTCGAAAAGGGTATGCACGTCCTCGTCATTATGACCGACATTACGAACTACGCCGAAGCCCTCCGCGAAGTTTCCGCGGCGAGAAAAGAAGTCCCGGGCAGAAGAGGTTACCCCGGTTACTTGTATACCGACCTCGCTCAGATATACGAGCGCGCTGGCAGAATCCGCGGTAAAAAAGGCTCGATTACGCAGATCCCGATCCTTACTATGCCCGAGGACGACAAGACCCACCCGATCCCCGACCTTACCGGTTACATTACCGAAGGTCAGATCATCTTGTCGCGCGAACTCTACAAAAAAGGCGTAAACCCGCCGATCGACGTTCTGCCGTCGCTTTCCCGTCTTAAAGACAAGGGTATCGGAGCGGGCAAAACCCGCGAAGACCACGCCGACACCATGAACCAACTTTTCTCCGCGTACGCAAAAGGCAAGGAGTGCAAGGAACTGTCCGCGATTCTCGGCGACAGCGCGCTGTCCGCTACCGACAAACTGTACGCGAAATTCGCCGAAAACTTCGAGAAAGAATACGTTTCGCAGGGCTTTACCGCCGACAGATCGATCGAAGAAACGCTCGATATCGGCTGGAAACTCATGCGAATACTGCCGCGAGCGGAACTCAAGCGTATCAAGGAAAAATTCCTCGACAAGTACCTCGGCTGATTCAGGGCGGGCTTAGCCCCCAAAGGTAAATAATATGGCAAGACTTAACGTCAACCCGACGCGTATGGAACTGAAGCGGCTCAAGGGCAGGCTTTCCACGGCGACGCGCGGGCATAAATTATTAAAGGACAAATCGGACGAAATGATCCGTCGGTTTTCCGTCATAATCCGCGAGAACAAGGCGCTGAGAGAGCGGATCGAGAGCGAACTTAAGGACTGCCTCGGTCAGTTCGCGTTCGCCCGCGGCACGGCTTCGAGAGAAGAATTCGACAAGGCGTTTTCTATGCCCGTGTCCTCCGTCAAAGCCGAGTACAAGTTCGCCGACGTAATGGGCGTTACCGTGCCGTCGATCGAGATAAACGCCGACAAAAAATCGGACGGATACCCGTACGCGTTCGCGGAAATTTCTTCCGAAGCCGACTACTCGGTAAAGCGCATAAGTTCGCTTATCGCCGACCTACTCAAGCTCGCCGAAGTTGAGAAAACCGCGGCGATGCTGTCAGTCGAGATCGAGCGGAACAAGCGCCGGGTCAACGCGCTCGAGTACATTATGATCCCGCAGATAGAGGAAACGATAGCCTATATCCGCAGCAAACTCGACGAGAACGAACGCGCCGCAACCACGCGGCTGATGAAAGTCAAGTCTATGCTCGCCGAAAACGATTAAAATGAATAATAAAAATAACCGTCCGAGGTAAACGCCGCGGGCGGTTTTCGTTTCCCGAAACTAAATATTCAGGAGTATCACCGAAGCAAGCCCGAGAGCGTAGCCGACGATCTGAAACGCCGACAGTTTTTCCTTAAAGAGAAACAGCGCGGTAAAGAGGCTTAGGACTATGCTGCCCGCGGAAATGCAGGGAAAGAGAACCGAGTTCGGGATTAGTCCGGTCAGGATCAGCACGAGAAAGTTGACCGCGCCGTTGAAAACGCCGTTAAGAGATCCGAACCCCGCGCACGGCGTCAGATTGTTTTTCATGTCGCCGCGGGCGAGTGCAAGCCCAGTGAATACGGCGAACGCCGCGATCAAAGCGAAAATCATAAACTCGTTTTTGTACGCGCCGTCCATGCTTGTCTGCTGAATTTTCTGCACGGTCGAACACATGCCGTTGCCTACGAACGCCACGACGAGGAATACGAGCCATTTTACGCCGCCCGTCGCGCGTTCTTTTTTCGCGCCGAGAAGAAACAGCGAAACGAGCAACAGAGTGATGCCGATTATCCCGGCGACTTTCGCCGACTCGCGCAGAAAGATAATGCCGTAAAACGTGGGGATAAGCAGCGAGTACGAGTTGACCAGCGCGGTGATCGCCATAGATCCCAGTTTCAGCGCGTAGATAAGCCCCACGGTCGCCGCGATATACGCCGCCGCAAAACCGAGCGAATAGGGCAGAACGGCAGGATCGAACGACAGCCGAAACAGCGAAGCCGCGATAAAGAACGCGGTCGCGGCGAGCGCGGGGAACGCGAGAAACAGAAACTGATTCGGATTTTCCGTCTTTTGGTTGTAGCGCTTTTGTATGAGTTGTTGCGCGGACAGACACACGGTCGTCACTGCCAGCAATAAATATTGCATAATCGTACCTCTGCGCGGGGCAAACGCGATTCGTTTCGCATTACCTCGCGATTTTGGCATAATTATAAGGGTTTTTTCGAAAAAAGTAAACGTTCAATGTTTATAAATATGGACAATTCTTATATAAAATGTTATAATCGTAGTATCGGCGTAGCGGAGGCGATGAATTTGAATCCCGAAGAAACTTTTTACAAAATAGAATTAAAGACCGTGCCGAAGTTTTTGTTTTGTTGGTCGGCGACCGTGCACGGCTACGAAAACGAGTTTTCGCGGCGGCGAAACTACCTCGAAATCTGTTTCGTCGAACACGGACATATTCTGTGTACCGAGCGCGGCGGCACGTTCACCGTCGAGCCGCAGTCGCTGCAAGTGCTGACCAAGACTACCGATTGCAGATTCGCGACGATCGACGGCGAGGAACAGCGGCACGCAACCGTCGGAATCAGCGCCGAGTACGATATAACGGAACTTAGCGCGGAGCAAGCGCGACGGGAAAGCGCTTCCTCCGCCGAAAACGTGATAATTCTACCGCGGCTCGTCAAATTCGATAAAAAGACGTTCGAGTCGCTGGTGCTGAAACTCAAGAGAATGACGGCGAAGCGCTACTCGCGGCTGAGAGAAAGCGGGGTGCGGCTGCTCGGCGAGTGGTTCGGATTGTGCGCGGAAATAGCCGAAGCGGTGTTTTCGGTCGGCTCGTTCGCGCCCTCGTCCGATCTTTACGTCGAGAAAATCGTAAACCTCGTGTCGGCTTCGCCCGCTCGGGTTTCCGTATCGGAACTTGCGAAAAATCTGCAAATTTCCGAAGGGTACATGCAGACGATTTTCAAAAGCGTGACGGGCAAAACGATAATCGAGTACGCCAACGAGCGCAAAGTCCGCGCCGCCGCGGAAATGAAGAAGTCGCGCGGAATGAAACTGAAGGAAATCGCGGCGGAACTCGGCTTCGAGGATGCGGCGTACCTCAGCAGGCTTTTCAAAAAAGTAATGGGAGTCAGTTTCTCGGGCTACGCTCGCGGAGCCGACGCGATAGAACTTAGCGGCGTACCGCCTAAAAACGATTGATTTTTGCGAGAAAAGGTAGTATAATACTTAAATACCGATTATAACGGAGAAAGAGGCGAAATATGGTAGATAACGAATCGCAGGAAATGTATCTGGAAACGATACTCAAACTTGCCGAAAAGAAAGGCAACGTTCGCTCGGTGGACGTAGCGGAAGAACTCGGGTACAGCAAACCCAGCGTTTCGCGCGCCGTGGGCATTATGAAAAAAGACGGACATATCGTCGTGCGCTCCGACGGCTCGATCGAACTGACCGAAAGCGGCAGAAAGAAAGCGGAGAACGTGCTTGAACGGCACAAAGCGCTTACCGCCGCGCTCGTCAAAATGGGGCTTGAGCGCCGCGCCGCCGAAGAAAACGCGTGCAGAGTAGAGCACGTCATCACCGAAGAAGCGTTTGAAGCGATAAAGAAATATTTCGAAGTCTGAAAACTATAATAAGACGAGGCGTCCGAAATTACGGACTCCTCGTTTTTTATGTAACGGCAAAACCGAAACTCGGCGAAATTCCGAAATACCGTTGACTTAACGCCCGCGTTCGGTTATAATTACTTATCGTCGGAGGAGAACTTATGAAAATTACCGAAAACGCGTGCGAAAAGTACGTCGAAATTTACAGCGATTACGAATCTGGTAAGACGATCAAGCCGTGCGGCGAAGCGGCGGTTTTCTCGTTCGCGCTCGATAAAAAACCGAACGAGCGTTATCGGCTGTTCGTCGCGGGCGAAACCGAGAATTTCTACATGTGGAAGGACGAGCCGGACGGACCGCTTCAGTACCGCACGCTCACCGACTCGCTGTCGACGGAAACGCTGTCGGCGCATTACAGTCTGGACGTGTCGGAAGCCGCGCCCCGCTCCCTCGAGTGGCGAGCGTATAAGAAAATCGCGTGGAAGCCGCGTTTGTCGTACTTGCCGCTCGACCCCGTGGGAAGCCAGTGGCGCGCGGGCTTTACAGTCAAGACCGAAAACCTCGCGTTCGAAACGGACGGCAAACTCCTTATGCGCGTGGTCGTATACCTCAAAACGGACGGCGTAGACGCGCGTTCGCCCTTGCAGAATTCGCGCGAGTACGTCATCGAACTTCCCGAGTGGACGACCGTCACGCGCGAAATCGAAATCCCCGAGAGCGAAACGACCTTCGTCGGCGTGTGGCTGGAGGGCAAAAACTACTCCGGAAAAGCGCTTATCGAGCGTCCGTTCCTTATCGGTGAAGCGGGCTATAACGTGTTGCCCGACTTTTCCGTACCCGTCACCGGCAGCGACAAGTTCGACTGGACGGGGCAGAATTTATCCAAAAAAGAACGGCTCGAACTGGAAGTGAAGCTCAACGGCGTTACAGTGTTCGACGGCGAAAAGATCGAGCGCGTTCACCGCTGTTCCGAGTGGGAAACCGCCTTGCCGGGCGATGTTTTGACCAAAGAAAACGCGCTTGAAATACGGCTTAAAACGCACTATCACGACGCGATACCGTACACGATCCGCGAAGTCGGACTGATTAAAACCGACGGCGGCAGACTAGCCGTCGTAGCCGTGCCGAAAATCGTCGCGGTCGGCGGCAAAGCGTTCGCGCTCGTAAGAACCGCGAACCCCGACGAAACGGTAAACGTGCTTTTCGACGATACGCTTTTTGCGGGCGACAAGACCGTGACTTTTCCCGAAAGCGGACTTAACGTCGTATCGCTCGCGGCAAAGCGCGAAGCGACGAACGCGACGTTCGCGCTCGAGTGCGGCGGCGAGAAAACGACTTGCACGATCGGCGCGATAATCGACCGCAAGCCCGACGGCGTGATCGCGGGCACGGGCGATATGATTTACGTAGGACAGACGGGCGAGGAGATAGAAGAATTTTTCGCGTGGTACGTCGCGAATAACGTCGGCAATCTTATCACCGTTCGCCCCACTTATCGGTGGTCGGGTACGACCGAACTCAATAAAGAAGTTTGGAAAAAGTTCGTGCGGCTCGCGAACGCAGTCGGGCTGAAGTACTCGCACATGCTCGACGGCAGAGAACTCCCGGGCATAGCGGCGAACCCCGCGATAAGCGATCTTAGCGGCGAAAACTTCCTCGGCAGACAGCACCACGAGCGCGACGGCGCCCTCGTCTACTGGGGGCGCGGCAGATGCGGAAGCGCTACCGAAGAGCAGTATATCGATATGTGTACACGCGCTTACCTCGAAGCCCCCGAAAACGTCGACGGTAGTTCGTACAGTCCCGAAACGCTCGTCTATACCCGCGGCGCGATCTGGCGGTATACCGACCCCGAACTTAAACGCGACTACCGAGCGGGTGCGGAAAACCTCGAAAACCGCTTGCGCAAAATCCGCGAGATCGACGGCGCGACCCGCCACACCGGGCCCGCGTGGCTGTTCTCGTCGTTCGTCCGAGCCGGTTATTCGTTTGTGGGCGCGGAAACTATGTACTCGTCGTTCGAGCCGCTCATGGCGGCGCTCCGCGGCGCGAAGAAATGCTACGGGTTGAAGTCCGTCGGCGTTCATCACGCGCTTCAGTGGTGCAACTCGCCGTTGTCGACCCCGGAGAGCGACCGCAGATTCCGCCTTGCGCTGTATCTCGGTTATATCCTCGGCGCGGACGAGAACAACGTAGAAGAGGGCTTGTGGCGCATAGAGGAGTACTACGAGCGTTGCAACCGCTTTTCCGCGACTTGTCGGAACAAAACCCGCGAACAATCGGACTTTTACGACTATATAAGACTGAACGAAAGGAAAGGCGAACTCGTCGCGCCCGCCGCGTTTATTCAGGGTAAGTACGACCCCTTCGCGGACTTCGTGAACCACCAGCCGTGGGGCTTCCGCGGCGTTCCGTACGGTAGCGCCGAGAAAAGTTGGGATCTTATGGCAACGATCTATCCGTACTGCCGCCCGGGCGATACGATCTACCGCCACCGTTGTCCGCAGGACAAGCCCGTCGGCTACTTCGGCGGCACTCCGTTAGGTCAGATCGACGTAATTCCTTACGAAACTTCCGCGGACTTATTGAAGTCTTACCGCGTGCTTGCGTTCCTCGGCTACAACCGAATGGACGAGCCGAACGCACGGAAACTTTACGACTACGCGGCGGCGGGCGGCAAAGTAATTCTTACCCGCGCCCACCTTACGACCACGACCGAAACGGCGAAAGTTCTTGCCGGCGAATTCGGTTTCGAGCGTAACGCGCTGTCGTTCGCGATCGATCCCGAAGCCCGCGGAACCGTGACTGTGAACGGCAATTCCGTCGCGATCAACCCGACGGCAAACCCCTTCGACGAAGTGATTGTCCGCGCCGACGACGGCAGAGAAGTCGCGGGCGTATACAAGGTCGGGAAAGGCGAGATCGTCGCGTTCAATACGCTTTGCTATCCGTCCGATCCCGCGATCCGCGCGGACTACGAACGCGTGCTGAGAGAATACGCAAGTCGGGCGAACGCCGCGGAAAGAGTAGCCGTCGAGTGCGGCGACGACGTTGAATACGCCGTTTACCGAACGGGCGAGAATGCTTACGAAGTTTACGTGCTTGCCGTCGACTGGTACCGCGATCCCGATAAGATCCGTTCGGCGCGGCTGAGAATAGGCGAGAGTAAACACGACCTCGAACTTACGTTCGGCACGGTAATTAAAGCGGTAGTCGTTGGCGATAACTTTTCGTACGCCACCTCGGAAAACGCCGTCGTAACGGAAATATCCGATGGCGAAATCACCGTCCGCGGCTACGGCAAAACGACCGTAAAAGGCTGTATCGCCGGTCACGTTTTCGAACTCCCCGCCGATTTCACTAAGACATCCTCTGTAAAAATCAGTATATAAAAATAAAATGAACTTAATTATATCATAACTTTATTAGGCAATTATTTTGTAAGAATAAACTAATTTTATGGAATTATTAAACTATTTATGTTATAATAAATAAGAATTAGTTTTAGTTCTAATATATATTGGGGAGGACATTATACATGAATTGTCCACATTGCAACAACTTGATTGATGAAAGTTATCATTATTGTCCTAAATGCGGCTATAATTTAAAAGTTTTTTTGCCGATGACAATGCATTATTTGAAGCAGGACAAAAGTTTTTAGCTCAATGCCGATATAAAGAAGCAATACCATACTTTAAAAGAGCGGCACGGCTTGGAAATGATAAGGCAATGTATGTATATGGATTGCAGTATCTAAATGGTACGGGAGTAGAAAAAAGCTATAAAAATCTTTTATATTGTATGGTGAAATCTGCAGAACGAAAGAATGATGATGCATTAATTTTTTTAATAGATACATTTATTAATGGGAAATATGGACAAGAAAAGAATGATGATAAAGCGTATGAATTGTATTTGAATTTATCAGAATCAGCAAAGGAAAAGCATTCGGATTTACATACTTTATTTAATGAGGATAACGACGCTGTTAGTGATGTTCAAGCAATCGGAAAAGTTTTAGAGGTTAACGGTGAAATTAATAATGTTGTTTTTGAAACGCCTGTAATTTCAGATTTAAATAAAAAAGATCCTTTTGTTGAGGAACAAGAAAAATTAATATTTTTTTATAAAACTATGGACGCAGTGATAGACAAGTGTAACAAATCGT
>ERZ808259.586-NODE-586-length-14085-cov-3.876978_pt1 | contig 14085 bp, 12 predicted proteins | sample MGYA00521279_ERZ808259 | MGnify/ENA primary metagenome ERZ808259 (study PRJEB31516, sample SAMN03275586) | gut metagenome | biome: mammalia-associated habitat; material: feces | host: Papio cynocephalus | place: Kenya | collected 2012-07-27 ... | reverse complement strand
CCGACACCGCACGCCGAGCCTCATCAAGAGTTCCGTTTTCTAGTCTTTCATAGACTTTCATGCTCTCAGTTTTCAAGGATTTCAGCGCGAGCAAAAAATAAGTGAGAACTGACTCAATAATAATGCCGAGAAAAGGAGAAAAAAAGTAGCCCGCAAAAACTGCGCAGAACGAAAGCGACATAAACAAAAGACAGACAAGAAAAACAGTGAGAACGCCGAGCCGCCGTTTTTTTGCGCCGGAAATGAAATTGCCGTTTGAACCGGCAAAACGAAAATCGTCAGAACCAGAAGCAGAATCGAAAGAGTCAAAACGGTTGAGATGATTTTCCATGAATCCGACAAAATTTCCAATCAGGCAGACAGGATGAAAGCGAAAATGAGGGTCGCCAAAAATCAAGTCCAGCACAAAGCCTGAAAAAAACGCGACTAAATGGAAAAAAATCAAATCACAAAAATTCATCTGAAAATCCTGAAAAACAAGCGAAAATCCTGCCGCATTTTGTAAAAAATCCTCATCTCTCAAAAATCCCGCAATTTATAAAAGACAAAATTTCTCGCGCGAAACATTCCGCTTTTTATGCACGCTGATTTCACAAAAAATTCCGCGTCCTGAAAAAAATTCCGTGCCTTGCGAGAAATGTTCCGCAAAATCATAAAATCGCAAAACTGAAAAATTACGGAAGACTTTCCGCTTCCATTTTTCCGCCTGAAAATTTCAGTCTGAAAGAGATTTTGCCGCCGTTTTCAATCTGAAAGTCATAATAGTTTTTCCCGGTGAGCTTCGACAACACCGCCATAACCGTGCCGCCGTGTACAACCGCCGAGACGCGAAGATTTTCCTCAACTTTCTCCATATTTTCTCGCTTTCCGGCTTCGGCTTTCAAAGCGAGAAATTCCAGCATTTTTGAAAATCCGTTTAAAGAACGCGCCGCCGCTTCCGCCCTGCTCTCTCCGTCTGGAAAAGCCAGCGCGCCGCCGCTTTCAAGCCATTTCTTGTATTCAGGATTGTCTTTTAGCTCGCTGAAATTTTTTCCTTCAAAATCTCCAAAATCCGTCTCGCAAAAATCTTCTATTATAGTCGGCTTAAGCCCGGGATTTTTTTCTGAATCATAAATCAGACTGCAGGTTTCAAGGCAGCGTTTCATCGGGCTTGAAAAAACAAAGTCCGCGCCGGGATATTTTCCTTCCGCAGCGTTTTGAGCAATTTCCGCCGCGCCGATTTCGCACAAACTCTCGTCCGTTTTTTTGCCGATGTAGCGTTTTTCAAGATTTCCAGCCGTCGCGCCGTGCCTTATAAAAGTAAAAACCGCGTTGATTTCTTCCATTTTATTTTATCCGATTTGGAATTCCGCAGATTATTCTTACGACTTTTTCAGACTTTTTTGCGATTTTAACGAGAATCCGGCCTGAAATTTCGCGCCAGAGCCGGTCGCTTCTTTGAAAAGGAACGATTCCCGAGCCGATTTCGTCCGAGATGATTTTTATCTCAGAATTTTTCTCGATTATCCTGAAAATTTTTTCTTCAACAGATTTTTCAATCTCGTTCTCGCTTTTTATTTCTTTTTTTTGGTAACAGTCTGTATACGAAGCAAGGAGATTTTTTACGACGAGATGAAAATTGTTCAAAATTGCAAGGCTTTTTTCCGCATCAAAAAGTTTCTCAAAATTGCTCTCGTCAAAAATTTCAGATTCAGGATAAAGCGACTTCACATATTCAAGTTTTCCCTGAAACGCGCCGCCAAGAAAAAGCTCCATTTTCTCACCTCAAGATTATCTCGCAGACAGAAACCGCCGCAAGAAGCGAAATTTCGGAGACGCAGACAAAAAATCCTGCCAGGTCGCCTGTGATTCCGCTGAAATTCTTTTTCGACACAAAATAATAGAAGAAAAACGAGAACGCGAAAACAAGAACCGTAACAAAAAAATAAACGGAAACGCCGCCGAGAAAAAACGCGAGAAGCGCGGAAAAAAATACAAATTCCAGAATCAGGACTGCGCCGACGGCTTTTTTCGCCGAATTCTCGCTTTCGGCCTTTGCCATTCCGTCATTTTTCGCTTTTTTGAAAAAAACAACGCTGAGTCCGCTGAAAATCCGCGAGAAGACAAATGAAAAGCCCGCGCAGACAAACGCGGATTTTGACTTTATCTCCGAGAGGAAACCTAGTGCACACAAAAAATACAGAACCACGGAGATTACGGAAAACGCCCCGATGTGCGGGTCTTTCAGAATTTCAAGTTTTTTTTCCTTTGTGCCGTAAGAGGAAAGCGCGTCGGCAGTGTCCATAAAGCCGTCGAGATGGATTCCGCCCGTTATTAGAACAGGAAGAGCGAGCGCGAAGCAAAGATAGAGAACCTCGCCGAAGCCGAACTTCGCCTGCAAGAATTTAAGGAGAAATTCGAGAGCGCAGATTGCAAGCCCGACGAGCGGAAAAAACACGAAATGATATTTCATGTCGGCTGAAGCCCAGACAAAGCGCGGCATCGGAATTTTCGAGTAAAGCGAGAACGCCACCGCAAACGACTTGAAAAAAGTCTTTATGAACGCGGAAATATTTCTAAGAATTTTTTGAAAGATTTTTATGAAAGACATTCTCTGATTTTTTCCTTTTTTGCAGATTCCGTGCAGTCCATGCTGAATTCCAGCATTACGTGGCTTTCATGTTCGCTTTAATCCAACATATTTTTTGCAGATTCCGAATCACGCTCGGAATGACTATGTGTTCTAGGAATCTCTAAAGCGATTTCGGAATCTCTAACGAGATTCCGGCGACAACCTCAAAAACTTTGTCCGCATTTTTCGCGGCAAACGCGTTGATTTTAGCGAGAGCTTCCATATAAGACTTTGTCGCCTCGTCATAGTCAAGTCCGTCGTCAAAAATATTGTTCGAGACCAGAACAATTTCAGAAATGAAATCTCCGGCAGAAAAAAGCGACTTCAAGCCGGAAACAACTTTTTTTACTGCCTCGCCAGACGAAAGAATTTTTCCGTCTGGCAAAAACATCTCGTTAGCAAGAAGATTTGAAAGACATTCCACCAAAACCGCAGATTTTTTTATTTCAGGAGATTTTCCGCTTTTTAATTCAAAAATGCCTCCCAAATTTCCGCCTCCAAATCCAAACGAATCTCCAAGATTTTTGCCGAAAGACATTTTTTTTATCTTCTCAGCTGCGTTCTCAAGATTTTTGCTTTCGTTCGTCTCTTCAATCGTGATGAAATTTTTCTTCTCGCGGAGCTTTCTGTGCCGCTCAACTCGCTTTTTTCCCTCGCCGTCGAAAATTTTCATCGTGGCGATATAAAAGCGACTTTCGCACTCCGATTCCAAAATCAGTTTTTCGGCGAATTCAGACTTTCCGCTTCCGCTTCCGCCGTAGACAAGCTCAATCATAACGATGATACGGCTCCACGCCCGATTTTTCAAAAGGGACGCAGTTCTCATAGACTTCAAGCGCGGATTTTATCACATTCATCATCAAGACCGCGCCTGTTCCCTCGCCCAAAGCCATATCCGCGTCGAGAACCGGCTCAAGATTAAGCGCGGCGGCAACTTTTGAAGCGAGCGGCTCGCGGCTTTTATGCGACGGAACTAAATAATTGCAAATTCCGCTTTCGAGATTTTCCGCAGCCAAAGCCGCCACCATGCTCACCGCGCCGTCAAGCACGACAGGAATTCCGTATTTTTTCGCGGCAAGGCAAACGCCAGCCATTCCGGCAAGGTCAAAGCCGCCGACAGTCTGCAAGACTTCAAGCGCGGATTTTCCGTAAAGCGAGTATTTTTCAACCGCATCTTGAATCACGCTGATTTTTTTACGGAATCCAACATCGCTAAGCCCCGCGCCTCGCCCTGCGATTTGTGAAGCCCGGCATTTCAGAAGCGAAGACGCGACCGCCGCCGAAGTTGTCGTGTTACCGATTCCCATCTCGCCGAGACAAAGAATTTCAAGACCGAACTTTTTGCAGCGTTCAGCAAGCTCCATTCCTTTTTGAATTGCGTCCTCAGTCTCGGTTTTTGTCATCGCGCTTTCTTTCAGGAAATTTCTAGTTCCCTTTCTGATTTTAAGGTCGAGAACGCCCGGAAGTTTCTCGTCAGTGTTTATTCCAAAGTCCGCCGTGATGATTTCAGTTCCCGCAAATTTCGCGAGCGCGCCGACAGCTGTTTTTCCAGCCGCAATGTTCCTCGCGCAAATTCTCGTGACTTCCTGCGGCGACTGGCTCACGCCCTCCTCAACAATTCCGTTGTCCGCGCAGAGAACAAGAACCGCGCTTCTTGAGACTTTCGGCTGAGCCGTGTTCTGAACCGCGCCGATTTTGCAGATGATTTCCTCGAGTTTTCCGAGGCTGTCGAGCGGCTTTGCTATTCTGTCCCAGTTCCGCTTTATCTCATTGTAGATTTCAGCATAGTTTTTTGATGGATTGTTCATAAATTGCAAAAAAATGATTGGAAAAATCCCCTAAACTATAGACGAAACAAAAAAACGTTGCAATCAAAGGAAGAAATGCAGATTCCGAAACAAGTTCGGAATGACGAGCGTTTTATCCAGAATGACTAATTTAAAATTCCGCCGTTAAACTTTCGCTTCGGCAAGCATTTTGTAGATTGCGTCCATGTCGAGGTTTTTACGGATTTCGTCGGCAAGGAGATTGTACTGGCTTTCCTTAAAGTCGCGGAAACTTTGCCCGGCGATTTTTTCCCCTTCCCCGAAAGATTTCTGCGGCTCAAGATTTTTCAAGTCCGCGCCTTTTTTCAGCGCGAGTTTCTGAGCGAGCGCAAAAGCAAGAGATCCGTCGAAAAATCCGTGAATGTAAGTTCCAGCCGCGTTGCCTGAAAAAGCGCCTTTCGCCTCGCTTCCGTAAAATTCTTTAGGAGCATTTCCGAAAGATTCAGATTCCGCACGAGCCTCAAAATCCGAAGTTTTTCTCACGAGAATCGGAGAGGAATTTTCTCCAATCTCGCTTTCGCCGTTGTGGATTTCATATCCCGCGAATTTTTCTCCAGAGATAAAGTCAAAAAAAGACTTTTCCGCTGAACGTTCCGCTTTTGCCGCAGGCGACATATTCGAAGCACGCGAAATTTCCGCCGTTCCGATTCCGATTTCTATCGTTCCCTGAATCTGAACGCGCGTTTTTTCCTTTTTTAGAACCGTTTTTGCGTCCAGAAGACCAAGCCCCAGAATCTCGCCGCCCTCCTCAACGTTTTCAGGGTCGGAAACCGATTTTCCAAGAATCTGGTAGCCGCCGCAAATCCCAAAGACAGGCTTTTTCTCCGCAAATTCTATGATTTTCCTGTCGAATCCGTTTTCCTTAAGCCATTTTAAGTCGCCAATCGTGTTCTTGCTTCCAGGAAGAAAAACAAGGTCGAAGTCATCAAGATTCTCAAAATCTTTTTTTGACGAGACATAGTTGAGCGAGACTCCAGGAATCTGCTCGAAAACATCGAAATCCGTGAAATTCGAGATTCTCGGAAATTTCACAACCGCAAGATTCACAAGAGAAAAATCCTTTTTTTCAAAGCGGGAAGAAAGGCTGTCCTCATCATCAAGGGAGATTTTTATATACGGCATTGTGCCCGCGCACGGAATTTTTGTTTTTTTCTCAATCGCCCTGATTCCGCTTTCAAGAAGCGAGACATCACCGCGGAACTTGTTTATCACAAATCCTTTTATCCTTGAACGCTCGGATTTTGAAAGAAGCTCCGCAGTTCCGAGAAGCTGCGCGAAAACTCCGCCCCGGTCGATGTCGGCGGCAAGAATAACCGGCGCGCCTAGAATCTCGGCAAGCCCCATGTTCACGATGTCGTTCTCGCGAAGATTTATCTCGGCGGGGCTTCCAGCCCCCTCAACCACGATTATGTCGGAAGTCTCCTCGAGCTTTTTGAACGCGCTCACAATCTCGGGAACAAGTTTTTTCTTGAAGGCGAAATACTCGCGCGCGCTCATATTGCCCAAAACCTCGCCGTTCACAATCACCTGAGAGCCTGAGTCTGTTGTGGGCTTCAAAAGAACAGGATTCATAAAGACCGAAGGCTCGGCTCCTGCCGCCTCAGCCTGCATAACCTGCGCCCTGCCCATTTCAAGGCCGTCTTTTGTGACGAACGAGTTCAAGGCCATATTCTGAGACTTGAAAGGCGATACGCGGTAGCCGTCCTGGGCAAAAACGCGGCAGAGACCTGCCACAATAAAGCTTTTTCCGGCGTTCGACATTGTTCCCTGAACCATTATGACTTTCGCGCGATGAATTTTAGGATTTTTCGGAATTTTTGGAATTTTCGTTTTAGGACTTTTTTGATTCTTGCGTGCGGAGCTTTCATTGCGGCAGCGCTGGAAGAGGCGCGGAGCGTTGCGGAGCGAGCGCGGCAGCCGCGAGCGGAGCAATGAAGCCGAAGGCGGAACCTTGGACATAGCGACGGCGCATTGCGCCGGGCCGCCCTGAATATCTTGTTTTTGGATATTTTCGCTTTGAAAAGAATCGCCGTGTTTTTCTGCAATTTCTGTGTTTTTATTCTCGTTTTCCGGATTTTTCTGCGGAAACTCATCATCAAAATTGAGATTCAGCCGGCATTTCTCAGCGTCAAACTCGCTTTCGGAAAGACTGTAAAGCCGGTTTATAAAGCCGCCCTTGAAAATCTCTGACGGAGAGCCAGTCCTGACGATTTTTTTTCCGTCAAGGCAGACCACGACATCGGAGACGATTTTGACAAGCTCCAGCTCGTGAAGCGAAAGCACGACAGCCTTTTTCTGCTCGCGGGCAAGAGAGCGGACAATTTTCATAAGGTCGATTTTGTGGCGGAGGTCGAGAAACGAAGTCGGCTCGTCAAGGACAATCACCTCGGTGTCCTGCGCCACCGCGCGCGCAAGCATAATCCGCTGCTTCTGGCCGTCTGAGACCTCGGAAAAAAGCGATTCCGCGACTTCCTCCGCATGGACAAGCGAGATTGCCTCGTCGGTTCTTTTCCAGTCGTCAGGAGAAAGAAGACCAAGCCGCCCGGTGTAAGGATAGCGGCCGGTTGCGACAACCTCGCGGCAGGTCATTTTTCCGCTTTTGAGCCGCTCGGTCATCAGAATCGAAAGATGGGGCGCGATTTCTTTTTCTGCCAAGGCCGAAATATTTTTTCCGAGAAGAAAGACTTTTCCGCCCAAAGACGAAATCTCGTTCGCAAGAGTCTTTAGGAGCGTGGACTTTCCGCTTCCGTTCGGCCCGATTAAAGCGATGATTTTTCCGCTTTCCACCGCAAGATTTATCCCCGGGATTATGATTTTTTTTCCGTAGCCGACAGAGAGATTTTCGGTGTGAAGAGGAATCAGGGAGAGGGAACTCGGAGAGCGGAGAGCGGAATGAGAAATAAGGGACTCGATATGAGGGATAAGGGACTCGGTGTGCGTTGAGCGGGAAGTTCGCATAGAAGACACGGCAACTGAAGCGGCGTTTTCGGAAACTGCGATTTTTTCGGCGTTTTCCCGATTCACGCAGCCGGATTTTTTCTCGGCGTTTTCCCGATTTCCGCCGCCGGATTTTGCTTTCGGGATTTTCCCGATTGCCGTTTCTCGCAGTTTTCTCGCTGCGGGATTTTCCTGATTGCTGTTTCTAGCTGGTTTCTCGCTGCGGGATTTTCCCGATTGCTGTTTCTCGCTGTTTTTTTGTTCCGGGATTTTCCCGATTGCTGTTTTCATCTGATTTTCCATTTCGGGATTTTCCCGAACGCCGTTTCTAGCTGATTTCTCGCTGCGGGATTTTCCCGAACGCTCATTCTAAAAGATTTCTGATTTCGGAAAGGAAGACTCTAGCAGTAAAAAGAAAGCTCGCCGAATCTTTCCTGCCATTTTGAGACAATCTCAAACGCCCGGTTTTCTATAATTTCAGTCAGATTGCTTAAAATATGATTTGGTATTCTTGAGTTGTTGTTCGCCACAATGCAGTGCAGGCATTTCGTTATCCAAATCTTTGTCGCATTTTTTTCAGGCTTTCCTTTTGCAATATGAACGTGGACAGGCTCTATCGGCTCGCCCTCATTCGACCAAAAATAAACAAGATAAGAGCCAATGCTAAAAATCTGCGGCATTATCGAAACCTCCGCTTCTTGCGAATTTGAAGAACAGATGAGCAGCCCTTTCTATAAAGTCCTTGAAATATGCCATCTCCTCATCGCTGTAGCCGCTGACTTTCCACTTGTATTCAGGAAGAACGCATTCCGCGTCCTTAAATCCGCCGTCAACAGGAGTCTCAATATAAACTTTCACTTTCTCTTTTCCGTTCTCATTCAGTATGCCCGTATGCGTGATTTCAGTTCCGTCAGGAAAAGTCATATAAGGATAAATCATCTTTCCTCTCCTTTTTCCGCCAAGGAATGGCAAAATATTATAGCATTTCTTTTGCACACGGCCACGCGGATTTCATCTCTTTCCACGAACCATCATCCAGATTACTACAGGCACAAGGAGAATCGCCGTTACAGTGCTTATGCTGAACTCTGTAGGCGCAAAGACCGTGCGCGCGATTCCGTCGCAGAAAAGCGTCACGAGCGCGCCGCCGAGAAAGCACGCCGGAATCACCACAAGAGGCTTTTCAGTTCCGAAGGCGCATTTCACAAGATGAGGAACTGCGATTCCAACAAACGAGACCGGGCCTGCGAAAGCCGTTACCGTAGCCGAAAGAACGCTTGAAAGAAGAATCAAAGAGACACGAAGAAATCTGATGTTCACTCCGAGATTTTTTGCGTAAGTCTCGCCCAGAGAATACGCCTCAATCGGCTTTGAAAGGAAAAACGAGAGGACAAGGCTAAGAATCACAAGAACCGAGATTATCTTCAAGTCGCCCCAGCTTGCGCCGGAAAAGCTTCCAAGCGACCAGTTGTGCAGATTCACGATGTTCGAGTCATCCGCGAAAGTTATGAAAAAGTCCGTGATTGCCGAGCAGATGTAGCCAATCATAATTCCGCAGACCACGAGAACCGACATATTTTTGACTTTGAAAGAAAGAGTGAGAACAAGCGCGAGCGAGAGAAGAGAACCGAGAAAAGCCGCCAGAACCATTCCGCCCGAGCTTAAATTCACTCCGCGGCTAAGAAAGAAAATCAAGGCGAGCGCGACAAAAAGCTTCGCGCCGGATGAAATTCCAAGAACATAAGGGCCTGCAATCGGATTTCCGAAAAATGTCTGCAGCAAGAATCCCGAAAGCGAAAGCGCGCCGCCGAGCAGAACCGCCGAGAGGATGCGCGGAAGCCTTATGTTCCAGACGACTTTTTTTATCATCATAACAGAAGACGAGTCCAGCCCCGATTCCGCGCCGGAAGAGACGGAAGAAGAAAACGCGCTCCAAATCTCGCGGAACGAGAACGAGACGCTCCCTTTGCACACATTCACAAGAGCCAGGAAGAAAAGCGCGAGAACCATTATCAAAAATGCAAGGAAATACCGGCGTTTCAAAGTAAGATTTTAGGATTTTGTTTTACGGAGAGACGAATTCGCGTAGCTTGCAAAGCGTCCTTTCAAGCCACATTTTCTGGAAGAATTTTTCTTTGGAAGCGACTGGATAACTTGAAGAATATAGTTCACCTGCTCGTCAGGCAGCGTCTTTGCAAGCTCAATGACTTGCGTGCGTTCAGCAACTGCTTGCATTTTTGCCTCCTTATAAAAACAAATATACAACGTTTTTCCAGAATAAAAAAGTTTCTATCTCATCTTCTCCAAGAACACGAGATTTTTCGCGTCCTCGCCTTTTCCGATGATTTTTTCCAAGTCGGCGATAAAGTCCGCAGTGCCGGTTGTCTTCTGGAAAAAATCGTCTTTCGTGCAGTAGACCTCGCCGCTTTTCAGAGCCTTGAAGTCCGAGAAAAGAGGATTTTTCTTTTTGAGCTGGGAAATCGTCTTCAGATTCTTGTCGATGCTGCGATCGTAAATCAGAATGTCTGCGTTTGAGGCCGCCGCGTAGAAACTTTCAAACTGCATATTCACCGTGGAGCGCGCGCTTTCAAAAGCCTGCCTGCCCAAAGACGGAACGTATTTTCCGCCGGACATTTCAATCATCTTCGAGATATAGTCGCCGCCGCTTCTCACATTCACCGAGCCGTTAGATGAGACAAAAAAGAACGCGACATTTTTTCCGGTTTTGTCTTTCGGTTCTGTCTGTTTTATGGCCTGCGAGATTTTTTCAATTTCGCCTTCAAAATATTTTTCTGATTCTTCAAACCTTTCAAAAAGGATTCCGTAAAATTTTATCCATTCAAGACGCGCAAGCGGATTTTTCTCGTACACAGAACGCTCAACCACGACAGGAATTCCAAGCTCCTCGAGCTTTTCCTTCACTTCGGGATTATGGAAAATCATCGTGTTCTCAAGCGCAAGATTGCAGCCGCGCGAAAGCAGAAGCTCGTAGTCGGGCGCGCTGTATTTTCCAGCATAGAGAATTTTCTTGCTTTTCATCGCGTCTTTCGCCTCGGGAATGAACCAGCCGCTTTCCTTCGTCCCGGAAAAACGTAGATTCTCCACCGCGCCAAGCTTCGCGACAAAATCCATCGCCGAAGTCGAGACAAGATAGACCTTATTGAGCGGCTTTTTCAGGACAAACGTGTTTTCAGGAAGATTTTTTAGATTCCCGATTTCTTCCGGCGCGTTTTCAGGAGCGAGAAGAAAATTTCCGCCGTTTTTGATTTTCACGAGACAATAAATCTCGCCGGAATTTCCGCATTTGTAAAAATCAACGGAAAATTCCTTCGCATACGAAAGATTCAGGCTGCCGCATTTTTCAAATGAGAGAAAACTGGTTTGAAAACCGGGCTGAAAAACATTTTTTGAATCCTCAGAATCGGCTTGCAAAACAATTTCAGAATCAGAAGATTTTTTTGACTCCGTTTTTTCTGAATCTTTAGATTTTGAACTTTTAGGTTTTGAATCTTTAGATTCAAAATTTCCGATTTTCGCAAATTCAAAATTTTCAGGCGAAATCGAAAGCTTTTCTTCTCCAAAGAAAAGCTCGTAGTCAATCTCGTGCGGCGCTCCCATCGCGAGCGTGTCGGCTTTTATTTTCAGCGAGAACGGCTTTTCAATTCCGCCGTTTTTCGCAATTCTAGCGTTCTTAATGGAAGAAACTGGAAAAGTAAAAGTCGAGTTTCCGTCTGGATTCTCGTTGAGATATTTTTTTCCGCCCGAAATTATGTAGTCGTAGTTTTTGCTGGACCAAACAATTCTCGCGAAAGTCTTTCCGTCTTTTTCAAAAAGAATGGCAGGAGAAATCACCCTCGCCCTGCCGCTTCCGCCTTTCGTCACAACAGGAACACAAAGCGAATAAGAATCGGACGGGCTGCCTTTTTTTGCGCACGAGCAGGAAACGAACGCGGTTATGTTCAAGATGAGGAAAAATGCGCGGAAGAATTTTTTAGGATTCATCGTTTTTCTTTGTTGTTTCGATTTTTTACGCTTATTTAGATTTTTCGGCTTTTCGGCTGCCGCGAAAATTTTTCATTACCCTATTCCGAAAGAGAAACGCTCACCTTGTGGTCGTACCAGACGCCCTTTTTTCCGACAAGCGCGACATCGAACGGCTTTTCAAGTGACGGAACCGGAATATCAAAGCCGAAAACTTTTTCAGAATATCCGTCGGAATAAGTTACAGTGTCTTCAGACGGCGAAAGCCAGTTTTTCTCGTCTGACTTCGCCTTTTCCGAAAGCCCCGCGTAAAGATTCAGGATTCCTTTTCCGCTCAGGCTCACGTGAATTGTCATTTTGCCGTCTTTAACGGTGAGCACGCCTTTTTTGCCGTTCGCCTCGTTCACGCGGAACATCGAGCTGTCGGTCTTGAAAAACGCGCTGTAGACACCGTCTTTAAGCTGGCTAAAATTTAGTTTTTTTTTGATTCTGATGAAGAAAGATTCTTCAAGACGTCTGCTGTGTGCGAAACGTAGATTTCCTGAATCTCAGGAATTCCGCCGAGTCCTGCAATCTGGCAGTCAACTTTCTCGAACGCGCCGCTAGCTTCAAACTGCTTTTTCCATGAGTCGTCGTCATCGCCTGCCATGTCGTTGTTCGCGTGGTCTCCTGCAACAACCATGAGAGGACGGAGAACAACTTTCTTGAATCCGGCAGACTTGATTGCACTGATTACGTTCTCGCACGCTGTCTCTTCAGGCTCGCCCTCGACAGTTCCGATGAAAACGTTCGAGTATCCCAAGTCCGCCATCTGGCTTGCCATCTGGCTGTAGCTCACTGCGGCCTTGTGCGAAGTTCCGTGTCCCATAAAGACAAACGCAGTTCCGTCGGCTTCTGCGTCTTCAAGCGAAGCGAATCCGGCAGCCTTAACCGCCTGGGCTGTAATCGCCTTTGCAACAGCCTCCTTGTCTGAGTTCACAGTTTTCGCATCAGCTCCAACCTCGCCCAAGAGAGGCTCTGCAACAACAACTTTCTCGAATTTGTCTGCATATGATTTTACGCTTTCGCAAAGCTCGTCGTACTCTGCTCCGTGCATAAGATGAGTTGGCTGGACAACGAGATTTTTCACGCCGTTCTTTACAGCGCGTTCGAGTGCCTGATCCATGTTATCGATTTTCTCGCTGTCGCGCGACTGAATATGGTTGATGATAATCTGCGCTGTGAATGCGCGGCGAACGCTCCAGTCAGGATTAGCAGCCTGAACAGCCTTCTCAACGCCGCCGATGTCAGAAGCGCGGCTTCCATTGAATGAAGTTCCGAAGCTCACAATAAGAATCTCGTTCTCGCCGATTCCGTCCTGATTTAGCGGATTGTCCTTTGAAGCGTCTCCAGTGTCGCGTCCGAAATAGTCCGGGTCAGCGTTCTCGCCTTCAACAAGCTCTTTCTGGGCATCTGTGAGAGCGTCCCAAGCCTTTTTCGCTTCCTCGCACTGCTTGTCAGTGTTCTCGTTTCTTGTCTGAACATAAATTGCGTCAATCAAAGAAGCAACGTTGTCAGCCTTAGCCTTGTCTGATGAAGCCTGTTTGCAGCCACCAGCAAGCACAACAGCGGCAAGAGCCGCGCACAATGGGGTAAGAATTTTTTTCATACGACCAGTTCCTCGTGATCTCGGGATTTTTCCCAGTATTTTCGCAGTCCGGCAGGTTTCCTGGCTCAGGCGGATTCTTCAAGATTTTGATTCTGGAATTTTTGCAAAGAGATTGCGGAAAAAACTCCCGGTTTCATTTTCTTGAAAAAATATCGCGTCTGTCTCCTTCCCGGACTTTTCGATTTTTCCAGTGGATTTGCAGGATTCTTCCAAAAACAGGATTCTTCCAAAAACAGGATTTTCCGGCAAAAAGACGCTCCGCCTTGACAGTGACGGGCTCGCTCAGGATTCTCACCTGATTCCCTTTTGACTTTTTCCCGCAAAAATCACGGAATGCGAAATTTTCAGGAAAACAGCACCGTCTGCTCGTAATGAAAGATTTTAGCGTAAAAACGATTCAGATTTCAAGGTTCGCAATTTTTTGAGATTTTCCGCCGTTTAACGCGTTCAAAATCAAATTCAAGTCGCCGCCGCACGCAAAATTAAAATCGCTTTCAGCATTTTCATCATTTGAATTCTTGGCGCGATTTTCTATAATTGTTTTTCTATGAATTTTCCCTGTCTAATCCGCAAAATCCGCGCGCTTTTCAAAAAAGAGATAATGCTTTCAGTCTCGCTTCTCGCCGCCGTGGTTTCGCTTTTCATAACGCCGCCGAGCGCAGAGCTTCTAAGCGGAATCGACTGGAAAACGCTCGCCACGCTTTTTATGCTTCTGACCGTCCTTGAAGGATTTAAAAGCGAGAACATTTTCTCCCCGATTCTGCAGAAATGCTCAAAGTTCAAAAAGACAAGAACTCTCGCCGCTTTTTTTGTCTACGGAGTTTTCTTTCTTTCGATGTTTGTGACAAACGATGTCTCGCTGATAATTTTTGTTCCGCTCACGATTTTTATGATGAAAGCAGGCGGAAAGGAGAAATTCATTCTTCCGGTTCTGACTTTCGAGAACATCGCCGCAATCCGAGGCTCGCTTTTGACTCCGTTCGGAAGCCCGCAGAATCTCTACATTTTCAGCCAGTCGGGGATAAGCGCGGCTAGTTTCATCAAGATGATGTTTCCGCTCTGGATTGGAAGCGGTTTTCTTG
>ERZ808259.581-NODE-581-length-14202-cov-7.496289_pt1 | contig 14202 bp, 15 predicted proteins | sample MGYA00521279_ERZ808259 | MGnify/ENA primary metagenome ERZ808259 (study PRJEB31516, sample SAMN03275586) | gut metagenome | biome: mammalia-associated habitat; material: feces | host: Papio cynocephalus | place: Kenya | collected 2012-07-27 ... | reverse complement strand
CGACGTGACGATAATCGGCTCGCTTTGCAGGTACGTATCCACTCGCGCGCTTGATTTCAAGCCTATGAACGCAAATTTCGGCATATTGCCGCCGATTACGGGATTCAGAGACAAGCAAAAACGCAAACAGGCGTATCACGACAGGTCGATAGACGCTATAAAAAATCAAAAATAAGGTTACAATATGAGCATTATTGCTCGCAGAATATGCCGATAGATTATCGGAAACGGAAGTGAAAAGCACTTCACAAAGATAAGGAGAACACAATGATAGAATTTCGCGGAACTACAATTTGCGCCGTGAGAAGAAACGGCGAAACCGCAGTTGCGGGAGACGGTCAGGTCACGATGGGCGAAAGCGTCATCATGAAAGGCAACGCCGTCAAAGTGAAACGTATTTACAACGAAAAAGTGGTGGTCGGCTTTGCAGGTTCGGTTTCGGACGCGTTTGCATTGTCCGAAAGATTTGAAGCAATGCTTCAAAAATACAGCGGCAATCTTATGAGAGCGGCTGTCGAACTTGCGGAACTTTGGAGAAACGACAAGGGCGGCAGAAAACTCGAAGCGTTGCTCATCGCGGCAGACCACAACAGCATCTACGTCATTTCGGGCACGGGTGAAGTCATCGAACCCGAAAACGGAATCGTGGCAATCGGCAGCGGCGGAAACTATGCGCTTGCGGCGGCACGCGCACTTGCGTCCGCAACCGATTTGAGCGCAAAAGAAATCGCAACGCGCGCACTGAAAATCGCAAGCGAAATCTGCGTGTACACGAACGACCACATCACGGTCGAAACGGTTTGACAAGGAGAAAGAATAATGGACAACAACGTTATGACTCCAAAACAAATAGTCGCTGAACTCGACAGATACATCATCGGTCAGCACGACGCAAAAGTGGCGGTGGCTATCGCTCTTCGCAACAGATACAGAAGAAGCAAACTTCCCGAAGAAATGAGAGAAGAAATCACGCCGAAAAACATCATTATGAAAGGCCCGACGGGCGTCGGTAAGACGGAAATCGCAAGAAGACTCGCAAAAGTGGTCAAAGCGCCTTTCGTGAAAGTGGAAGCGACGAAATTCACCGAAGTCGGCTACGTCGGCAGAGACGTTGAAAGCATCATCCGCGATCTCGTGGAAGTTTCCATTCGTCTCGTCAAAGACGAGAAATTCAAAGAAGTTATGCCCAAGGCGACGGAAATTGCAGAGAACAAACTCTGCGAAATCCTGCTTCCCATCCGCAAAAACGCGGCAGGCGCAACCGAAAAGAGCGACGCGCAACTTCGCGAAGAACTGTTGCAGGAAATCCGCGCCGGACACCTTGACGGCATCACGATCGAGATGGAAATCCGTCAACAGCCCAAACCCATTCAACTGCAACCGGGCAACGCTCCCGGCAACGAAATCGATCTCGGATCTATATTCGGCGGAATGATGGGCAAAGCACCCGTGAAAAAGAGAAAACTCACCGTCAAGCAGGCGATGGAGTTTATGGTCAATCAGGAAGCGGAAAAAATGGTGGATCAGGACGCAATCACGCAGGAAGCATTGCAAAGAGCAGAGCAGGACGGCGTAGTGTTCCTTGACGAAATCGACAAAATCGCAACCAACGACAACGGACAGAAAGGTCACGACGTATCTCGCGAAGGCGTGCAAAGAGACATTCTGCCCATCGTTGAAGGAAGCACCGTTCAGACCAAATACGGCGCAATTCGCACGGACTTCATTTTGTTCATTGCGGCGGGCGCGTTCCACATCTCGCGTATGGAAGACCTTATCCCCGAACTTCAGGGCAGATTCCCCATTCGCGTGGAACTCGACAATCTCACGAAAGACGATTTCGTGCGTATTCTCACCGAGCCCGACAACGCCGTGCTCAAACAATACAAAGAACTTCTCGGCGTAGACGGCGTATCTCTCAACTTCTCGGACGAAGCGATTGACGAGATTGCGAGAGTGGCGTTCGAAGAGAACGAAAACAGCGAAAATCTCGGCGCGCGCAGACTGCACGCCGTGCTCGAATCTCTGCTTAAAGACGTGCTTTACGAAGCGGACGACAACGTGACGAAGGAAATCAACATTGACAAGACGTACGTCGAAGCACACCTTAGCGCAAATCTCAAAGAAAGAAATCTCAGACGTTATATTATCTGATGCGAAAGGTATCGGAAACGAAATAAGAAGGACAAAGATGATAAACATACCCAAAGGCACAAAGGACATGTTGCCGCAAGAAGCATACAAATGGCATTACGTCGAAGGCGTCGCAAGAGAAGTTGCGAGCGAATTCGGATTCAAAGAAATCCGCACGCCAATGTTCGAGCATACCGAACTTTTCCTTCGCGGAGTGGGTGAAACCACCGACATCGTGACGAAAGAAATGTACACTTTCGACGACAAGGGCGGAAGAAGCATGACGCTTCGCCCCGAAGGCACGGCAGGCGTTGCGCGTTGCTTTATCGAAAACGGTTTGCATCAGGGCGTAATGCCTATGAAAGCGTATTACATCGCAAGCATTTTCCGCTATGAAAAACCGCAAAACGGCAGACTTCGCGAACACCATCAATTCGGCGTCGAGTGCTACGGAAGCGATTCTCCTGCCGCAGACGCGGAAGTCATTTCTCTTGCTTCGACTTTTTTGAGAAGAGTCGGACTTAAAGAACTCGAACTCAACGTAAACAGCATCGGTTGTCCAAAATGCCGCGCGGAATACAACAAGGCTCTAAAAGAGTACATAGGCGCAAATCTGCACCTTATGTGCGGTCAATGCCAGGCGAGATTCGATAAGAATCCGCTTCGTATTCTCGACTGCAAAGAAGAAAAGTGCAAAGAAATCGTGAAGAACGCTCCGAGAATCACGGATTATCTCTGCGACGATTGCAAAGCGCACTTTGAAAAGGTGCAGGAGATATTGACGTCTCTCGGCATCTCGTTCAAGGTCAATCCCGGCATCGTGCGCGGTCTCGATTATTACACTCGCACGGTCTTTGAGTTTATATCCACCGATATAGGCGCGCAGGGCACGGTTTGCGGCGGCGGAAGATACAACAATCTCGTCGAAGAAGTCGGCGGAAAGCCAACTCCCGCAGTCGGATTCGGTCTCGGTCTTGAAAGATTGCTTCTCGTTCTTGAAAACACGAACAATCTCAAAGCGGAAGAAGAGACTATGGACGTGTATATCGCACCGCTTGGCGAAAAGGCGCAGGATTTTGCAAGAAAACTCGTCAGAGACCTTCGCAACGCAGGCGTGAAAGCCGAGACGGACATTATGGACAGGGGCGTGAAAGCGCAGATGAAATACGCAGACCGCACGGGTGTTAAGAACGTAGTCGTAATCGGCGACGAAGAACTTGCGGCAGGCGTCGTCAACGTCAAGGATATGAAAATCGGAACGACCGAACAGGTCGAAATCGCAAAACTTTGCGAGTATTTTGCAAAATGACCGAACGCGGAGTAGTTTCAAAAATCAAAGGCAATAAAGCCACGGTGCAATTCGAGCGTCACAGCGCGTGCGACAAATGCCACATGTGCGCCGTCACTAAAGACACAATGAAAGTCGAAGTGACGCTTGAAAACACGCTCGGCGCAAACGTGGGAGACTTTGTGGAAGTTGAAATGGGCGAAAGATACGTGCTTACTGCGGCGGCTATCGTCTACGTCATTCCGCTCGTTCTCATCGGCGTCGGCATAGGCGTAGGAACGCTCATAAACGAACTAGCGCAGGTGCTTATGGCTCTCGGCGGACTTATAATAGGTTTTGCGATTGCAATTCTTCTCGACAAATTCGTCATACGCAAGAAGAAAGGTTTCAGTCCGCGTATGAAGAGCATTTGTCCTGCAACCGCGCAAGACTATATCGAAAACAACAAACAATAAAATCAGGAGTTTATTATGGAACTTATTTTAAATAATAACAATTTTGACGAAACAATCAAAAACGGCGTCGTTTTGGTAGATTTCTGGGCGACGTGGTGCGGACCTTGCAAAATGCTAGCTCCGAACGTTGAAGAAATCGCAAAAGAATACGAAGGCAGAGCGGTCGTGGGAAAGGTCGACGTTGACGAAAATCCCGACCTTGCAGAGCGTTTCGGTATTATGTCGATTCCTGCGCTTTTCGTTTTCGTGAACGGCGAAGTGAAAGAAAAACTCATCGGCTATCGCCTTAAAATGCAAATCGCAGAAGTGCTTGACAAATACTGCTGAAAAAAGCAAAACCGCAAAAGGAAGATTTACGAATGATAGACCTTAAAAGCATAAAAGAAGTCGACGGCGAATTGTACGAGTCTATGCTCAAAGAATTTGAACGTCAGCAACACAATCTCGAACTCATAGCAAGCGAAAACATCGTTTCCGAAGCGGTTTTGGCGGCGGCAGGAACTTTCTACACCAACAAGTATGCGGAAGGTTATCCGGGCAAACGCTATTACGGCGGTTGCGAGTACGTGGACGTTGCGGAGCAACTTGCAATAGAGCGTGCGAAGCAACTTTTCGGTGTGAAATACGCCAACGTACAACCGCATTGCGGCTCAAACGCAAACTTTGCGGCGTATTACGCGCTTTTGAAGAGCGGAGACACCATTCTCGGAATGACGCTTGCCGACGGCGGACATCTCACGCACGGCGCAAAAGTGAATATGAGCGGCAAGTTGTTCAACTGCGTCGGATACGGCATAGACCCCGTGACCGAACGCATAGACTACGACAAGGTGCGTGAAATCGCACTGGAATGCAAGCCGCAACTTATCGTCTGCGGAGCAAGCGCGTATCCAAGAGAAATAGATTATAAGCGTTTCAGAGAAATTGCAGACGAAGTGGGCGCATACCTTATGTCGGATATTGCGCACGTTGCGGGACTTATCGTCGCGGGTGTGCATCAAAGCCCCGTCGGATACGCTCACGTCATTACGTCTACAACGCACAAGACTTTGCGCGGTCCGCGCGGCGGTCTCATTATGTGTGACGACGAAGAGATTGCAAAACGTATAAACAAGGCGGTTTTCCCGGGAAGTCAGGGCGGTCCGCTCATGCACATAATCGCTGCAAAGGCGGTCGCTTTTAAAGAAGCGCTTTCCCCCGAGTTTAAGGAATATCAGATTCAAATCGTCAAAAACGCGAAAGCAATGGCAAATCGCCTTATGGAACGCGGAATAAAACTCGTAAGCGGCGGCACGGACAATCATATGATGCTCGTCAATCTCACGGGAAGCGGAGTCAACGGCAAGCAACTCGAAACCTGGCTTGACGAAGCGCATATCACCGTAAATAAGAATTCCGTTCCCAACGAACCGCTTCCGCCGTCTCTGACGAGCGGTATAAGAGTCGGCACGCCGGCAGTCACCACTCGCGGAATGAAAGAAGACGATATGGTGAAAATCGCGGATATGATTGCGGACGTCGTGGAAGGCAGAGAAGAAGCAATCGAAGACGTCAAGGCGCGCGCAATCGCTCTTTGCGACGAATATCCGATTTATAAAGACGCTTTGTATATGTAACTCATCGAGAGAGTTTCATCAAAGCGCACAGTTTTGACACAATTTCATAACCTGCAAACGCAACGGGAGCAAAAACGTCTCGTTGCGTTTTTTCTTTTTCGATATTTTCGCAATCCTTTGAGACGTTTTCGGCTTGTTCGGAATTGCTTTCCGAACGACTCTCGGAAGATGGAACGTCGTTTTCAACGTTCGTGCCGTTTTTTTCTTCCTTTTTAGGCTTTTTGGACTGCATAAGCGACATAACGAGCGGAAGAAGAGAAGACATATCGCCTTTTCCGCCTTGCATTGCGCTTACAAGCGAGAACATGGGATTTTGCTTTGCAAGATTGCCCATTATATCGGCAAAAGCGTTTTTCTGTTCGCCGCTTTCGTCCGTGTTTATGCGGATTTGCTCGCCAAGTCCGTTTTGCGCGCAGAAAGGAGAAACGTCGTTCACACGCTCGTTTTTCGGCGCAGATTGCGGAGTATCGCGTTTTACGTCGTTTGCAGGCGGCTTTTGCATTGCTTGCATCAAAGATGCGATTGTGTTTACGTCAAAATTCATATTTCACCTTGTCACAACCATAATATGCGCTCATATATTGAATGTGAAAGGAGAGAGTATGAATTTTTATCAATATAACGGCATGGGCGGAAATTTTTCTTCCGACAACTTCGAAAACAAAGGACGGCAAAATGACGGGGCGAGCGTGAACGGTGCAAATTATGACGACGCGATGAATGCCTATGCGCGATTTCAGGGGAAAAGCGAGCAGGAACTTATGGGGGAACTATCGTCGCTCGTGTCCAAAATGAAAGCGGACGGAACGTTTGACGTTGACTCGCTCGAAAGGCTGTATTCGGCAACGAGCGCGATGTTGAACGCCGAGCAACGAGAACGTATGCGTGCGCTTATAGATATGCTCAAGGGGTGATATGGACAAGATTGACAAAAACATAATAAGTCGTCTGTCCGCACGGTCGAAGATATCGGGCGGAGTTGTGACCACGTTGTGTGAAAACGAAAGTGCAGACGCACTTGTGAGAGTGAGAAATCCGCTTCATTTAGGCTACATAGAGCGGAATTTCGACGTTTGCGGACTTTACCCGTTCATACGCTCGGTTGCGATAAAATGCAGTCTTAAAGACGCCGTAAAACTTGAAAGAATGCAGGAAGTCGAGTACGTCACGGCTCAAAACAAAGTCCTTGCTTTGAGCGACGACGAAGACAAAAGCGGATTGACCGACGGCACGAACGAACAAAAGAGTGAAAAAAAAGATTGTGACGATTTAGGCAATCTAACGCTACAAAACGGTGGGTATGAGAGACAAAACGTTTCAAACAGCGGATTGTTTTCACCCGTACCGACGTTTGACGAGTCGCTTGACGGAAGCGGAGTTACGCTTTGCATAATGGACACGGGAGTGTCTCCGCATCTCGATTTGTCCGTGCCGAGAGAAAGAATCGTTCATTTCGTGGATATGATAAACGAAAGCGACGAGCCTTACGACGATAACGGCCACGGCACGTTCGTTGCCGGAGTTGCGGCAGGCAACGGAAACGCTTCGGCAAGGAAGACCGCAGGCGTTGCTCCAAAGGCAAATATCGTCGGAGTGAAAGTCATCGACGACAGCGGTGAAAGCGGAACATTCAAAATTCTCGACGGCATGCAATGGCTTTTCGACAATTTCAGAAGATACGACGTAAGAGTTGTGTGCATGAGTTTCGGCGCAGAACCGCTCGAATATGCCGACCCGCTCAAAATAGGCGTTGAAATGCTTGCAAGAAGCGGACTTATCGTCGTTTGTGCTTCGGGCAACAGCGGCATAGGTTCTTTGAAATCGCCTGCGATAAGCACCGAAGTCATTTCTGTCGGTGCGGTGGACAAGAATTTGAACGTAGCGTCTTTTTCGTCGCGCGGATATTACGGCGGAGCGTACCGACCCGACGTTTATTCGCAAGGCGTCGACGTTGCAGGTATTCAGGTTGGCGGAACATACGGAAAAATGAGCGGAACTTCGGTCAGTGCTCCGTACGTTGCAGGTGCGTGTTGTCTTCTTTGTCAAAAATATCGCAAACTTACTCCGTATCAGGCGAAAATAGGTGTTCTAAACAAGGCGATTTTGAAAAACGATATAAGAATTTTGCAACTGTGAACGTAAAATTATCTTTTATATGTTTGCGTTTTACAAATTGAACAATCTGTTTTAATGAACGATATTTGTTATCGCTGAAAAGCGAAACGGCGCAACGTTGCGCCGTTTTAATTATTACTTTAAGAGTTGAATTTCTCTTTTCTAACTTCGGATTTTTGTTTTACTTAATGTTTGCGTTACGTATTTCGCATGCCTTATTTGATTTTCCGCAATATCTTGTCTAGAATGTTTGCAAACATGTTGATTTCATTGTCTGTAGTGTCGCAGCCCACGCTTGCACGCACCGCGCCTTGCGTTGCCGTTCCCATTCTTTCGTGAACGAGCGGAGCGCAGTGAAGTCCGCTTCTCACGCACACGTCGTATTCATTCAATTCGTCTGCGATAAATCCGCTGTCAACAGAAGAAAAATTGAAACTTACGACTCCCGTTTCAAAGTCGTGCGTATAAATCGTCGCATTTGCGTCTTTCAAAATCTTTTCGAGATTTTTCGATATTCTAAACGTGTTTTTTCTTATTGCAGACAGATTGTCGTAAGTCCATTTCGCACCTTGACACAGTGCGGATATTCCGCCTGTGAATTGCGTTCCTGCTTCAAAGGATTCGGGCATTTGAACGTTTGGAGTAAGTTCGTTTGACCTTGCTCCCGTTCCGCCGTACAAAAGCGGTCTAAGTGTAACGTCCTTTTTCACGACGAGTGCGCCGACGCCTTGCACTCCGTGCAAACCTTTGTGCGCAGGGATTGCAATCATATCCGCGCACGACGTGTCACAATCTATTATCGGCACGCTTTGCGCTCCGTCGATAAGCAGTTTTGCACCGCAATCTTTTGCCGTTTTGGCAATTTTTTCAACGTCGGCAACTGCGCCCGTAACGTTGCACGCGCCGCCTGCCGCTATGAGTTTTGCGCCTTTCGATTTTTCTTTCAAATCTTCGTAATCGATATGTCCGTCGTCTGTCGTATCCGCAATTTCAAGATTTATCAAGCCGTCTTTTTTCATTTTGAAAAGCGGACGCAACACGGAATTATGTTCGTTTTTGGTCGTGACAACCTTATTTCCCGCTTGCAAAAATCCGAAAATCGCAAGATTGAGCGCTTCGGTGCAGTTTTTTGTGAACACAAGGTCGAATTCATCGGCGCTTGCAAGTTTTGAAAGCAAAAAAGTGCGGCAATCGTCGATAAGTATCGTTTTTGCGATTGATTCGGAATGACCGCTTCGCCCAGCGTTTGCCGAGTGCGCCAAATCGAACAGAAGCGCGTTCATCACGCACTTTGGCTTGAATCTCGATGTTGCTGCGTTGTCAAGGTATATCATTACATTAAGCAATCTATGCTCGCGCGCACCAAAAATGTGCTTTTGCAATATATTAATTTGAGAGCGGATACATATAATTTCGGGGGTAAGATATGAGAGAATTTTTCGTGGCGTTCCGCTCAAGGCAAGAAGCCGTGCGTTTTTATGAAGAAATGACGTCCTATCGCGTGACTTGCAAACTCATCAACACGCCGTCGTCGGCAGGCGTAGGTTGCGGATTGTCGGTGAAACTGTTTGCAAAGGATATGGGACAGGCAAAGGCGGTGTTGTCGCGCGGACGTTATCCGTCGGCAGTCGGATTTTATTATTTCTCGCAAAACGGCAACGCAATCAGGCTTTGAACCTTGAAACAACCTTGAAGAGCATATCCGCTTGAAAGCACGCTTTGCGTGCTTTTTCTCCGCCTTTAATGAAACGAAAATATAAAAACGATGTGGTTTAAGGTGAGTCGAACGTTATTATCGTGCGCATATTGTCGCGCAAGATAAAATATAGAATGCGACTATGCATAGGGATACGGCGGAATTTTTGCAAATATGCTTTTGTAAAAATAAAAGTTATTCTTGCGTATGCGCGCAAACTATTGCAAATCCGTGTTTTTTGTGGCATAATTGCGCTATGACCGAGACGAATGAGAAAATATTCGATATACTGTGCAAAATGCATCCCGACGCGAAGTGTGAACTCGACTACACGACGCCGTTTGAGTTGCTTATAGCGGTGGTTTTGTCCGCTCAATGCACGGATAAGCGCGTGAACAAAGTCACGAGTGAACTTTTCAAAATCGCAAACACGCCCGAAGCGTTTGTTGCTATGGATTTGGAAGAGATTGAAAAGCATATATTTTCCTGCGGATTTTATCATAATAAAGCGAAAGCGATAAAGTCCATAAGTCTGAGCGTGCTGGAAGCAGGCGGAATGCCCGCGACGCGCGACGAACTTGAAAAACTTCACGGCGTCGGAAGAAAGACCGCAAACGTCGTGTACAGCGAAGCGTACGGCGGAAACGCTATTGCGGTGGATACGCACGTTTTCAGAGTCGCAAACCGGATAGGACTCGTTCACACCAAAACGCCCGAACAGACCGAGCAGGCACTTATGCAAGCGTTTGACGAGTCAAAGTGGTCAAAACTGCATCATCTGCTGATATTTCAGGGACGATACGTTTGTCACTCGCAAAAACCGGATTGCGCAAATTGCGGACTGCGTGCATACTGCGAATATTATCGAAAACTAACAAAATAACAGCCACGGCTTGAAAATCATCATGAAGAAGTTTGAAATTATCTCAAAAAAACAACTTGCGGCAAACGTCCACGAGTACGTCGTATACGCGCCTATGGTTGCAAAACACTGTCTTGCAGGACAGTTTATAATCTTGCGCACGGACGAAAACGGAGAACGCGTGCCGTTTACTATATGCGATTATTCGCGCGCCGACGGCACTGTTTCCATTCTCGTGCAGGAAGTCGGTTATACGACGCTCAAATTGTCGCACATGAACGTCGGAGATTGTCTTGCCGACTTCGTAGGACCGCTCGGAAACGCAACCGATTTGAGCAAATACAAAAACGTATGTCTGGTCGGCGGCGGCATAGGTACGGCAGTCATTTTTCCGCAGGCGAAGCAATTGTATTCCGACAAAATAAGCGTTGACGTTATCGTAGGCGCAAGAAACGAAAGCCTTTTGATGTACGTTGACGAGTTCAAGGCAAATTGCGACAATCTGTATCTCGTAACCGACGACGGTTCAAACGGAAACAAAGGTTATGTCACGGATATACTCAAAAAACTCGTTTCGGACGGAAAAAAATACGATTGCGTGTTTGCAGTCGGTCCGCTTCCTATGATGAAAGCGGTGTGTGCGCTCACGAAAGAACTTGGCATAGACACCGTGGTCAGCATGAATTCTATGATGGTGGACGGCACGGGTATGTGCGGTTGCTGTCGTTTGACCGTCGGCGGCGATACGAAGTACGCGTGCATAGACGGTCCCGAATTTGACGGACATCTCGTCGATTTCGACGAAGCGATATTACGCTCAAAGACGTACAAAGAGCAGGAACAAGCGCATTTGTGCAATTTAAGGAGAGAATATGGTCAGGACTGAAAGACACGCTATGCCAACTCAATCCGCATCTGAGCGAAAAAACAACTTTGACGAAGTTGCGCTCGGCTATACGGACGAACTTGCAAAAGCCGAAGCGGACAGATGCCTGAATTGCAAAAACGCTCCGTGCATGAGCGGTTGCCCCGTGGGAGTGCATATTCCCGATTTCATCGCAAAGGTGAGAGAAGGAGACGTTTCGGGCGCGGCAAAAATTCTGAAAGCAGACAACAATCTCGCTGCGGTTTGCGGAAGAGTATGTCCGCAGGAAAATCAATGCGAAAAATATTGCGTACGCCGTGAAAAACTCGGCGGAAGCGTCGCAATCGGCAATCTTGAACGCTACGTTGCCGATTTTGCTCACGAAAACGATTTGATTTCGTTCGACGTTGCTACGCCGATAGGAAAGCGCGTTGCGGTTGTCGGTTCGGGGCCTGCAGGACTTTCTTGCAGTGCGGACCTTGCTCGCGCAGGTGTCGACGTGACGATATTCGAAGCGTTGCACGAAGCGGGCGGGGTGCTCGTATACGGAATTCCGGAATTCAGACTTCCGAAATCTCTCGTGAAAAAGGAGATTGACGGAGTGAAGTCGCTTGGAGTGAAAATAGAAACCGACGTAGTCGTCGGAAAGAGCGTGTTCGTTGAAGAATTGCTCGAAGAATACGACGCGGTGTTTATTGCAAGCGGCGCAGGCGTGCCCATGTTTATGCACATCAAGGGCGAAAATCTCAACGGCGTGTATTCTGCAAACGAATATCTCACGAGAGTCAACCTTATGAAAGCGTACAAGGCCGATAGCGTCACGCCCATACGCAGGGCAAAACGCACGGTTGTCGTCGGGGCGGGCAACGTTGCGATGGACGCTGCAAGAACCGCTTTGAGACTCGGAAGCGAAGTCACGCTGGTTTACCGCCGTTCGCGTGCAGAAATGCCTGCAAGGGCGGAAGAAATCGAACATGCCGAGCAAGAAGGCGTAAAGTTTGATTTGCTTGTCAATCCCGTTGAAATTCTCGGAGACGAAAACGGCAACGTCAAGGGGGCAAGGCTCATTCGCATGCAACTCGGTGAGCCCGACGCAAGCGGAAGAAGACGTCCTGTGGAAATAAAAGGAAGCGAATTCGAGATTGAATGTGACCAGATTATCGTTGCGCTCGGCACGACTCCGAACCCGATAATCAAAAAGAGTTTCCCGTCTCTCGAAACGTCGAAGAAGGGGACTATCGTCGCCGACGAAAACGGAAAAACCAATGTCGATAAATTGTATGCCGGCGGCGACGCAATGACGGGCGCGGCAACCGTAATTCTTGCAATGGGTGCAGGAAAACGTTCCGCAAAAGCAATTCTCGATGAATTTGCGAAAGACAGCGCAAAATAAAATATGCGCAGAATAAATGCGTCTAAACGCGATAACAATTCTAAAAATGTGCAAAATTTAGAATTGTATTGAAGAAAAATCATATTAAACAGCAAACAATTGTCAAATTGAAATTGCGTTTGAACAAATGCGCAAATCGATTTGACTCGGACAAAATTCCCGCCGATATCGGCAAAGGAAGGTGAAACAAATGTTTCTCGATTACGTAAAAATATTTATAAAAGCAGGCAACGGCGGCAACGGCAAAGTGTCTTTTCACCGCGAAAAGTTCGTTCCAAACGGCGGACCGGACGGCGGTGACGGCGGCAACGGCGGTGACGTCGTGTTCGTTGCGGATAAGGAAATAAACACACTTATCGATTTCAAATTTCAAAAGTTTTATCGCGCACAAAACGGCGGCGACGGCGAAGCAAAGAATTGCACGGGCAAATCCGCTCCGCCGCTTATCATCAAAGTGCCTGTCGGCACTGTCATTCGCGACACGGAAAGCGGAAAGGTCATCTGCGATTTGTTTGACGACGGCGAAACCTTCGTTGCGTTGAAGGGCGGTCGCGGCGGCAAAGGCAACAACAGATTTGCACACGCAAAACGCCAAGCGCCGTCTTTTTCGCAACTAGGCGAAACGACAGAAGAACATCAAGTTACGCTCGAACTCAAAACTATTGCGGACGTCGGTCTCGTCGGTTTCCCGAACGTTGGCAAATCCACGCTTCTTAGCGTGTTGACGTCGGCAAAACCGAAGATTGCAAACTATCATTTCACGACGATAAATCCGAATCTCGGCGTCGTGCAGATGTACGATGAAAGTTTCGTCATTGCGGATATTCCGGGGCTTATCGAAGGCGCAAGCGAAGGTGCGGGGCTCGGTCACTATTTCTTGCGCCATATCGAACGCGTGCGCCTTATCGTTCACGTCGTAGACATAAGCGGAAGTGAAGGCAGAGATCCTATTGACGACTACAACAAAATCAATGCGGAACTTGCGACTTACAGCGAAAAACTGGCGCAGATACCGCAAATCGTCGTTGCGGGCAAAGCGGATCTTCTCACCGATCCCGACGAAGTCGCAAAGTTTGAAAAAGCAATCGGCAAAAAGGTTTACGTCGTATCCGCACTCACTCATCAGGGCATTGACGAACTTCTCAAAGTCATGAAAGAGAAAGTGGACGAACTTCCACCGCCTTCTCGCATCGAGCGTGACGAAACCTTTGAACTCGAACCCAAAACCGACCAAAGATTCACCATATCCCGCCTTGACGACGGTTCGTTCTTCGTTGACGGCGGACTCGTTGACTTTCTCATTCAAAACGTCACCATATCATCTCAAGATTCCTTCGCATTCTTCCAGAAAGTCCTTAAAGACCGCGGAGTTATTGCCGAACTTAAAAAGCGCGGCATGAAGGAAGGGGATACTGTTGTTATCGGCGACATCGAATTTGAATGGGTCGATTAAGGCATTATTCAGCGAATAACTGCGTCAACACCCATCTGCTCCAAAATCACGTACTACATGTACGTTGGGTTTTGTTTCGGATGGGTGTTTCCTTGTTCTTCATCTGAATAATGCCTTAATAATATTGCAATAGTTTTTTAGGATAAAACAACATGTACGAAATGTACTATGGGTGCGGACAAGTGGCTTTTCCTTGCTCTTCATTCAAATATGAGATTAATAAGAATTATATATGATTACAGGCGCAACATGCTCCAAAATCACGTACTACATGTACGTTGGGTTTTGTTTCGGATGGGTGTTTTCTTGTTCTTCATCCGAACAAA
>ERZ808259.580-NODE-580-length-14217-cov-3.477192_pt1 | contig 14217 bp, 17 predicted proteins | sample MGYA00521279_ERZ808259 | MGnify/ENA primary metagenome ERZ808259 (study PRJEB31516, sample SAMN03275586) | gut metagenome | biome: mammalia-associated habitat; material: feces | host: Papio cynocephalus | place: Kenya | collected 2012-07-27 ... | reverse complement strand
ATTGATTAACCGACTTATCTGTCGTCTGAGCGGATAAAAGGATGGCGAGAAGGCATTCTAAGGGATTGTGGAAAATCAGAGTGGCTTTTGCTTCAGGATATTCCTCTTTTAAGAAAGAAACGATCTCTTTTTCTTTATTTGTCATGAGCATCGCCCCAAAGGTTTTTGGCAGCTTGAATGGTTTCCTCCACGCTTTTATCCCAACGATCGCTTACGGCGGAAGCTCCTTCTTTTTGAATATCGTCTTGCTTTCTTCTATTCACGAGGATTTTATTCACGGCGCGGATGTTCTTCTTGTTTTGATTCAATGCATCTAGCAAGGCGTTTTTGATATCGTCTAGGCCATAGCCGTTATCGAGCCAGTCGGTAATGGTTGAGATTTCCAGGGGAGCCAAAGTGCGGGCGAATTTCTCTTCGAAAAGAGAGACAAGCTTGGTCATGTTCTCTTCCCTTTCTTTGTTCATGGAATTCGTTTGCTCCCTCGTTAAGGAAAAAGCGAATTCTTTTTTCACTTCTTCTTTCAAAGGAAGGAGAGAGATGATTAATTTATTGTCTTCGTAGACAAGGAAGCCTTTTTGAAGCAAAGAGGCCATCGATTCATCGATTTCTTTAGTGGAGAGATTCATTTTGAGGGCAAGCATATCCGAATTCACAAATGCGTTGCCTTGTTTCGAAAGATGCTCAATCATTAAGCAAACGACAAGTTCATTTTCGCTTAAGCCGAGTTTGGAATAGCAATCCAGCAACAGATATTCAAAGCTTACGGCATTGATTAAAGAGTTCCCTTGATTCATTTTCTGTTCCATCCTTTCCGTTCTTCTTCATCTAGTTTAGCAGGTTTTATTTCTTTCAAGAGATATCGGTTTCTCTGAATGGCCTCTTCCGTCTTAGCGTCGAGTTTGAAATCCAGCAAACGGGCAAAACGCTCAGCTCGGCAGATTCGCAAGGGATCTTCTTGAATTCTTTTGTCGGGGTCGCCGATAAAACGTATGATCCTCTTTTCCAAATCGGCCTTTCCTTGGTGAAAATCGAATATTTGATAGGCTTTGTCAAGATAAATCGCGTTGATGGTGAAATCTCGTCTTAAAGAATCGGTTTCCAGATCGCGGACGAAGATGATTTTCAGAGGATGGCGGTGATCGATATAATCGCTTTCTTCACGCAAAGTGGTGATATCCACTTCCAAACCATCTCTCTTCAAACGGATGGAACCGTATTTGGCGAAGACATAATTCGCCTCAGGAAGAAAGGCTTTTTCTTCTTCGGGGGTAGCATCGCTCACGAAATCCAAATCCGTGAAAGGCCTATGCAAAAGAAGGTCGCGTGAGGTTCCTCCCACAATATAGAGAGAATGGCCATGCTTTTCGTAGATTTCGGATAATTCGTCGAAGACCTTTATTTTCATAATAAGGATTTTAGCATAGCTCTTCATAGAAAAGAAAAAGACCATTCCGAAGAATGGCCGAAATCTCACTCCTAATGGGTAATTAGTTGAGTTTTTCTTTAAGGGTTTTGGAAACTTTGAAACCGACAGAATTGCTGGCTGGGATTTCAATCTTGGCACCGCTAGATGGGTTGGTTCCCTCACGGGCAGCGCGTTCCTTTTTGGAGAAGATGCCAAAACCGGAGATTTTCACGGTTTCGCCTTTTGCGATGGCGTCAGAGATAACTTCGAAAACGGCGTCGATGACGGCTTCTGCGTCTCTCTTTGCGACTTGGCTCTTAACAGCAACTGCTTCAACTAATTCAGCTTTATTCATGGTTAATCCTCCTTGCTAAATTTTCTGTTTAAAAGTTACCACTCTGAACCTTTATTTACAAGAAAAAACTTCACATAGCATCGTGCTTTTTTATGATAGATAGTCAATTTTTGATACTTTTCTGGAAGCGCTTTCTATTGAAATGAAAACAAAAAAGTAGATTTTATCGAATGTTTTTGCTTTTGTTATTCTAGAAATACCGATAAAACCTACACTTTGTAAAAAGGCAAAGAAAAAGCGGATTTTTGCGCCAAATAGAAAGTTTCGCTCACTTCCTGGCGCGATAGATGATGCGAATCGGCGTCCCTTCAAAATCAAATGAGTCACGAATCCTATTCTCCAAATAACGCGTATAGGAGAAATGGGCTGTTTTTGGGTTGTTGCAAAACATTACGAAGGTAGGAGGGCAAACGGCGACCTCTTCCGCGAAAACGATTTTCAAACGGCCATGGTTAAATTCCGGCGTTGGATTCATGTCCTGGGCATCACGAACGATGTCGTTCAAGACAGGAGTTGGAATTCGACGATGGAAAGCCTCGTAACAATGATTGATTAAAGGCAACAAATCTTGCACGCCAGCGCCCGTCAAAGCAGAGGTATAGACAATAGGAGCGTAATCCAGGAATTTCAGTTGGGTGCGAATCTCTTTGGTAAATTCCTGTTTGTTGGCCTTCTGAGCTTGATCCCATTTGTTGACGACGACAATGACGGCTTTATTGGCGTCCATCGCATAGCCAAGAACATGCTTATCTTGCTCCAAAAGCGGGCCGGAGCCATCGATGACAAGCAAAACGACTTCGGAACGTTCGATTGAGGAAAGAGCTCTTAAAGCCGCATATTTATCAATCGCTTCGAAAATCCTCCCTCTCTTAACGAGGCCTGCCGTGTCAATAACGACATAGTTTTTATCCTGGAAGGTAAATGGGGTGTCCACGGAATCTCGGGTCGTGCCGGCGATATCAGAGACAAGAACGCGTTCTGATTTCAAAAGGCGGTTGGTCAAAGAGGATTTTCCGACATTCGGACGTCCGATGATGGAGAAGGTTATCGCATCCCCGTATTGCTTTTCTTCTTTTTCGGGAAGCATTTTAATGACTTTATCAAGGAAATCGCCAATGCCGATGCCATGGGCGCCCGAGCAAATAAGCGGATCGCCCAAGCCGAGGCGATAGAACTCAGCCATATTGCCCACTTCTTGGACATTGTCGATTTTGTTTACCAGCAAAATCTTCGGCTTGTTGGTTTTATAAAGCATCTTGGCAATGAAACGATCGTCTCCGGATAAGCCTTTTTTGCCATCGACGACAAAAGCGATCACATCCGCTTCTTCCAAGGCGATTTCGACCTGAGCGCGAATGGATTTTTGAAAAGGGGCGTTTGCCACCTCAATCCCGCCCGTATCAATGATGGTGAACTCTTTCGTCAACCACGTTGCCTTGCCATAAATCCTATCCCTTGTTACGCCAGGGGTTGGTTCAACGATGGATTTTCTCTCTCCTAAAATACGATTGAATATGGTGGACTTCCCGCTTGAAGGGGAACCCACTAAAGCAAGTGTTCCTAATGACATGTTTTTCTCTCCAATCCCGTTTTCTCTTTAACGATCTTCAATATGGCGTCCACAACTTCTTCAACGCTCATAGAGGAAGTGTCCAATGAAATCGAATCTTCGGCTGCAACAAGAGGATCGAAATCGCGATGCGAATCTATATAGTCTCTCTTTTTGACTTCTTCTAAAACCTCATCATATGTAGCCGCAATCCCTTTTTCTTGATCTTCGTCATAACGACGTTTTGCCCGAATTTCCGGGGAAGCGATTTGGAAAATCTTCACCTCGGCATGAGGGAGAACATAAGAGCCAATGTCCCTTCCATCCATCACGACAGACTCTTTATCGGCTAGATGACGTTGCATTTCAATCAACGCGAGGCGTACCGGCTTCATCGCAGCGATGTAGCTCACATTCCCGGAAACGTCCGTTTTACGAATTAATTTCGTCACATCTTCGCGGTTGCAAAACACTTTCCCATCTTCTCTTAAATCAATATCGAGATTTCTTAAAACAGCTAGGGCATCCTCTTCTTTTTTAGGATCTAAACCCGCTTTCAAAACAGCATACGTCACAGCGCGATACATCGCACCCGTGTCAATGTAGGTAAAACCGAGAGCGCGAGCAACTCTTCTTGCGACCGTGCTTTTTCCTGCGGCAGCAGGCCCATCAATGGCAATTGAGATATTGTGTTTCATAATCACTTCCTCACCCAAAACAGATACAACAGGATAAAAAGGATGACGGCGAGGAAAAGAACGCACCCCTTCAGAGAATACATACGGATTTCTTTTCTACGGTATTCCGTATAAGGGGTTTCCGCTTGGATTTCTTCTTTGGAGACCTCCACTTGACGAGTTTTCTTATTCTCGAATTTCTCATCTGGGGTTCTAAGAATTCTTTCCCGATATTTCTTATATTTCTCCATCCTTGTTTTCATACCCGAATATTTTACCTAAAACAGGAGTCTTTTTCATTATGAAAAAAGGGTTATCGTTTAATGGCATAAAAATTAAAGCAGACAAACTTTTTTTCTTTTTTCACTAGAAAAGCAAGAACTGTCCACCATTTAAAAAGTTATATCAAACTAACAATAAAATCGGCACTTTTTTTGCTATTTTCATTCAAAAAAGGTTGGCTTAGAATAAGTTCACCTTATAGGAGGATTTTTATATGGTTAAAGTTACAGTTAACGCAGATGCTTGCATCGGATGTGGTCTTTGCATTTCCAGCATGCCTGACGTTTTCGCTTTTGATGATAATGGCAAATCTGTCGTTATCGCTGATGCTGATGAAGCAACAATCGATGATGTCATCGCTTCTTGCCCAGTCGGTGCCATTAGCCGCTAATTCGATATAGCATTTAAACTCCCATTTTATTTGGGAGTTTTTTTCTTTTGTCCGATTTGGTTGAAAAGAAAATTAGAAAGATTAAAATATCAAACGTTTGCTCAAAAAGGAAAGGCGAAATGGTATTTATGGAAAACACAAAGAGAAATCACTTCCAAGAAATGGATTTAACAACCGGAAATCTTTTCTGGAAAATACCTCTTTTCTCTCTTCCGATGGCATTGACAACCATTTTGCAGCTGCTCTATACGACTGTTGATTTATATACCGTTTCTAATTTTGGAGGCGGAAGCAATTCCATGTCCGCTGTCGGAAGCAATTCCGCTTTAATCAATTTATTGGTGTCTTTCTTCGTTTCGATTGCGGTTGGAGCAAACGTCGCCTTAGGCAACGCAAAAGGCGCCAATCACAAAGACGTCGCGGAGAAAGTCTTGCACACCTCTCTTGTCTTTTCTTTGCTTGTTGGATTGGTTGTGGCCATCGGCGGCTATTTCCTTGCGCCTTATCTTTTGGAATTAATGGGCACCCCTGAGGAAATCTTCGCCAAATCCGTCGAATACTTGGAGATCTATTTCATTGGCGCGCCATTTCTCCTTGTCTATAATTTCGGGTCGCAATGCTTAAGGGCGTTAGGCGATTCCAGAAGGCCTTTGTATATCCTTATTATTTCTGGCATCATCAATATCGCCTTCGATTTGATTTTCGTTATCTTTTTCGACATGGATGTCTCTGGCGTTGCCTGGGCGACCGTTCTTTCCGAGGCGATATCCGCAATACTCACCGTTTTATGGCTATGGATTAACAAAAAGGGGTACATCCACCTGACTTTCAAAGGAATGAAAATGGATAAACAATCCCTTCTTAGCGTCATTAAAATCGGTTTGCCAGCCGGCATTCAGGCTTTAGGATTCAACATCCCGAACGTTTTGATTCAATCGAGCTTATATACGATTACGAATTACACGATTGACGGCGTCCTTATCTCTCAGACAGAAATCATTGCCGGGTCTTCCGCTTCCTCTCAAATCGAGGGATACGTCTATGCCTTTATTGACGCGGCCGCTATGACATGCGTCTCTTTCGTCGGCCAAAATTATGGCGCAAGGAAGAAAGAAAACATTCGTAAGATTTTCTGGTATTCCATGATTTGGATGTTGATTTGGTGGGGTATATGCACCATCATCACGCTTATTTGGCCGACAGAAATCCTCGGGATCTTTATCACCGACGGCAAGGGAGTCAACCGTTCGAACGCCTTAGCCGCTGGCAAAGAAAGATTGGTCTTGATGATGCTCACTTATTGCCTTGATGGCTTTATGGATGTCGATGGGCAATATTTAAGAGGAATGAAACGTTCCACCGCTCCAGCCTTAATTACCTTAATTGGGATAACAGGAAGCAGAATTCTCTTCCTCTACACTCTTTTCCGTTTGGATTATTTCCATACCATCTTCTGGCTTTATTTCACCTATCCTTTAAGCTGGGCTATCGTTGACGTTATTTATATACCCGTGGTTTTGCTTACGGAAAGGAAAATCTTCCGAACGGAATTCCTTCCAAGCCAAGCTCTTCAAGAAGTTTCCCACATTAATAAAGAGAATTAGAGGCTTCTTTTCGCCTAATGCATATAGCCAATCCTGAATTTAAGAATCGAAATGCAAAGAAAAGCGACCCAGTCGGTCGTTTTTTATTTTGAGGCAGCCTTTTCCCAATGAAGGGCCTTCCGGATCGTGCGATAAACCAAGAAAGTGATAAAAAAGACGGATATGTCTTTGATGATGTTCAACGGCATGACGCCGAAGAAAGCGTAAGACCACCCCAAATCGGTAATAAAAGGCACGGCTTTTTGACATAATTGGAGAAGCTCATTGGCAGGAAAACCCATAACATTCATGTAGAATGGCAAAATCCAATAAACGTTAAGAGACATCGCAACAAGGATCTGAACGACAGTGGAAAAGCCAAAACCGATGAAGACGCCTTTCATGTTCCTCATCTTTTTGTAGATCCATGCGGCAGGCAAAACATAAAAAGAAGAGAAAATAAAATCCGCTATCTCGCCCACGCACATCGTGCTTGTCATTGGAAGCTTGATGAATGTTTTCACAAGCAAAACCGCCTCCCCGACAATGGGACCATAGGCATATCCTGCGATCATAGCAGGGACCTCATCGAAATGAAGGTTCATGAAAGAGGGAACGAATGGCAAGCTTATTTGAAAGATAGGAACGACATACAAAATCGTTGAGATAGCTGCAAAAACACCAACGCGCGCCACAAATCTCACCCAATTAAATTCACGGTTTGGCTGAAAACGACTATAAACCTTGAGGAGCGCCACAAGAAAAGCCATCGTCATCGCGACAGAAAAATAATTCCAAAATTGACCCATAAAAAGAAAACCTCCGAAGAATTCTTCAGGGGAAAATGCAATAGCTCTTCTTCCAATCCGGACTTTACCGTTGGCACTGGAATCACACCAGTTCGTGCTTACGCTCGTGGGCTTTACCACCAATTGACGAATTTCACGTCACCCTGAAGTACGTAAAAAGTCTAGCACTCTTTGCTATGCTGTCAATTCGTATACATCCCTTCGTTTTTCAAAAGCCTTTGTGTGGCACTTACTTAATGTACAGGAATGAAAGCAAAAACAAAAATATGGATTTAAGAAAAATCATGGGAGAAGCATTTCAAATCTATTTGCGGTTTGATGGAGTTCAAAGAGGCAGAAACATCTTAGTTCACTCGACCGTTGCTCGTTATGTTTCTTTTCTTAGGAAGGATTGCAGATTCTTTGTTAGGGTCTGGCATTCAAATCTTATTGCCTATTCCCTTTATTTTGTTAAATCCTTTTCCAAGAGGAACTCGTCTCTTTCCTTCTCAGAAGCGAAATACAAAGTGACAGATTTCTTTTTAACCACCACGGATGAGGCGTTGTATTTTTCTTTTGCTTTTTCCAAAGAAGGAACGTGACTCTCATTATTCTGTATTCGTTTGGCTAGATATTCCGTTTCTCGAACGGAAAGATGCTCTTTATGAATTTTACGAACGATATCCGAAATACGTTTATCAGACAAGGAGGCAATCGCTTTTGCGTGCCCATAAGAAAGGGTGCCGAGCATGATTTCTTTTAAAACTTCGTCTGGAAGATGCAACAGCCGAAGAATATTGGTAACTTGGCTTCTTGAAAGGTGAGCTACTTTCCCTAAGGTCTTCTGGGAGTATTTGTATTTTTCCTGAAGGGCTTCGAAAATAAGGGCCATCTCCACTACGTTGCCTTCTCTTTGATCGCGGGTATCCGCCAATAGGGTAAGGAGAACCTCTTCATCGGAAACATCACGGATAATGCAAGGGACGTATTTCAATCCGGCTTCCTTCGCGCCGACAAAACGCTTTCTCCCAAGAATCAATTCGTAATGCGTTCCCGAAGGACGCACAAGCAAAGGGGAAAAGAAGCCTTTTTCTTTTAGGGATTCTCCGAGAGAATGAACCATATCTTTAGGAAAGGACACCTTTTTTACAACATGGTTGTCGTCAATGGAAGAAAGAGGGATGTTTTTCGATGAAATGGACGCATATTCGCGTTCCATTTCCGCGATAACGTCATTCTGGGAATAACGGCTAAGAAGGTCTTTTAATGAAGGGTTAGCTTTCTTTTTTGGCATAATCAAGAATCTCTCTTGCTAAAGCAAAATAAGCGATGGAGCCCTTCGCGGAAGGACGGTAAGTAGTGACCGCTTCCCCATGGGCGCTTGCTTCAGGAATGGAAATATTTCTAGGGATCGTGGTCAAGAAAGTGTTCTCTTTGAAAAGACCTCTGACTTGCTGAGCCACTTCCGTGCAAAGGGAAGTGTTCGCTTCGTACATCGTCAGAAGAAAGCCTTCGATCTTTAAAGAATGGTTATAGTCTTTTTGTATCTTTGTGATGCTAGAAAGGATGGAAGCAACGGCTTCCATTGCGAAATATTCGCATTGGACGGGAATCAAAACCGAATCGGAGGCAACCAAAGCATTCAGACAAAGAAGCCCCAACGATGGAGGACAATCAATCAAGATGAAATCGTATTTTTCTTTGATCTTCGACAAACAATCTTTCAAAAGATAAAAAGGCTTTGGAAGGCTATGCGAAGAGACATAGGTATCCAAAGAGGCTAAACGTAAGTTTGCAGGAACAATATCTAGATTGTCCACCTTGCTTCGCTTAATGATTAGGTTGATATCCGTTGAATTTATAACCGCATCGAAAACGGTAAGAGGCATCTGGGTGACTTGCAAACCCAAACCGCGCGTGGCGTTCCCTTGGGAATCGAAATCAACGAGAAGGACTCTTTTCCCATTTTGCGCTAAAGCGCTAGAGAGGTTAATGGCTGTCGTAGTCTTCCCCACTCCCCCTTTTTGATTTGCAACCGAAATAACGCGTGCCATGCAATGATTTTACAACTCTTATTGAAAAAGAAAAACGCTTGACCTTGATTTGTTTTTGCCACGAGGGAAAACCTCCAAGAAAAAAAGACCCACGAAGAATGCAATTCTCATACATGGGTCCACACTTTTTTTGGCGCGCCTGAGGCGACTTGAACGCCTAACCGACAGTTTCGAAGACTGTTGCTCTATCCAATTGAGCTACAGGCGCATAGAAGCTTAAAGAGGTTTCTTCAGGATATCACTATATTTCCGAGGATAACGTTTGTCGGTTTTTTTGCCTTTCAGAAGATATATATTACACCTTTCTCCCTCATCATTAGGAAGAAAAGATAAAGAAATAGAGATTTTACTGACGCCGAGAACTTTGCAAGCGTGCTCGGCATTTTTTAATTCATGCTCGCCATGAGCGCCTTTCATAGCAACGAAAGTTCCGTTCACTTTTAAAAAAGGCAAGGCCAATTCGGCAAGAATAGGAAGCTCCGCTACCGCTCTTGCCGTCACCACATCAAAACTTTCCTTGTAGGTGCTAGGAAGTTCCTCCACCCTTCCGTTAAGAACCGTCACATTCGTCAGTCCTAAGACACGGGCCACTTCCTCTAGGAAGGTGCATTTCTTTTTCGTGGCTTCGATCAAGGTATAGGAGGCCTTAGGGAAGCATATGGCCCAAACCAATCCCGGAAAACCTGCGCCAGAGCCAAGATCGGCAACCTTTTTCCCTTCCTTAAGAAGAGAAGGGTCACTAGCAAGCAAGCAATCATAGAAATGTTTCTCAATGATTTCTCCTTCCGTTTTGATGGAAGTGAGGTTGAAACGCTCATTCCATTCAATCAAAAGATGAAGGTATTCATCAAGCTTCTGCAAACATTCTTCAGTGAGAAGAATCCCTTTTTCTTTGAGTAGGGCGTCCATTTCCTCATATGTCATAAGATACCTCTTTTCTTCAACGTGATAATCAAAATGGATATGTCGGCAGGGTTTACTCCAGAAATACGGGAAGCTTGCCCTAAGGTAATTGGAGCGACACGTGTGAGTTTTTCTCTTGCTTCCATGGCAAGCTCATCGATATGCATATAGTCTAAATCCTTGGGAAGATGGATATTCTCCAATTTCATGGCACGCTCCGCGTCTTTGACTTCTTGTTGGATGTAACCGGCATATTTCACTTTGGTTTCCAAGGATAAAACGGAGGCATCATCAAAATGGAAGGAAGACATCTCTGGCATTGCGGAAGCAATCTCCTTGTAATGAAGATTCGGTCGCTTGAGTAACTCCAATCCTTTATGCCCAACCGATATGTCGGTATAGCCATTCTCTAAAAGATAGCGGTTGATTTTTTCTTTATCGGAAACATTGGTTTTGCTAAGAACGTCGATAGCCTCATCGATTTTTTGATATTTCTCTAAGAAATGCGCATAACGCTCTTCGGAAATAAGGCCGATATCATGACCATGCTTCGTAAGACGGAGATCAGCGTTGTCATGACGTAGCAAAAGGCGATATTCCGCGCGGGAAGAAAGAAGACGATAAGGCTCTTCCGTCCCTTTTGTTACCAAATCATCGATCATTACCCCAATATAGGCTTCGTCTCTCCTTAAGATGAGAGGCTCTTTGCCTAAAATCTTCAAAGAGGCGTTAATTCCAGACATCAAGCCAAGGGCAGCCGCTTCTTCATAGCCGGAAGTTCCGCAGATTTGCCCCGCGCCATAAAGCCCTTCGTATTTTTTTATTTGCAAAGTATAGTCAAATTGAAGAGGGCGGATGGCTTCATATTCGATTTCGTAGGAATATTTCAGAATCTTCGCATGCTCCAATCCTGGCAAAGAATGAACCATTTTCTCTTGGAAAGCGTGAGGGAAACCCGTCGAAAAACCTTGAAGGTAGATGGAATTGCCTTCTCGGAATTCGGGCTCAAGGAATAACTGATGGCGCTCTTTGTCTTTAAAGCGAACCATCTTCGATTCGATGGCAGGGCAATAACGGGGCCCTGCGGCTACAATGGTTCCGTTAAAAAGAGCGGACTCTTGCAAGTTGTCCAAAACCAATTTCTTGGTTTCTTTGGAAGTATAGATTAGCCAGCAAGGCAATTGATCTTTTAAGGGGGTGAACTCTTTCGTTTCATACGAGAAAGCAAGTTCTCCATCCATGCCTGGCTGAATCAGAGCGTTTGTAAAATCGATGCTCTCTTTAGCGATTCTCGGAGGAGTCCCCGTCTTTAAGCGGAAAAGATCCAAACCCATCTCTTTCAAGGAAAAAGCCAATCCATGAGACGCTTTTTCGCCATCTGGCCCACCAGGAACGACTTCTTTTCCCGAAATCAAAGTGGACTCCATATAGGTTCCGGTGGTGATGATTGTGGCTTTGGAGGTAATTTTCTCATCATTTTCCAAAACAACGCCGAAAACTTTTTTATCATCGTGAAGAAGGGAGACGACCTGACATTCTTTGATGGTTAAGTTGTCTGTCTTTTCTAACACCGATTGAACATATGCTGGATAGGCATGTTTATCCACTTGGGCGCGAAGGCATTGAACACCAGGCCCTTTACCGGTGTTCAGCATCTTGATTTGAAGAGGATGATGATCCGCAAACTTGCCCATCATTCCCCCTAACGCGTCAATCTCACGAACGACAATCCCTTTGGCTGAACCGCCAATGTGAGGGTTGCAGGGCGTGTTTGCGATCATTTTTTTATTCAGGGTGCATAAAAGAGTGCGCAAGCCTAAATGGGCTCCCGCCATCGCAGCCTCCACCCCTGCATGTCCTCCGCCAACAACGATGATGTCAAAATCAAAATCCATAAGACTATCCTATCGAGTCTGACATATCCAAAGCAATCAAACGATTCAATTCAATCGCATATTCCATCGGAAGTTCTTTCGCAAAAGGCTCAATGAAACCCATAATGATCATCTGGGTCGCGTCTTTTTCCGAAATGCCGCGCGATTCCAAATAGAAAAGCTCATCCTCGGAAATCTTTGAAACGGTTGCCTCATGCTCGATGAAGCTGGTGGAATTGCGGATCTCATTCTTTGGGAACGTATCCGATCTCGATTTATCATCGATAATGAGGGTATCGCATTCGACATGGGAATGAGAATTTTCCGCTGTAGGCATAATACGCACCGTTCCGCGGAAATTTGCCACGCCCCCATTTCTGCAAATGGACTTGGAAATCACATTAGAAGAGGTATTTTTGCCAATATGAATCATTCTTGATCCGTTATCTTGGAATTGATTCTTGCCGCCAACGGCAATGGAAATGACATTTCCCTTTGCCCCATCCCCTTTTAGGATGCAGGCAGGATATTTCATATTGCGCATGGAACCAATATTGCCATCCACCCATTCCATAAGCCCATTTTCCATAACCAATGCTCTTTGGGTAACCAGATTCACGATGTTGTTAGACCAATTCTGGACGGTCGTATAACGGCATCTTGCGTCTTTTAAAACAACGATTTCCACAACAGCGGCATGCAAAGATTCTTTTGAATAGATCGGTGCCGTGCAGCCTTCCACATAATTGATGGAAGAGCCTTCATCGCAAATAATCAAAGAACGTTCGAATTGCCCAGACTTTTCGTTATTGATGCGGAAATAAGATTGAAGGGGTTTGTCTAAATGGACTCCTTTTGGAACATAAATAAAGGAACCGCCGCTCCAAACAGCCGCATTCAAAGCCGCGAATTTATTGTCGCCGATCGGCACAACCGTTCCGAAATATTTTTTAAACAATTCAGGAAATAATTGAAGGCCCATATCCGTAGAAAGGAAAATGACGCCTTTCTTTTGGACTTCATCAAGCATGTTATGATAGACAACTTCCGATTCATATTGGGTGGTAACGCCAGAAAGAAACTTCTGCTCTGCTTCGGGAATGCCTAATTTTTGAAAAGTGTCTTTAATGGCGCTAGGGACTTCATTCCAATTCGCCTTGTCGGATTGGGCGTAACGGGTGTAATAGGTATAGGAGTCGAAATCCAGGAAGGAAAGATCTGGCCCGAAATTCGGAAGAGGGAGCTTTTCAAAGGCTTTCAAGGCCTTCAAGCGGTATTCCAGCATCCATTCCGGTTCGTTTTTGATATGGGAAATCTCTCTTACGACTTTTTCATTCAAGCCCTTCCCCGTCGTGAAAATGGAGTTGGCTTTGGTCTTGAAATCGTATTTGTATTCGTCTTCCAGAAACGAGGTGTCTTTTTCATTGGCCATCATTTCCCCTCCTTTTCATCTTTTTCAAGCATTTCTCTCATCGTTGTCCATCCCATGGTCGCGCAATGAATTCGAGCAGCCTGTTTGCCCGTGTTCATAAAGACAAGGGCTTCATCTAAAACGGAAGCGTCGTATTCTTTCTCCTCGATCATGTTCATGTATTGCTTTATCGTATAAAGAGCTTTTTCATAATCTAAGCCGATGACGCGATCGCACATGATATCCGTCGAAGCGCTGGAAATCGTGCAAGCCACCCCTTCCCAAGCGGCGTCGATTATCTTTCCGTCTTTTGCTAGAAGATAAAGATCGAAATCGTCGATGCAATTGGTACTTGAAGCATGAAGCTTCTCATATTCATCGGCATTGGAAGGAATCCCTTTGTGTCTTGGGGAGGAGTAATGATCCATGATGATTTCCCGCATCATCATCGGGGTTAATTCAAAAGTAGGCATCTAAGAAATCCTTTCCATGCTTCACGGCATCCGCCAAAGCATCAATATCTTCTTTCGTAGTATACAAATAGAAACTGGCGCGTACGGTTGCAGGGGTGCCTAAAAATTCATTCAAGGCCTTGGCGCAATGCTGGCCGCTTCGGCAAGCGATGCCTCTGCTATTAAGGAAGGTCGCGGCATCTTGGGCAAAAACGTCCTTGATATTGAAAGTGACGATGCCTGATTCGCTATTTTCGTTATAGATAATCGCATTCCCCGTCTCTTTCAGCTTTTGAATCGCATAACGTTTAAGCTCTTTTTCATGCTGATTGACGTTATCCATCCCTAAAGAAGAAAGATAATCAATCGCCGCAGACAGACCGTAAATGCCCTCTAGATTGATGGTTCCGGCCTCAAAACGTTCAGGCGGAAGCAAATAGGTGAACAAACCGCAGGCGTTGAACTTATCATTCATCCCCCCGCCAACGAGATA
>ERZ808259.577-NODE-577-length-14251-cov-4.282051_pt1 | contig 14251 bp, 9 predicted proteins | sample MGYA00521279_ERZ808259 | MGnify/ENA primary metagenome ERZ808259 (study PRJEB31516, sample SAMN03275586) | gut metagenome | biome: mammalia-associated habitat; material: feces | host: Papio cynocephalus | place: Kenya | collected 2012-07-27 ... | reverse complement strand
GCGTGGTCGAAAGCTATTCGGTGCACATCCTGTCGAAGGGCATCGCGGCCGCCGGACAGAAGGCGATGGACGAACTGTACGCGCGCTATGAAGCCGGACAGCGGTTGTGTGCGGAACGCGATCTGCCGGGGCACGGACGTGAGTATCCGGTGGTGAAGAACATCGTGGAGGACTCCGGCAAAGGCGTGTCCGGCGAGGTGAACGGCCACAAGGTGCGCGTGGGACGTTTCGCATACGCGACGGCCGGCGAATCCGGATTCATGCCGGTGCTGCATACGCATGCCGATGCCGCCCATGCATCCAATGCCGCGGGCGTCGTACATGCCGCGGATGCCGCGGAACCGGGTGCGCAAGCGACAGGAGCGACGGCTACGGCTGGTGTGGCTGGCTCGGCAGGTACGACCGGCTCGAAGGCCGCTAACGCCCAAGGACATCGTGACGTGAACTCGTTGTTCGCTCCGCTGGAACCCGATGAGATGGCCGCGTATGTGTCGCTCGATGGCCAGTTGGCCGCGCGCATCGTGCTGCGCGACGTGCCGCGTGCGAACGCGAAGAGCGAGTTGCGTCGGCTGCATGACCTTGGCGTCGAGGAACTGTCCATGCTGACCGGCGACAAGGCGGCTTCCGCGCGCATCATCGCCGATGAGGTCGGCATCGACGACGTGCAGTCCGAGCTTTTCCCAGAAGACAAGGTCGCCGCGGTCAGGAACGCCACGGAGGCCACGCATCGCGAGCCGCCGGTATGGGACAGGCTCGTGCAGCGCGTGACCGGCGAATCGACGGCCCGTCAGGTGACGATGATGGTCGGCGACGGCGTGAACGACGCCCCGGTGCTTGCCGTCGCCGACATCGGCATGGCCATGACGGACGGTACGTCCACCGCGGCCTCGGAATCCGCTCAGGTGGTGATCATGAACGACGACATCGCCTCGGTGCCGAACGCCATCGCCATCGCCCGCCGCACGAAGAAGGTCATGCTGCAGGCGGTGCTGGCAGGTCTCGGACTGGCGATCATCGGCATGGTCGCCGCGGCCTTCAACCTGATTCCGGTGGTGGCCGGCGCGTTCATGCAGGAGGCGATCGACGTGGTCAGCATCCTGTGGGCGCTCACCGCGCTGCTCGACCGCCGGTAGGGGCCCCGTGGTGTCCGTGCTGTACATGCTGGGCATGGATTTTCCTGTTTTCCGGTGCTTTGAGCCTCTTTGGTCTAAGAGGGCATGGGAACATCGATGCCAAACATTCCGATGCCAAGTCGGCTTGGCGTCTTTTTTGGGGGTAGATTGCTTCGCACGATTTGATTTTTATGGACGAATTTCAAATCGTGCGAAGCGACCCATGCTTCGGGGGTATGGGACAAGCGCAAAACAGTGCTTATCCAGAGGAAAAACCGGCTGTTTTGGTTCAGAGCATTCGCACGATTTGATTAGCCATATCGGTTTTTCCAATCGTGCGAAATTTGATGGCGGCAGACGGATGATGCCGTTATCTGACACGCTGGATTACCCTAATCGAATCCTTGAATCTGCAATGCGTAAGAGACGGATTAACGGAAATTCCGAGCTGTGGGTGAGAAATGCGTACCGGTTCCGGTGCCGATATGGCTACAGCGAGCGTGGCGAGATCTCGCCGGCGATGGAAGTGGACATCCACCTGCCGAAATCGGCCGCGTCCACACCTTGCGACAGCAGGAACATGACCTTCGCGTACGTGGCCTCCAACGTCATGTCGCCGGAACCGATGGCCCCTGCGCGCGCGATGGCGTCGCTCACCTCGTAATGTCCCAGCAGCACTTCGGCCTGCTGGCATTGCGAGGCGATCACCACCGGCACGCCGTCGCACAGCGCATCGGCGATCACATCGGTCAGCCCCGGTTCGTCGCTCGGCACGTCGCCGACGCCGTATGCACGCAGGATTGCGGCCTCCGGGCGTGGCGTCAGCATCGCCTCAAGCCGTGCGGCGGTGATGCCGGGCGCCATGTCGATCACGGCCACGTCATGCCGCGCGTACGGTTTCGGATCGCGCCAGCCGCACCCATCGGCCGCCGCAATGCCCGCATACCAGTGCCACGGCGTGCCTGTGCGCGCCAATGGCTCGGACGAAGGCGAAGAGAAGCCCTCGAACGCCCAGCTGGACGATTTGCTCACACGATTGCCGGCGAGCAGATGCTGCCCGAAAAACAGGCCGACGCCATGGAACCGGCCCACGGACTGCATCACGGCGTTCAACGCGCCCGCGACGTTCGCGGCGGCGTCCGATTCGATTTTGCCCAAGGGATGCTGCGCGCCGGTGAACACCACCGGCTTGCCGAAATCGGTGAGCGCGTACGACAGCGCCGCGCTCGAATAGCTCATCGTATCGGTGCCGTGCAGCACCACGAACGCGTCGGCTTCGTCGCGGTGCGCGCGCAGGTCGTCGATCATCGTCTGCCAATTGTCGGGCGTCGCGTTCGACGAATCGATCAGCGGGCTGAGCTCGGTGAACGAGATCAGGCCCGGATCCATATGCGCGTCATCGAGCAGGCGGCGCAGCCATCCGCGCATGTCCGCGCCGGGAACGAGGCCATGCGGCGATTCGACCATGCCGATCGTGCCGCCCGTATATGTGATGTGAATGCGCATATGGTCCACCTTTGTGACGGGGCCCTCGTTCAGCGAGAGCCATTACGGTTATTTGCCGTTATTGGTTATTGCGATTGTATGCTCGCCCGCATTGGTACCCAGGCATGCCGTGCTGATACGCGTCAGATAGCGCGCCGTATTGCCGACCCGGTATCGGCGGCCCGGTATCGGCGGGCGCGGCTAGGACCGAACCGCCAATGCTGTTTACTTGCCCGGCTTGCCGCTGGTCTCCAACACGTCGGGAACGTCGTTCGCGTTGTCGTCGAGCATCTCGTCGAGCAGATCGCCGTCGATGCGGTTGCGCACGTAGAACCAGCCGGCGACCAAGGCGACGACGACCACGGCGAACATGGCGAGCGTCCAGCGTCCGGACGCGCTGGTGAGATTCGACAATACGACCACCGCGAAGAACAGCAGTGACAGGTAGTTGGTGTACGGCGCGCCTGGCATCCGGTATTCGGGGCGCGTCTCCTCGCCCGCCTTCACCTTCTTCAGGAAGGCGAGATGCGTGACGACGATGCCGGCCCACGTTCCCGCGATGCCGATGCCCGAGAGGTTCATGACGATTTCGAACGCGTCGCCCGGCAGCACCACGTTGAGCGCCACGCCGATCAGGCCCAGCGCCGCGGTGATGATGATGCCGCCGTAGGGCACATGGTGCCTGTTCATGCGCGCGGCGAATTTCGGTCCGGAGCCGGCGACGGCCAGGGAACGCAGCGTGCGGCCGGTGGCATACAGTCCGGCGTTCAGCGACGACAGCGCGGCGGTCAGCACCACCACCTGGATCACATCGCCCGCATGGGGGATGCCGATGCCGGAGAAGAACGTGACGAACGGCGACTCATTGGAGGAATACGCCGTATACGGCAGCACCAGCGCCATCAACGTCACGGAACCCGCATAGAACACGAAAATGCGGATGATCATCGAATTGATGGCCTTCGGCAGCACCTTCGCCGCGTCCTTGGCCTCGCCGGCCGCGACGCCCACCATCTCGGTGCCGCCGAACGCGAACACCACGCCCAACGTCAATGCGAACACCGCGGGAAGTCCCTTCGGGAACAATCCGCCGTTATTGGTGATGTTCGCGACGCCGGCATGGGTGTCACCCACCGGAGCGCCGGTCACGATGGCCCAGATCGCGATTAGCATGAACGCGACGATGGTGACCACCTTGATCGCGGCGAACCAGAATTCGGCCTCGCCGAACATCTTCACGCTCAACAGATTCAGCACGAACACCACGGCCAACGCGATCAGCGCCAGCAGCCACTGCGGCACGTTCTGGAACGCCTGCCAATAGTGGAAGTACACGGCCACGGCGGTGATGTCCGCCATGACGGCCACGGACCAATCCAGGAAGAACATCCATCCGGTGATGTACGCGCCCTTCTCGCCGAGGAATTCGCGCGCGTAGGAGACGAACGCACCGGACGACGGGCGGCGGATCGCCAGCTCACCCAATGCGCGCACCATGAGGAATGCGAAGATGCCGCAGACGATGTACGCGAACGCGAGTCCGGGGCCGCCCTGCGAAAGGCGCCCGCCCGCGCCGAGGAACAGGCCGGTGCCGATGGAACCGCCGATGGCGATCATCTGGATGTGCCGTGGTTTCAGTTCCTTTGCATAGCCGGCGTCGCCTTTGTCACGCACGGCGCCACGCTGCGACGGTGTCGCGTCCCGCCGCGTCGGCCCCGTGGGATTTGCGGTGGATTGCGCGGTGTCATGCGCGCTTGATCCGTTGTTGCTCATATCGTTCTTTCCCTTATATATACGGTTGTATGCGTCGTAATGCGTGCGCTTGCACGCGTCGCACGGACACTGCGTACTGTGCCCGCGCGGTATGGTGCCGCGCTGTGCGAATCGCAAATCTCCCGGCGAAGCGAGTCGATCAATTGACCGCGCATTATTCCGGCATACCAGTATAGGAAAATCCTGTTACCTGAATGTGGTTTCGTCGATGGAGCGGACGTGGCGGGCGTGCGCTACGATGTTGGATGCTGTTTGCACGCATCAGACGTGTGGTGGGCGTGCTGCGCGGCGATGGCTTACGTGTCCCGCGCTATGTGGGCGCATGGCACGGTTGTCTGTGGAAGCATCGGGGATGCTACGGGTCCCGCGGGCGCGTGGCTTGGTCTTATCGCGGGACGAACGCCGCAGGTGTCGCGCATGGGCGCATGAAAGGCCATGCGAATGCGTGCGGACGAAGAGACAAGAGATGGAGAGGGAGGTCTCGCGGTCGTATGGTTGGACGGGAGACGCCAATCGGGCTATTGCAGGTGGATGCCTCGTCGGCTTGCGAACGCATTGGTCGCATCGGCTCATTGCGTAGCGGATACCGGCTATGCCGAACGCATTGGAGAGCGCTGGTATTCGTCGCCTATCTTGTTGTGGTCTGCATCACGATGGTGTTCCATGAGCCGTGGTTCGACGAAGCGCAATCCTGGCTGATCGCGCGTGACGGCTCCTACCGCGATATGCTGCTCATCCGACCGCATTACGAGGGACATCCGCCGCTGTGGTGGCTGATGCTGTCGATTCCCGCGAAAACGGGCGTGCCCTATGAATGGGGGCTCAAAGGCGTGGAACTGCTGTGCTCCGCGCTGATGGCGGGGATACTGGTCTTCCGCTCGCCTTTGCCGCGGCTGATGACCGCGCTGCTGCCGTTCACCTATTTCCTGTGCTACCAATACGGCGTCACCTCGCGCCCATACGCATTGCTGTGCGCCGCGTTGTTCATCGCGGCCGATTGCTGGCGCTCGCGCGACGAGCATCCATGGCGTCTGACGCTCGCTTTGGCGTTGCTGTGCGCGACGAGCAGTTACGGCATCGTATTGGCGTGCGCGTTCGCTCTGGTGTGGGTCGCGCGAGTGGCTATCGCGGGACGGCGCGGGAGAGCGGGGAAGACCTCACCGGCTGACGGTTTGCCCGATGGCTCGCCTGATGGCTCGCCAGGCGTGGCGGACACCGCTTCGAAAGCAGCGCCATGTCTTCGCGCGCTTGTCGCGGATTCCGGACGATTCGCCGCGTGGCTGTTGTTGATGATCGTCGGCATCGCGGTGACGGTGTGCATCCTGCCGCGGTCCGATACGTTCGGCGCGAATCCCGGCGGCGGCGTGGCCTCGGCACTATCACAGTTCGTGCTGTTCTGGGTGGTCGTGCCATCGGAAAGCATGTTCACCGCCTTCGTGGGCGATTCCTCACTGCATGCGGTGCGCCTCGGCATTCCGCAACTGCTGCTGTGCGTGGCGTTGTCCGCGCTGATATGGGCGGCGCTCATTCGACTGGCGCGGCGTCGCGGCAACCTCGACATCCTGCTGGCGACGTACACGATGCTGGCGCTGTTCGCGACGCGGTACTTCAGCATGCATCACCTTGGTATCGTTTTCGCGCTGTTCATCGCGCAATTGTGGATCGGCGTGCGCGAAAAGCCGCTGTCCCTTTCTGATCTGCCGTTCATATCCGATTCCGTCAAATCGCATATGCGCAGGATCCGAACGGATGCGCGGATGCCCGAATCTTCGGAATCGGGCGCGAAACGTACGGAACGTGACATATCGGGTGTGTGCGAAAGGCCGGTGGAAACATCGTGCGGGCGGCCGCTGTCCGCGTGCGGAATGCGCGGAAAACCGATGCCGACGATGCGCGGAACATGGCTGGCGCGAATCGTCGTCATCATCGCGTTGCTGCCAAGCCTGATATGGACCGCCAACTCCGTCATCTGCGACATCCGGTACGACTATTCCGGTGCCCGCGCACTCGCCTCGTTCATCCGTCGCAACGGTCTCGAACGTGACCGGTGGGTGTCGATGTGGCGGTATTTTCCCGATATGTACTGGCCGGACGGCACGCATACCGACCGTATGGAAGACACGCACCGCTACAGCTGGCCCGTGCTCGCGGCCAATCCGTATTTTTCGCGCAACCTGCTTGACTGCACCTACCAAGGTCTTGCGTATGTGCCGAACGAAGTGCCCGCGAAACGGCAGATGAATCAGGAAATCGCCCGATGCGAAGCCAAGGGCCGTCCGCAGATCATCGTCGGCGACACCGATTTTCCCGCGTACTTCTTCAAACGGCTTGGGTTGCATATGAGCGATTACCACACGGTCGTCGTCGCCACCAAGCATGTGCCATGGAAAACGTGGGTCGTCACGGATGATGTCGCCATATATGTGAGGAACGACGTGCGGATTCGCGTCGGCTAGCATGTCCTCGCATCCGCGCGTCTACCCGAACGCTGCCGTGTCCGCGTCGGTTGCGGCCGAGCATGTCCGTGTATCCGCGCGTCTACCCCCTGTTGGAAATGCACGGAATGCACTAGGCTAGAGCGCGTGACTGAAACTAACGAACTTCGTATTGCTGTGATCGGCGCCGGCCCCGCAGGCGTCTACTCTTCCGACATCTTCCTGCGCCAGCTGAACAAGCTCGGCGAGGAGCTCGGCCTTGGCACCAACGCCCGTATCGACCTGTTCGAAAAGCTGCCGGTGCCGTTCGGCCTGGTGCGCTACGGCGTGGCCCCCGACCACCCGTCCATCAAATTCATCGCGTCCGCGCTTGAGAAGACGCTCGACAACCCGAACATCCACCTCTACTGCGACGTGGAATTCGGCAAGGACGTGACGCTTGACGAACTGCTCGAACGCTACGACGCCGTGCTGTTCGCCACCGGAGCCGTGAAGGACAAGCCGCTCGGTCTGCCGGGCGCCGACCTCGACGGCGTGTACGGCGCCGCGAAGTTCGTGGAATGGTACGACGGTTACCCGACCGGTGCCCGCGAATGGCCGCTCGACGCCGAGGAAGTCGCCGTGATCGGCGGCGGCAACGTCGCCATGGACGTCGCGCGCGAGCTCATGCGCAACGCCGATGATCTGAAGGCGCGCACCGACATCCCCGACAACGTGTATGAAGGCATCAAGGGCAACAAGGCGAAGACCCTGCACCTGTTCATCCGCCGTGGTGTGGCGCAGGCCAAGTTCTCCGTGCAGGAGCTGCGCGAGATGGAGAAGCTGCCGGGCGTGCAGCTGATCATCAACGAGGACGACTTCGACCTCGACGACGACACCATCGAGGAGGCCGGCAAGGACAAGCTGACCCGCCAGATGGTCGAGGAACTGTTCACCATCCGCGAGATGGCCGAAGACATGGAAGACGACGGCGACACCGACTACGAAGGCAACCCCGCCGACCGCAAGTACTACATCCACTTCAACTCCGCGCCGGTCGAGGTGCTGGGCGAGGACGGCAAGGTCACCGGCATCCGCGTCGAGAAGACCGAAACCTCCGCGGACGGCAAGATGAGCCGCACCGGCGAATTCGTGGAATACCCGGTGCAGGCCGTCTACCATGCGATCGGCTACAAGCCGGCCACCGCTCCGGGCATCGCCTACGACGAGCGCCACGCGCATCTGGCCAACGCGAACGGAGACGGCCGCATCACCACCGAGGCCTCCGGCGACGACGCCCAGGTGCGTGAACGCCTGTACGCGACCGGTTGGGCCAAGCGCGGTCCGGTCGGCCTGATCGGATCCACCAAGTCCGACGCGCTGATGATCGTCACCAACATGCTGGAAGATCTGTCCAAGGCGGCCGAAGGCGGACGCGTGGCCGCCGACCGCGATCCGGAGTCCATCGACCGTCTGCTGGCATCCCGCGGCGTCAAGCCGATCGATTTCGCCGGTTGGAAGAAGGTCGACGCCTTCGAACGCGCGGAAGGCGCGAAGGAAGGCCGCGAGCACAAGAAGGTCATCGATCCGGAGCAGATGCGCGCTCTGGCGCACGCCTGATTCGCTTGCCGTATGCGCCTTGGCGTCCGTTGCCGTTGCGTCGGACGCCAAGGCGCTTTGTTGTGCATGCGTGATGTTTGCGAAACCGCGATGGAATAGCGACTACAGGGCAGGTGCTTTGCCGCTTGCATGCAATGGCTGGTTCCGAGGTGGCGCGCGGGTCCCGAGGTGGCGCATGCCAATCGGACGCCGACGTGACCGGACGTCGACGTGACGGAATCGGCGTCAATCCGGTGACCATATGGATGCGGATGCCATGCGGACGATGTCGTATGGCTTCGAATCGAAGACCATCCGGCGACCATGGACGGCGCGCTCTGCTCCGAGCGCGGGAAACATGTGCGCGGGATGGGCGAATATGTGGAAACCGTGGGCATCCAGTAAAATCCAAGCCGCGTATCAGGTAGCACGCGCTGCCGGGGTGTACTATTCTGATGGCGAAAGTTGTACGAAAGCGGGGAGCAATGACGGCTGGGAAGCATCGCAGGTACGGTAGGCACGTGCTGCGCATGGAACGCGTGTATGTTCGTCGTCGCCGCGTCGCCGCGCTCATCCTCGCCATGCTCGCCATTATGATGGGCGCCGGCATCGGTAAAGGCGTCACCGGAGTCATCGGCGTCGTCAACAATCGCAATCACGTCGGAACCGTCAGGCTCGCCGAATCGGGCAACACGACCAGTCGCTCGCAGGAACGACGAAGCAAGGTCGAAACCAGCGAGAAGACCAAAACCAAGGCAACGCCGATCAGCAACGCGATGGGCGGCATCAACGCCGTTGACGGCAGCGCCGCGATTGCGACGACCGGATTCACACTCGACGACAATTCGCGTGCCGCGTTGGACGCGCAGATCGCGAACTTCACGAATTCCGGATACACCGCGTCCTTCGTGCTGACGGACCTCACCACCGGCCGCACCCTCGCATACAACGCGGATACGCCGATCTACTCGGCATCCGCGATCAAGGCGCCGTTCATCATGTCGCTGGCCACGACCGGCACCATCGATCTTGGCAAAGTGTACCAGGCAGCCGATGAGCAATCCGCCGAAATCAAGCAGAACATCGACTCGACGCTCACCGTCTCCGACAACACTGCGTATAAGTGGCTGGTCGACACCTTCGACGTCAACGCGTTCAACACATGGTCCGAGCAGGCCGGCGCATCCGCCCGCATGACGACCGGGCATGGTTACGTGACCACTTCGGCACGTGATATGGCCCGTCTGTGGACGCAGGGCTATGGATTCCTGTTCCAGCACATGAATTCCGGCGCGACCGACGTGACCGACGAATCGTTGCAGTGGCTGTCCGGAGACATGACGGATTCGCTGAATTCCAACATCCACAACGCGTTGGGCGGCACACAGACCGTCTACACGAAGGCCGGATGGATCAGCGGCGATGGCGATTTGTACGCGCTGAACGACGGCGGATTGGTCGCGTCGCCGTCCGGCCCGTATGTGCTGACGGTGCTGACGAACGCTTGCGACCGCAATGATCTGCTGACAAGTCTGATCGGCACTTTGGATTCCGTGCATTCCAGCGCGATGCATAGCTGACGGCGCGTGACGGATGGCATGGGGCGTCCGTTGTTCCAGCGCATATCCAGCAAAATTTCAGGCAGCGTTCTTACGCTAGTGGCCATGAACGGCAAATTGCGGGTGCATGGACATTGCAACGGCTTGAAAACGACGTTGCTTTTCGCCCTGATGTGGGGCGTGATCATGCTGATCTGGTGGGCGACGGGCGGTAGCCGGCAAACGCTCGGCATCTACATCCTCATCGGTCTCGGTTCCACATTCGCCTCCTACTGGTTCTCCGATAAACTGGCGATCGCGTCCATGAACGCGCGCGCGGTCAGCGAGCAGGAGGCGCCGATGCTGTACGGCATCGTCCGTGAGCTCTCCGCAAAAGCCGGCAAGCCGATGCCGCGAATCTACATCGCGCCGACGATGAGTCCCAACGCCTTCGCGACAGGGCGCAACGAACGCCACGCGGCGGTCTGCTGCACGCAAGGCATCCTGCAGATGCTCAACGAACGTGAAATCCGCGGTGTGCTCGGCCACGAGCTCATGCACGTGTACAACCACGACATTCTGACGTCCGCGATTGCCTCGGCCATGGCCACGGTGATTTCCTATCTTGGTTATTCACTGATGTATTTCGGCGGCGGCAATTCGCGCGACGACCGTGACAATTCCTCAGGCGGCTTGGGACTGCTGGGCGTACTGCTGAGCACGATTCTCGCGCCGATCGCCGCCTCGCTGATTCAGATGGCGATTTCCCGCACGCGCGAATACGACGCCGACGAGGATGGTTCGAAGCTGACGGAGGATCCGGAGGCGCTCGCCTCCGCGCTGCGGAAGATCACGTATGGTACCGACTCCATGCCGATGACCAAAACGGCCGGCACGCAGTCGGTCGCGGCGCTGATGATCGCCAATCCGTTCTCCGCTGAGGGATTTTCGCGCCTTTTCTCCACGCATCCGCCGACCGAGGACCGCATCGCCCGCCTGATGCGGATGAGCCAGGAAATGCAGCAACAGGGTGTGCGTTCGGGCTATCTAAGCGGTTATGCGACAACTGGCCGCTCCGCGTCAAATATTCGGGATATTCGGCAGGGCGGATATCCCATGACGCCCGGTGGTCCGCAGTATGGGGCTCGGTATGAGACTCAATACGGTTCTCAGTACGAATCCGCATATGATTCGGACGGTAGATATTCACGGGACTATCCGCGGCGGCCCATGCGCGGGTGAGGCCGTACGGACCGAACCTCGTCTGCCTTTCTCCATCCGTAGCGGCCCAGATGCGGGTGAAGCTTTGCCGGACGCCTTCCCACCACATCGCCGACCGGTCGAATGAGTGGGCGTACGTGTTCGTTTTCATACGATGGCGAATTCAAAAGTGCTATATGTGGCGGAAAAGACGATTTGCATAAACTGGTTTTCGCTATATGTGGCAGAGCTTTCTGCATAGGCACTCCTAAAGCCTCGAATTTGTACCCCCTAATGGTTCTGCTGCACTGAATTCTGCCACATATAGCGAAAAACGATTTCCTCAATCCGGGATATCTGCCACACATAGCGGGAATCGCATGCTAAACTAAAGTTTCGTGCCCAAAAGGCACGTTTTGCGGATGTAGTTCATCGGTAGAACGAAAGCTTCCCAAGCTTTAAAGGCGGGTTCGACTCCCGTCATCCGCTCCATTCGCTTCAACGGTGAGGCTGTAAAACCCGATCATTCCAACGATTTCCAATTTTGCGGGCACTTGCTCGATCACACGATTTTTGCCGAATTGTTGTCACCGTGTCGACATGGATGTATTGATGCCACTTGTTACGAAGTCAGGGTAGTCGGTGCCGCAGTGCTTTTCGCTGGTGTCGGCCCGATCCATCCTGTTCGGTGAATGACGGGTAAGCTGAGACTGTGAGTGCAGAGCAGAAATCCTTCGAAAAGGGGCAAAACGAGACGAGCCGTGCCGGTTCCGCCGTTTCGCCGGCATTTCCTTCACGGGCATCTTCTTCACAGGGGTCTCTTTCACGGGCATCTCCTAAGACAGCCGGCACTGCCTCTACTGGTTCGGACAACGACGCGTCTCCACATGGCTCGCACAACCCGCTGCTTGGCCACGCGACTTCGCATGCCGCGACGATCATCGGTCTGATTGCGATCATCCTGTGGGGCTTCATGGCCGGTCTTGTGCGCCTCGTCTCCGAATCGTTCGGCGCCACGCTTGGCTCGGCGCTCATCTATACCGTCGGCGGCATGTTGCTGCTCATCGTGCGCAGGCCGAAGGCCATCCGTCAGGCACCGCGCAGGTATCTCATCACGGGCGGTGCCTTGTTCATCGCATATGAATCATCGATTTCGCTGTCGATCGGCTTGGCCGCGACGAACGCGCAATCCGTGGAAGTCAGCCTTGTCAATTATCTGTGGCCGACGATGCTGGTATTGATGACCGCCGCCATGTCACGCAAGCGCGGCGCGGTATGGAAGGCGTTGCCGGGCGCGCTCGTCGCGACCGTCGGCGTCGCGATGGCCGTCGGCGGCGAAAACCTCGACGTGCACGAGGCAATTCGCAATATCGCAAGCAATCCGCTGCCGTATGCGCTCGCGCTCGCCGGCGCTTTTATTTGGACGGTTTATGCGACCGTGACTCCGTCGCTGTCCGAAGGCTACGACGGCACGACGGTTTTCTTCTGCTGTGTCGCCGTGGTGCTATGGATCATCCACTTCGCCTCGGGCGATGGCCTGCCGGCTTCGGCGCCCGGCATCGGCGGCTACGTTGCGTTGGTCGCATGCGCTGCTGCGATCGCCGGCGGTTATGGATGCTGGGGATACGGCATGCTGCACGGCAATATGGAAACGCTTGCGATCGGCTCGTACGCGACCCCGATTTTCTCCACGGCGTCCAGCACGCTGCTGCTCGGCGTGGCGTTGGGCATGCCGTTCTGGATTGGCGTCGCGCTGGTGGTAGCCGGCTCGCTTATCAATGTGTGGTTCGCGCGTCGGTCATGAAGCTTCGGTGCGCTTGGATTCGACGCTGCAACGAAGCTTGCGGATTGACTTTCCTGAATTGAGCATCTGAAGGTATGAAAATGCGCCGCGGAACATCGCGGCGCATTCGGAACCTGGGAATTACGCGGGAATCACTTCAACGCGCGGCCGGCGGAACCCAGCTGCTTGCAAGCCTCGACGACGCGTGCCGCCATCGAATCCTCCGCTTCGCGACCCCAGGAACGCGGGTCGTACACCTTCTTGTTGCCGACCTCGCCATCGATTTTCAGCACGCCGTCGTAATTACGGAACATGTGCCCGGCAATCGCACGGGAGAACGCGTACTGCGTGTCCGTGTCGATGTTCATCTTGACGACGCCGTAGCTGACCGCCTCCGCGATGTCGGCCGCGGTCGAACCGGAACCGCCGTGAAACACCAGCGGGAACGGCTTGCCCTCCGGCAGATCCGGCAACGCGCATGTGGCGACATGCTCCGAGTCGACGCTGTGCAGGCGTCCGTCATGCGCGGCGTTCCAGACTTCCTCCTGGATGTCGTGCAGCAGACGCGGACGCAACTGCACGATGCCCGGCTTGTATGCGCCATGCACGTTGCCGAACGTGAACGCGGCCATGTAGCGGCCACGCTCGCCCAATCCCAATCGCTCCGCGACGCGCACGCCGTCAGCCGGGGTGGAATACAGTTTTTCGTTGATTTCCGCGGAATGGCCGTCTTCCTCGCCGCCGACCGCGCCGATTTCGATCTCCAACACCGTATGTGCCTTCACCGACTTCTCCAGCAGCTCCTCGGCGATGTCGAGGTTCTCTTCCAACGGCACGGTGGAGCCGTCCCACATGTGCGATTGGAAGGTCGGCTCCTCGCCGCGCTTGACCTGCTCCGCCTCGTGCGCGAGCAGCGGACGCACCCATTCGTCCAGATACTGCTTGGCGCAGTGGTCGGTGTGCAATGCGACGGTGATGTTCGGATATTTCGCGGCCACCTCATGTGCGAATGCGGCGAACGCGAGCGAGCCGACCACGCGATCGTTCACGCGCTGGCCGGAGAAATAGGCCGATCCGCCCACCGATACCTGAATGATGCCGTCGGATTCCGCGTCCGCGAATCCCTGCAATGCGGCATTGAGGGTTTGCGTGCTGGTCACATTGATCGCTGGATAAGCGTACCCCCCACGGCGTGCGGCATCCAGCATTTCGGCATAACGTTCAGGAGTTGCGATAGTCATGTCACCATTATGTCGCGGATATTGCGACAACCGCCTTGCAAGGGCGAATATGTGGTCGGTGATGGTCAGTGATGGTCAGTGCACGGATTGCTCCAGTCGGTGGATG
>ERZ808259.572-NODE-572-length-14334-cov-17.803908_pt1 | contig 14334 bp, 13 predicted proteins | sample MGYA00521279_ERZ808259 | MGnify/ENA primary metagenome ERZ808259 (study PRJEB31516, sample SAMN03275586) | gut metagenome | biome: mammalia-associated habitat; material: feces | host: Papio cynocephalus | place: Kenya | collected 2012-07-27 ... | reverse complement strand
CGCGTCAGCCGAATATTTTGGTTAGTCCATCCACGGAACTACGCCGCTGCCCCCTCAAAAGGAGGAGAACTTGGACCAATCGATAAGTCCAAATCTATTACAGACAAAATCGAGCAAGCCATTAAGAATAGAGTAACAGGCAGAGTAAACGCCACTTCCAATCGTGCCGTTAGCATCGTGTTTGGAGGTAATCGTGAACAAATGCGTAAACTTGCATTTGGTGACCAGACAATTAATGAGGAAGGCAAGAACTGGAATGTTGAAAGTTGTAGTGGCATAGACAGATGGTCTAAAGACATCTATGATTTTTGTTGCCGTGAATTTGGTGAAGATAACATTGTTTCGTTCATCGTTCATTTGGACGAACTCAATCCTCATGCCCATGTCGTAATTGTCCCCATCACAAAGGATGGCAGACTGAGCGCAAAGGATATGTTTGGCGGAAGCGACATGAACCAGGCAAGATTGAGAATGCGAGAACTCCACAGCAGACTGGCGGATGTAAACGAGAAATACGGACTGGAGCGTGGTGATGACATCACTATAACTGGCGCCAAGCACAAGTCAACGGAAGTTTATCGCAGAGAACTGGCAGATGAATGCCGAACACTATCGGAGGATGTGGAAACGAAGAAGGTTCTTCTCTCTTCACTCAACCATAGCATCACGAAAGCCGAGACACGCATCAAGGCATTGCAGACGATGGTGAGCAACTTGGAAAAGGCGGAAGCGGAGAAGCAAGCGACCATAGCCGAACTTGAAGATTATATGAAGAATCATCTTGTAGATGCCGAAGAGATAAAGGCAAAAATCGCCGCTGTCAGGAAAGAACTTTGGGAGGTTCGTGACAAATTGAACGACAAGAAAATGAAACTTGTAAGAGCCAAAGTGCAGCTTGACGAATTGCAGAAAAACACCTCTTATGTAGCAGCAAGAAACAAGGAAATCAATGCTACCTTTGAAAAGTCTGCCGTTTCATGCCAGCAACAGATAATCAATAAGATTTGGGCACAGGCAGGAATGAAAGCGTTATCAGAGATAGCAAACATCTATCCTCGTATGACGAGTACTCATGACAGCAGCCTCTTTGACGATAGCTTTGCCATGGATTTCATCAACCATGGTGACAAAATCATCTATTGTGCAATGTACCTGTACATCGGCTACATCAATGAAGCTACTAATTTCGCTGAAAGCCAAGGTGGAGGAGGTAGCGATACCAAAGACTGGGGACGTGATAAGGACGAAGATGAGATTGAATGGATAAGACGGTGCTTGCGACAGGCTACTCGTATGGTAAAACCAAGAAAGGGTAAAGGGATAAGTCGATAAATTTGTTAGTGGAAGGCATTTCGTGAATACGCCTTCCACTAACAAATTTGACATACAAACCCATCAAGAAAAGTTTGGAAGATGAGTACACATTGTCGGCCACAACATGCGCAACAAATCCTTATGCTTCAAAGATTTTACTGACGAATTTATAAGCTCGCTTTTCCCCCGTCACAGGGTCTACCCAATCATCACTCTCTTTAGGAATAGAAATGACTATATATGCTTCATCGTATTCTACTGGTCCATCATCAATTTGGTCATAGAAAGTTTGGTCTGTCATAGAAATCCACTTGATTCTATATCGTGATCCAGACCAATCAAAATCGATTTTCGCTTTGCCGTATTCCGTCTTATAGATCTCAACATTAGTAACCTTCATGATTGATTCCGAAGGCTGGGTTACATTGTCAAATTCATCTTCTGTTAAGTATGCCTTATAGTTGTTCCAAAAGCCATGATAACCATATTCATTGTAAGCGGCTTTGACACAACTCTTGCTACAATGCTTGATGACTTTGCATGAATTGTTGTTGATAACCCAATTCTCCTTTTGCTTACCTTGAGGCTTGTGTGTACCATCAAACTCAATAATATCAAGTGGCTCTGCAAAATCAATGTCTTTACCTTGTACGGCACCAGAATGTCCGTCATCTTTGACAATACGGATCCATTCTTTGGGATTATCAAGGTCTATACCGCCAGGGCATAGTCCTCCTGTCTTGCAGCTAACTGCTAACAGTAACACTCTCTTCTTCATAAGTTTCCTCCGAATTTAATCTTGTCTCCAAACTTCTTAAGAAGCATTTCGCTTACCAGTCTTCGATGGCACTTTTCTGTTGTAGGCTCGGAACACAACAAGACGACATTCTGATACTTGCCAAAAGTGTCAACAAAATTATCAATGTTTGATTTCTCTTCCAACTGCTTGAAAAAGGCTTTCTCAAAGACTTTGTAGTCTTTTGACATCATGGTTCCTTTTGTGCGTACTTCTTTTAGAAGTTCTTTCTTGGGAGCCAAGTCAATACGATGAACATACTTGCATCCATTTGCCAAATTCTCCAAGAAATATGGCAAATCTTTTTCAAAGGCAAAGCGTGACAATTGCCCATTGGGATTAAGCCGAACATCAACAAGACAATCAATCTTGTTTGCTTTTAGTATCCCAAAAAACTGTTCGGCTGTTTTTTGGGTAAAGCCGATGTTAAATAATTTAATCATAGTCATTGACATTAGTGTTATACGTTTTCTTCCAACCGTGCATCAAATTCCAATATCTATCGCAGAAATCATTGATTTTTTCTTCTCTGTTATTGCCATAATAATTATCTATTACAGGCTGGTCGCCAAACAGAGAACTGTTGAGAATATCAAGTTTCTTTATTTCTGCTTTTTTCAGTACAATATCAGCTAATAGCTTGTTCAATGTGCTGTTTGTTTGCGTTGTGATGTCACCTATGGAATTGCTTACTATATGTTTCACTTCAAGCCATGTACCAAATTGCCGTTCAACCTTTTTGCTGACAAGAAAGTATCGATGGCAATCTATAGGATTTTTCTCGCTACACATTAAAGCCAATGTAAACCCTTTGTCATAAGCATTTTCTATTCGCTTCAGACCATCTAAAAGCAACTCGTTGTTTCTGAATTTTGTAAAATCAACAATCTCGTCATTAGCATTTAGCTCTGTTCTCTCCGGCCTGTTACTTTTGGGAATAGGGAAAATATCCTCAAAGAAAATGTCTGATGCTTTTGAAAAAACATCTTGATCCGGCAACGCTTTTGCTCCCAACTCAGGCATATGGATGTATGGAATACCATAAGTTTTGCCTGCCATTTTTAGACTACCCTCATTGCATATAGGATATTGTTTGGAGAAGGGTACAGAACGAACATCTACTAAATGTGTCACACCAAATTGATGTAAGATTTTATACATCCCTTCCAAATCAAAATTGCTTTCTCTTTGGAATAGTGTGTAACCTATGGTGTATATATTATTTTTCGTCATATTTTATCTCTAAATTTGTTTTTGAACGTAATTTTTCCTTGGTTGATAGGGTATATGAATATTCTATATATGTGTGTTCACCCACACATTTGAATTCTTCATTACTTGCAATCATAGAAGTTGCTTTCCCATTGCATTCATTCTTGCAGTACTTAAACATTATGCGTTTCCCATCAGCCTTTTCCACAAGATACATAAGGATTAAATCCTCTAAGCCGATTTCAAAGAAACGGCAGCTAATGGCCCAATTTTCGACTGCAATCATATCATCGTCAATAATATATGATATTGCAGAACAAATGCCAAGGCTTTCACCAGTTGGTCTGTACATCTCAAAATAAACCGAAATAACACCTTTGGCAAAAAGACTGTTTTGCTGAGACATATTGAACTGGTTTGTCTTCTTGTATAATTTTTCTGCTATGACATGATTACTGTCTCTAAATGCCTTTACATACAATACTGGTAGATGGTTGTTACTTCGTAGCACTTGAATCATCTTGTATTGTTTTCTTCTGTTCTGCGCATTCAAGGATAGTTCGTACCTGTCGAAAACGCATCCAACTGATAGTAATGTTATCAACTCCGCATGGGTATTCCAATTTGGTACGCAAATACCTGGTATGTTATTTCTAACTTCATCTCTAATAAGTTCATTGTCATCAATAAAAACAATTGATTTAGGTAATATAGACAGACTGGCAGCAATCTCCTTGATATTTGAACTTTTATCATTGTCATTAGCAACTATGCAGTCTATACTGTTTTTCAAAGGAAAGATTTTTTCATCGATGACATCCATTGCCTTTGAAACTATTTTAGAGTCATTTCTTGAACAAACAGCAACGTATATGCCCAAGTTATCTGCTAACACTTTAACAAAGTTCGCAAATCGTATATACAGTGCACCAATTGTGGTTTTCTGGTTGGCTATGATTTTGTCTATACCTTCTTCTGATAATGTTCCGTTCCATAATGTGTCATCAAGATCCAATACAATTGCTTTGTAAAGAGTCTTAAAACGGCAGATAAACATAGCTATAATTTTCATCACCATTATACACACTACAGATATTTTTGTCTTACTTGATAAATCAATTAAACACAAAAGATCCTGTACATTGTAACAAAAATTATAAACTTCACCTGTCTTTTGATTTTCACCAATAATTGTTAGAACGCAGAAACATTCATCTTCATTATCAGTATTAAGATTCACGTTGATACCATAATTTGCTAATTGCGACAACAAATAAGCAAACATCCTATCTTCTTTGTTAGCAAATAGACCCAATCCCTGAATATTGACATTAAACAGAGAGTCGTTATAAACCCGAAATGCATTTATAACGTTATCAATGTAGAAATTGATAAAACGGTTCATACCAACACTTTTTTGCCAACGGCTACCATATTGGCGTGATTAACAAATGGTTGGTATATATACATAAAAACGTGGAGCCAGTCCTGTCACTCGTTCCACAGTGTAAAGGCTCTGGCATCGCCCAAGTTGTCGAAACGAGCAACGCCGAAAGCCCCACGCCTGTGTACATATATAGGAACTCTCTTGACAACGAATGACGAAATCATCCGAAGCCAATGAGGGCTGTATATAATACACCTCATGAGGCGTTCCCGTTGCTTTGTTCTTGACAACTTTTGTTCGAACTGCCAGATTCTTACACTGTCAAAACCAAAGCGTACAGTTACGCCTTATATGTATATATGTCTGCCCAACCTCTGCCCATCGGGGCTTCCGGTATGGGTATAGACGATACAAAGGTAACACTTTTACCTTGAAAACCACTTTGTTTGGCTGACAAAACGTGATTTTTAGGTTCAATTTAACATTATTAAATATAAATATGTCAAAGAATTCCACTTTTGCATGATTTTTCTCATTAAAAAGTTTGTATTATCAATGATTATTCGTATCTTTGCAGCACGAGAACCCGCCAAGCCTCTCAATGATGCTCAAATGTGCGGGTCGTTTTTGTTTTTATAGGTATATGGCAACAAGAATTCCGTTTGTAAAAACATATTCCACACCCCAAGAGTTAGTGCAACTACTCAAGACAAGAGGTATGGAGATAACCGATGAGGAAAAGGCTCAGCATTATCTTTCCCATATCGGTTACTATCGTTTGTCTGCCTATATGTACCCATTACTCTCTATTCCCAAGGAGCAACATCTATTCAAGCAAGGTGTAACTTTCAGCAAGGTTATGATGTTGTATCGTTTTGACAAGAAACTGCGCTTACTTTTGTTTAATGAGATAGAGAAGATAGAGGTCGCAGTACGTTGTGCTATCGTAAACTTTGGGACAGAAATGACAGGCGATCCATTTTGGATGACCGATGCCAATAATTTTTCGAATCCATCTAAGTTCAATCGCTCTATACATCTTATAGAAGATGAACTGAACCATACCAAAGAGGATTTTATCAATCATTTCAAAGAGTCATATACCAATCAGTACCCTCCTTCATGGATGCTGACCGAAATATTGCCGTTTGGTGTAATCACCAATATTTATTCTAACATCAAGAATAAGAAGATAAAGAAGCGTATCGCCCAGTCGTTTGGATTGCAAGTTGCTCCTTTTGAATCTTGGCTTACCGTTATCACAGTGACACGAAACTCATGTTGTCATCATGCACGTGTATGGAATAGGGTATTCTCTATTCGTGCTACCATGCCAATCAGAATGTCACGTCCTTGGATTACCTTGCCAACAGACCCATTGAAAGTGTACTTTGATATGTGCATCATCAAGTACTTTCTTGACATCATATCTCCAAATAACGATATGCTTGATAAGACGAACAGACTTCTTGCTACATTTCCAGAAGTAGATAAGGCTGCCCTTGGTTTTCCTTCTGGTTGGGAAAACGAACCACTGTGGCAATAAAAGGTATATGGAGTGACTATTAATCACCCCACATCGACCGCATTTTCTGTAATTTTGGTGTAACAGAAAGTTAAATACGTTAAATCTTCACCTTTTCGTATCTAAACAGAATCCATATTGTCACGTTTCTACCGTTTAGAGCGTATAACACTGATAATCAACTAATAATAGATACTGCTAATGCAACGGATTGACTCACGTAACTTTCAATGCGGAAAAGTGTTTCTATATGGGGTCTTTCAGCCAAAGTAATGGCCAAAGTTATGTATTTGAAGGAACAAATCTCAAGTCATTAACTATTGGAGATAATGTCACAACAATACCTCCCTGTGCGTTCGCTGGGTGCTCCGGGCTCACTTCCGTAACCATCCCCAACTCCGTCACCTCAATCGGCAAGGAAGCCTTCTGCGGCTGTTCCGGGCTCACTTCCGTAAGTATACCACAGAAAGTAGAGTCTGTCGGCAGTGGTGCATTCAGCTCCTGTACCGGGCTCACCTCAGTGATCATCCCCAACTCCATCACTTCCATCGAAGCGTATGTATTCGAATACTGCTCCGGCCTCACGTCCGTGACCATCCCCAACTCCGTCACGACCATCGGCGAAGGCGCCTTCTCTTACTGCTACGGCCTCACGTCCGTGACCATCCCCAACTCCGTCACTTCAATCGGCTACCGCGCCTTCTCCAACTGTTCCGGGCTGACCTCAGTGACCATCCCCAACTCCGTCACGACCATCGGCGAAGGCGCCTTCTCTTACTGCTACGGCCTCACGTCCGTGACCATCCCCAACTCCGTCACTTCAATCGGCTCCCGCGCTTTCTCCGGCTGCTCCGGGCTCACAACAGTTACGATCGAAGGGTCTGAGGTACTATTGGCTGCGGAATCTTTTGAAGAGTGTACAAACATTAAAACAGTAAATGCACTTAGCACCCTGCCTCCAATCGGGGCAGATAACACCTTCGAACTCATAACATATCGTGATGCGATGCTTAATGTACCCAAAACGGCAAAAGACGCATACTCGAAGCCGGCATGCTGGCGCAACTTCCGGCATGTGGAGGAGAAGGACTTCGGCGGCGTGGACGATGTGACGGCAGATGGCAGCGGCATCTGCGTCAATGTGCGTGACGGACAAGTTGAGGTAAGCGGAGCAGATGCATCCGAAGAAATCCGCGTGTATGACCTGAGCGGCATGGAGATATACCGCGGCACTGACCGCACAATCGCGCTGCCGACCAAGGGCGTCTACATCGTCAAGGTTGCCGGCCGCACCTTCAAGGTCGCACTATAAATTAGACGTAAATAACAGGTGTATAGGCCAATTTCGGTCTATATGCCTAATAATACAAACTGTTTAGAGCATATGAAAATGAGAAAACTCACAACGTTTTTTACGGCTCTTGCCGTGACACTGGCAAGTAGCATGGCCTTGACTTCTTGTGGTGAGGATGAGGACAGCCCTTCATATAGGAGGAAGCAAGTCGACCCGGCAAAAGTGTTCACCGCCGGACTACCCAAAGGTTTTGACGAGTGGGTGATAGAATACGATACGTCAGGCCGTGTTATTCGCTTTGATACCAAGGACAAACAGAATTTCGACAACACTCTAACTGTCGAGTATCCGATGGAAGGCAAAAACGGGGGTTATGACGTCATTATAACCGATCCTGTCAATTGGACGTTTTACATAACTCTCGGAGAAAATGGCTTTGTTGACTACTGCAAGCAGGTGTACAAAGATTCGTTAGGAGACACCGGAGAGGGTTATGACGAGTGGTGGTTCAGGTACAATTCAGACGGGCAAATGTGTTGGATGAAGCGTACCGAAGGCGGTAACGAGGTTACGGATATCACATACAAAGATGGCGACATTATCAAAGTCGTTCAGACCAGCGGAGACGGCATCGAAGATTTTACCGAAACAATCAACTACGGAGACAATCCCATACCCAATAAATGCGGAGCAATGTTCTTTGACTCATGCTTTTCCATAGACCTTGACGAGATGGACGTCGCATATTGGGCAGGTCTGTTGGGAAAAGCGACAAAGCATCTTCCAATAAACGAATATTATACCTGGATCTTTGATGATAACGGCTACGCCATTGCTATAGGCTGTAGCTTTAATAATTATGATCATACAATGATGTGGTAACATCAACTATATATTTATGAGAACAGCATTACGAAATATTTTGATTGCCTGCGGCATAGCACTTATCGCTATACCCGGGCGAGCCGTCACGTTTACACAGAACGGGATAACGTATTCCACAACTACTACAGACGGAGAGGTACGCATATACAAGATTTCCGCATCGTGGTTACAAAATGTATCTATCCCGGCACAGGTGCAATATATCGGCAAGACATACGACGTTACCTCAATCAGCGTGTATGCCGCACGAAATGCATCTCTGCTGTCTGTGGATATTCCGGCTTCGATAAAAGAGATAGAAGGCGGGGCATTTTATGGTTGCAAGTATCTTTCGGAAGTAAACATTGCAGCCGGAGTCGAGCAGATTTGGGCCGGAGCATTTAGCGGCTGTTCCGGACTGACAAGCATCCACATTCCGGCCTCAGCCAAGATTATAGCCGGAAGCCTTGACATGAATCCTTGGGGACATTTCAAAAACTGCGGACTGACCGAGGTTAAGGTCGAATACCGGCAGCCCTGGGAAATCAATGCCAACACGTTCGAAGGGTCGTATAACCGAGCCACGCTTTATGTTCCGGTTGGCACAAAGCTCCTGTATGAGCGTCTTAACTGGAAGCTTTTCAGTAAAATAGAGGAAGACCCTGAACTGGGTGTGTATTACTATGTCAACGTCTCGTGCTCAGATAATGGCAAGGTATCGTTCAACAATCAGACAGCCGATAGCAAATCACCGATACTGACCAATGTCTGTCCCAATGAGAACCTGACCTTCAAGTTCATTCCCGAAGATGACAGCATCGTTTACCAAGTGCTGCTAAACGGGCAGGACGTCACGGCAATGATTGAACAGAATGAGCTGCGAGTAAACAATGTTTCCACAGACAATACCTTGCAGGTCACATTCAAGAAAAACCTCGGCGTTGATGAAATCCAAGACGATACCATGAAAGTATTTGTCTGTGATGGCAGTATTTGCATTTCGGGTGCAAGTCGTTCCCCAAAAGTAAATGTATTCGCTCTCGATGGACGACTCATATACCGCGGCACTGAGCACACGATTGCACTGCCGTCCAAGGGCGTCTACATCGTCAAAGTCGCCGGCCACAGCTTCAAGGTCGCACTCTAACTCGGCCAATAACAGATTGGCTATCAATGCAAGCAAGCCCAAATTCCTGAAAAAGCAGGATTTGGGCTTGCTTGTACTATATCGGCTACAGGTCGACTACCGGTTCTTCAAATGGGACTGGTCAAGCCTATCAGCGGCAGAGCCACGCTCGGCGCTCGGGGGCGTCCATGCGCTCAATGGCATAACGTAAGGTGGTGCGAGACATTCGGCTGTAGCGGTCGGAGAGATAACGGCGGAGCAGGTCGATGTCCTTCTTGCCGACCTCGCGTAACATCCATCCTACGGCCTTATGTATGAGGTCATGCGGATGTCCAAGCAGGGCATCCGCGATGCGCAGGGTGTCTTCATATTGGCCGGCGCGTATCAATGCCGAAGTGCCGACAATGGCTATTCGCTGCTTCCATAAGTCTGTATCGGCGGCAAGGGTGTCGAGTATGCCGCGGTCAGGGTATGTCCCATCGGCACAAGGCTGCAACAGCCATGCGCCTAAAATATATCCCGCAGAAAGATCTACAAGATCCCAATTGTTGGCCCGGTGTGCATACTTCAGATAGAAACGCACAATCTGCTCGCGCCTGTCTGCATATTCGGTGGGAGCAATGCGCTTTGGCGGCGTTGCGGCTTTCATCTCCTCGACAAGTAGCAGAAAGCCGCATAATCGCACCTCGTGCCATGGAGATTGCAAAAGCACAGTTATTTGCTCCAATGGCACATTCAGGCGAAAGCTCTTGACGACTTCGCGCGTCTGCGGTACGCGAAGCCCTAAGAAGCGGTCGCCCTCGCCGTACTCTCCTTTTCCGGTCTTGAAGAATCGAAGGAGAATCAAGCGCTGAGCCTCGTCTTGCATCTCGGACAACGCCGCAATAATCTCGGAAGCCTCGTGCATAGCATTATGCATCTTTTGTTGCTTGGAAGATATATGGTCAATGCCTTCTTTATTTATCTTTGAGCACATTGCCCGCCGAGAATGCATCACCCACACGCTCGCCCAGACGAATATACCCATTATGTATCGGATCGTAGGTAATCAGGTCCAATTTGGTGACATCCGGCTTGCCGTCAGGCGCAAGGTATCGCTCGTCACACAGCACATTGACGATATCGCCGACAAGGTAGCATCCGGTTTCGCTTTCGTCAATCATCCGGGACACTCGGCATTCGAGCGTCATCGGGAAGGCGGTGAATACCGGAGCATCCACGTGGTCGGCTTGTTTCGACTTCAAGCCGGCACGCGCAACTTTGTCGTGAACCTTACGGCCACTCACAAGACCCACATAATCAGCGGCGACCATAGTATCAACAGTGGCAAAGGCGACAGTAAAATCGCCATTGATCTTAAGATTGTCTGTCGTTGCATGACTGCCCAGCGAAATCACGATTTTCTCATAATCCCATTGCCCGGCCCAGGCGGCATTCATCGCATTGGGCGTATGATCTTTGTCGTAAGTGCCAAGAACGAGTACCAATTGAGGCAGTACCCACGGCTTTGATCCGAAGCTCTTCATATCTCTAATTTTGAATATGGTTCAATATTATTATATAGTTGCTAAGTCCATCACTTATTATCGGCGGACAGGCCTATGGCGCCGGTGGCGGGGTCAATGCTTATGCGGTGCTCGCGGTACAACATCCCGACGGCACGCTTAAAGTCTTTTTTCGAGCAATGCAGCAAAGCGGCAATTTCGTCCGGCGAAGACTTGTCGGTGAGAGGCATATCTTCATGCCTCAGCATTTCGAGAATAGTGTCGGACAATGACCGCGCACGACCACCGATGCCGGGTGCTGTGAGCGTCAAGTCGACACGTCCGTCACTGCGACGGACATTCTTGACGTAAGCCTTAAGTCGCTGTCCGCTTTGCAAGGTATCGTACAATTCGTTGGCATACAACATCCCGCGATGCAGATTTTCCACGATGACGCGCCATCCTATATCGGTACGCTCGGTCACCAAAACGTTGACAGCCTGCCCGTGCTTGTAATCAGCCGGAACGTTGTCAAGATACTTTCCAATCTTTGCTGTAGCGGCAATGCGGCCGGTCGCATTGTCCAAGTATACATATACAAGGTACACCCCATCGGCACGCATACGCGCCCGCTGCTCGGCATACGGCACAAGCAAATCTTTAGACAACCCCCAGTCAAGGAAGGCGCCGATACGGTTTACATCTCGCACTTGCAGGTAAGCAAATTCGCCTACCATCGCGATAGGCTTCTCCGTCGTAGCGACAAGGCGGTCTTCGCTGTCATTATAGACAAAGACATCCAATGTCGAACCTATGCTCATATCGTCCGTACAGTATCTATTAGGCAAAAGCACACGCGTGGAAGGAGTATCGACAAGATTTTCCTGCACTCGAGAGCCATGAGGTGCATCGACCAAAGCCTCGTCTGTCTCGCCAAGATAAAGCCCGTAATCGCTGCGCTCTAATACGGTTAAGGTATTGTTTTTCCCTATTTTGAACATATCGTATCGGTGTTTTGCTGAAATAATACTCCACAAATATAAGAATTTTCTCCCTATTTTTTTATACTTTTGCAGAAAGTATATGCGGACGACACCGATGCAGGACACACCTCTGCGCGTTTCCATTCCGGTCACCCACCCCATACATTCAGCCTATATGATAGAAATTATCAAAGAATATTTTCCGGAAATGACACCTCAACAGGAGTCACAAATGCAGGACTTAGATGCATTATACCGCGATTGGAATGCAAAAATCAATGTGATTTCACGCCGCGATATCAACAACCTATATGTGCGCCACGTCTTACATTCGCTTGCCATAGCAAAGTTTTGGAATGGCACACTCGTTCCGGGGACATCCATACTGGACATCGGCACCGGTGGAGGTTTCCCCGGCATCCCGCTGTCCATAATGTTCCCGCAATGTCATTTCCATTTACTGGATCGCATCGCGAAGAAGATTCGCGTAGTGAACGCCGTAGCCGAGTCATTAGGTTTAAAGAACGTGACCGCGCAGCAAGGCGATATAGGCGAGTGTCACGAGCGCTTTGATTATGTTGTCAGCCGTGGCGTTATGCGCCTCGAACCTTTGGTGACTGCAATAAAACATAACATTTCCAAAGAGAACAAAAACACTTACACCAACGGGCTGGTATGCCTCAAAGGCGGAGACTTGTCCGACGAAAGTGCCGAGGTCAAATTCCCGGTAATCACCTACCCTCTCAACGAATATTTTGATGCCGAAAATCCGGAAGTTCGCGAGGCATTTGCCGACAAATACCTCGTCTACGTCCCTATGGCAGCAAAATAGCGCCAAACAAAAACAGGACGTTATTTAAGGTCCTATTCAGATTACAGATTATATCATGCTTAGACTCGAAAGATTCACCTTCAATCCTTTTTCGGAGAACACTTATGTAGTATACGACCCCGACACCAAAGATGGCATAGTCGTAGATCCCGGAATGTCCACAGAGGTCGAACAAAAGCAATTTGACCGATTTGTCACAGAGAAAGGCATACACTTGTTGATGATTGTAAACACCCATATGCACATAGATCATTGTCTGGGCAACAATTATATCATCAAAAAATACGGCATACATACTGCTGCAAACGCCACCGAAATCGCCTTCGGCGAAAACCTTGACCAGCAAGCCCGTTTCTTCGGCCTAAACCTCAAAGGTTTCAACACAACAGTAGACATAATACTTAATGACGGTCAACTGTTACACATCGGGCCAAATACACTCGAAATCATTGCCTCGCCCGGTCACTCTCCCGGTGGCGTATGTATATACGACCGCGCCGATGGATGGCTACTCAGCGGAGACAGCCTATTCCTCGGCTCGATAGGTCGCACCGACCTTCCGGGTAGTGACCATAGCAGACTCATTCACGGCATTCGAACACGATTGTTCACGCTCCCCGAAACAACCGTTGTCTACCCCGGTCACGGGCCCGCTACAACTATCGGGCACGAACGAGCTACCAATCCGTATGTTCGGTAAATCGGAACTATGCACGTTTTGACGTCTTTCCACAATCCGAGATATACTTCTGGCAGCATATAGTCTGCGCTTGACTGCAGCGTCTGTTTTAGCGTTATTTACAAGTATCGGGCACAATAGCTGCCCAAGCATCGGACTAACTTTGCACTATAAATCAGCAAAGTATTCCGATAATGAAAACGATAAACGACACTGACACCATATTTGCGACTATAGTTCAATACGGACGTTCACTGACAAGCGTAAAGTTGTGTGGGATGTCTTCCGTACAGTCAATAGTATCATTCCTTCGCTCCCATAATGCCGTACCCTCGGGGTTGTCGCAACTCTCGATACGCAACAGCACACAGGGCTGGTGTTCTATGCAGGCATTGTACATTCGATGATTTAAGCCAACTCCGTGATTGTCCGTAGGGCATAATACTAGGTGAAATCTATTGCAATCATTACCGATCGTTGGTGCGGCCGGCGGAATCAAATTTATGTAAAACAGGCCGCCGGAACGGCCAAAGAACTTTTTTTCAAAAACCGACACCCAAACCTGTTATATTAGAATTTAGAGATAATTTTTTGCAATTCATCGTATAGTTCGTGAGATTGCAGTCGAATACAGAGCCACACTCACAAATCGACACTTCGGTGTGCAGATTCGGGCTGTCGCTCAATATTCAGAGGCGTCCGAACGTCTGTTCTTCTGGCAGCTCGCCGTGTAAGTAGCAGGTTCGGATGCTTCTTTATTCTAATACTATACGCGAATTATAGTTAGTAACCATCCGAAAAGGGCCGACTTGTGCATAGAAGTTTAGATGGCGAACTT
>ERZ808259.571-NODE-571-length-14384-cov-3.521251_pt1 | contig 14384 bp, 11 predicted proteins | sample MGYA00521279_ERZ808259 | MGnify/ENA primary metagenome ERZ808259 (study PRJEB31516, sample SAMN03275586) | gut metagenome | biome: mammalia-associated habitat; material: feces | host: Papio cynocephalus | place: Kenya | collected 2012-07-27 ... | reverse complement strand
ACGATCCGGCGGTTGGTCTCCTCCGGCAGGCACTCGTCCTTGCAGCGGTTGCCCGCCTCCATGTGGAAGATGGGGATATGGAGCCGCTTGGCACCGATGACGGACAGGCAGGAATTGGTGTCCCCCAGCACCAGGACCGCGTCTGGCTTCGTCTCCGCCATGAGCGCGTAGCTCTTGGCGATGATGTTGCCCATGGTCTCGCCCAGGTCCTTCCCCACCGCGTTTAGATACACCTCCGGGTCGGCAAGGCCCAGGTCGTGGAAGAACACGCCGTTGAGGTTATAGTCGTAGTTCTGGCCGGTGTGGGCCAGCAGGGTATCGAAATACTTCCGGCATTTCGTGATAACGGCGGACAGGCGGATAATTTCCGGCCGGGTGCCCACGATGATGAGCAGCTTCAGCTTTCCGTTGTTGGCAAAGGACGCCATGGTGTCTCCTTTCCCGGCTCACACCGGTTCAAAAAAGGTATCGGGGCGGCTGGGGTCAAAGACCTCGTTGCAGGTCATGACCGTCACCAGCTCCTCCGTATCGCTCAGGTTGATGATGCTGTGGGTCCAGCCGGGGATCATGCGGACGGCTTCGATTTTCTCCCCGGAGACCCGGAACTCCACGGTTTCGTCCGTGTGGATATTCCGCTCCCGGATGAGGGCCGTGCCGTGGACCACGATGAACAGCTCCCACTTGCTGTTGTGCCAATGCTGGCCCTTGGTGATGCCGGGCTTGGAAATGTTGACGCTGACCTGGCCGCAGTCGAGGGTGTGGAGCAGCTCGGTGAAGCTGCCCCGCTGGTCCACGTTCATCTTCAGGGGGTACTTGAACCGCTCTGTGGGAAGATAGGTTAAGTAGAGGGAAAAGAGCTTCTTGGCAAAGGAACCCTCCGGCATCTTCGGCATGAGCAGCGTTTCCGGCTGGGCCTTGAACTCGGCCAGCAGGTCCACGATCTCTCCCAACGTGACCTTGTGAGTTACGGGAACGCAGCAGTAGCGGCCATTTTCCGTCAAGACAGTCTCCGTGCCGTCAAACTCGCAGCGCTGTTCCTTCCCCTCCAGCAGGTCGAACAGGCCCTCGATCAGATCGTCGATGTAGAGCAGCTCCAGCTCGGTGGAGCGGTCGTTGACGGTGAACGGCTCATCGTTGGCCACCGCCCAGCAGAAGGTGGAAACGGCGCTGTTGTACTTCGGGCGGCTGTGGCCCATGAGGTTGGGGAAGCGGTAGACGTACACCGGTACGCCCGTCTCCTTGCCGTAGGCAAAGACAAGGTCCTCCCCGGCCCGCTTGGAACGGCCGTAGGCACTGTCCCCGAAGCGGCCCGCAAGCGTGGCCTGAACCGAGGACGAGAGCATAACCGGGGCACGGCTTCCGTGCTTTTTCAGGCAGTCCAGCAGCCGGGCGGTCAGGTCCACGTTCCCGATCTGGAAGTCATCTTCCCTTTCCGGGCGGTTCACCCCCGCCAGGTGGAACACAAAGTCCGCCTTGGCGCAATAGTCCTCCAGCTCCTCCGGTGTGGAGCTATGGGTAAACTCGAAAATTTCTTCGATATGGATACCGGGGCGGGTGCGGTTTTTGCCGTCCCGGATATTTTTCAGGTTGTCGCACAAAGCCGTGCCCACCATGCCGCGGGCGCCGGTGACGAGAATGTTCATGTTACTTTTCTCACTTTGCCAGCTCGTCCTGAATGTAGGCCAGGGCCGCGATGCGGGCCTTGGTCTCTGCCACGTTCAGGATGCGGGTGTTATTGGAATTGAACTCCGTGAGGGCGCTGCGGTGCTGGTCCCCCTCGGAGAAAAACTTGTCGTAATTCAGGCTGCGGTTGTCGGCGGGGACGCGGTAGAAGTTCCCCATATCCTCCGCCTTGGCGCACTCCTCGTTGGTGAGGAGGGTCTCGTAGAGCTTCTCGCCGTGGCGGATGCCGATGACCCGGATATCCTCCTTTTTGCCGCCGAAGAGCTCGCACACCGCCTCCGCCTGGATCTGGATGGTGCAGGCGGGGGCCTTCTGGATGAAAAGGTCGCCGTTCTGGCCATGCTCAAAGGCGAAGAGGACGAGATCGACGGCCTCCTCCAGGGACATAATGAAACGGGTCATGGTGGGCTCGGTGACGGTGATGGGCTGGCCGTTCCGGATCTGGTCGATCCAGAGGGGAATGACGCTGCCCCGGGAGCACATGACGTTGCCGTACCGGGTGCAGCAGATGCGGGTCTTCCCGGAGGTGCGGGACTTGGCCACCGCCACCTTTTCCTCCAGGGCCTTGGTGATGCCCATGGCATTGATGGGGTAGGCGGCCTTGTCGGTGGAGAGGCAAATGACGCTCTCTACCCCCGCCTCGATGGCGGCGGTGAGGACGTTGTCGGTGCCGATCACGTTGGTGCGGACGGCCTCCATGGGGAAGAACTCGCAGGAGGGCACCTGCTTGAGGGCGGCGGCGTGGAACACATAGTCCACCCCAACCATGGCGGACTGCACGCTGGCGAGGTCCCGGACATCTCCGATGTAGAACTTGATCTTGCCCGCCGCCTCCGGCAGCTTCGCCTGGAATTCGTGGCGCATGTCGTCCTGCTTCTTCTCGTCCCGGGAGAAAATGCGGATCTCGGCAATATCCGTGGTGAGGAAGCGGTTCAGCACGGCGTTGCCGAAACTGCCGGTGCCGCCGGTAATGAGTAAGATCTTGCCCTGAAAAATCGAATGGTTCATAGTTCAGCAATTCTCCTTGAGTATATCGGTCAGGTTTTCGAAAAAGGCTGCCCTGCGAAAATGGGCTTCGTAGTAACGGCGGGCATTTTCCCCATAAATACGCAGACGCTCCGGCGCGTCCGCCATGGAGGCAAGGGCCTCCGCCAGGGCATTGGCGTCCTCCGCGGCCACGCAGACGCCGCAGTCCGCGTCCGCCACCACGGCGGCGGTCTCGCCGTTGATGGCCCCGGCCACCGGCTTCCCGGCGGCGAAATAGGACTGCACCTTCCCCGGCAAGGTCAGTGACAGGACAGGGACCGCCTTCAGCGTCACCAGCATCACATCGGCCATGGCGTAGAAGTCAGGCATCTCGGACACGTCCCGCCGTCCGTAAAACGTGACGTTGGGCAGGCCCTCCGCCAACCGGCGGCAGGCATCCAGCCGCACGCCGTCCCCCACGATGTGGAAGCGGATGTCCGACCGGCCCGCCAGCTTCTGCGCCGCTTCGATGATCGTTTCCACCGACTGCATCTCGCCGATATTTCCAGCGAACACGGCGTTAAATACGCCGGGATGGGGCGGGGCGGGCGGCAGATGGTCAAACAGCTCCTCCGCGTATTGCGGCAGATACACCAATTTGGCGTCCGGCAACTTCAATGTGGTGCGGAAGTAGTCCGCAAAGCCCTGGGACGTGACGGCGATGGCGTCCGCCCGGCGGTAGATGCGGCGGGAGATATGCCAGAAAACACGGTAGACCGGGGAGCCGGGACGGATGCCGCCGGCGGCCAGACTCTCCGGCCAGAGGTCCAGACAGTAGAGCACGGTCTTCTTTCCATGGCGCCTGGCCCAGTCCAAAGCCCCCTCCGCCATCATGACGGGGGAGAGCTGGTTGACCAGCACCACGTCAAAATCCTCCTCCAGCCGGGAAAGATACCGTTTGGAGGCGAACACAAAGCTGTAATAATTCCAGAAGCGGTGGAGCACCCCCCGCTTGCGGGGATGGATGGGGCAACGGTGGACCCGCACCCTATTGATCATCTCGTCCCGGTGGGCCGCGCCCTCATAACCGAGATAAATTTCCCCCTCGGGATAGTTGGGCGTCCCAGTGACGACGGTCACGGCATGGCCCTGGGCCGCCAACGCTTCGCAGATGTCAGAAACGCGGAAGGGCTCGGGCTTATAATATTGACATACCACCAGAATTTTCACGCCGGAGCCCTCCTTTCGTCAGTTGTTTCCGTTTTTCGCGGCCAGGTACTCCCGCACCTCCTGCCGCAGCCCCTCTTCAAAGGGCATGGGGTCGTAGCCGAAATCCCGGACAGCCTCGTCATGGGGATAGGCCCGGCTTTCGCACAGCCGCTGCACCTTTTCCCGCATGTCGATCTTGGTCAGGCTCAATAGATAAATGCCCCACGCGCCCGCGTAGGCGATGGGGAACGGTACGCTGAGGTATTTCCGGGAAACGCCCAGCTCGTCCGCGATGATGCGGAACAGGTCGATGAGCAGCACCTCGTCCCGGCCGGAGAGCACGTAGTCCTTTCCGGCGGTCGCCTCCAGACGGTTCAGCACCTGTAAATAGGCCCGGCCCAGGTCCCGGCAGTTCACCGGCTGAAGCAGATAGTTGGCGTGATCCACCACTGGCATGGGGCTGAGCTTGTCCACCATCTTGATGAACTTCACAATATTCTGGTCGCCCAGGGTGCCGTAGATCATGGTGGGGCGCAGAATGGTCAGGCCGATGCCGTTCTGCCGGCACAGCGCGGCCACCTCCCCGTCAATTTTCCGGTATTCCTCCCCTGCCGCCTTATACTTGGAGTAGATGCCGGTGGTGTGGACCAGCACCAACCGCTTCACACCGTTTCGGGCGGCGGCCTTCGCCAGCAGCGGGGATTTTCCGATGCCCGCGATATGCAGTACCACGTCAACGCCCTTTGTCAGGGTATCCACATAGGCAGCGTCCGTCAGGTCGCCGGGGCAGTATTCCGCCTCCGGCAGCAGCTGCCGCACAAAAGCGGCCCGTTCCAGAGAATGCACGGCAAGGCGCAGGGCGTATGGCTCCCCCAAGCCGCCCCCAGCGATCAGCCGGGCCAGCACCAGGCCGGATTTTCCGGTGATGCCTGTGATCAGCAGCGTTTTCATTTCGCCGCACCCTCCTTTTCCTTCTCCTGCTCCGCCAGCGTTCCGGTGCCGCCCTCCACCACGCCGTCGTGCCGGAGCACCGCGCCGATGGTGCCGAAAAAGCATTTGCAGTCAAAGGCAAAGCTGAGACGCTTCACGTACTCGCCGTCGTAGGCGGCCTTCTCTTCAATGGTCAGCTCGTCCCGGCCGTTGATCTGGGCCCAGCCGGTAAGGCCCGGGCGCACGTCGTTGGCGCCGTATTTATCCCGCTGGGCGATCAGGTCCTCCTGGCTCCAGAGGGCGGGCCGGGGACCGATGACCGCCATATCCCCCTTGAGGATGTTCAGCAGCTGGGGCAGCTCGTCCAAGCTGGTTTTCCGCAGGAAGCCGCCTACTCGGGAGATGTACTGCTCCGGATGCTCCAGCAGATGGGTGGGCACATCCGGCGTGCTGACCTTCATGCTGCGGAACTTATAGAGCTGGAAATAGCGCTTGTGGAGCCCCACCCGCTTCTGGGAGAAAAACACGGGGCCGGGATCGTCGATCTTGATGGCGATGGCGATGATAAGAAAAATAGGCCACAGCACCAGCAGCCCGCACAGGGCCAGCAGAAAATCCAAAACACGCTTCAAACCATGTTGATACATACAACCGTTCCTTTACACCTTGGCAGACGCCGCTTCCCCCTGCTCCGGAATTTCCACGGTCTCGCCCTGGCAGGCGTTGACTTCCTCCGGCTCATGGAAGGTGGGCACCACCCGGTGCAGCACCTGCCGGATGCAGGACACGTCCTCCGTCCGCAGGGTCTTGTCCAGTGCGTCCCGCAAAAGGGTCAGCTTCCGTTCCAGCTCCTCCGGGGTGATGAGGGGCTGGTGCTCGATATAAATTTTGTCGTTCTCCGTCCTGACCGTGTCGTTGCCCGCGATGAGCAGCTCTTCATAGAGCTTTTCGCCCGGGCGAAGGCCCGTTTCGATGATGTCGATGTCGACGTACGGCTCAAGGCCGGAAAGGCGAATGAGGTTTTCGGCGAGGTCGAGGATCTTCACGGGCTTGCCCATATTGAGCACGAACAGCTCGTTCTGCCGCGCCATCGCGCCCGCCTCCAAAACGAGGGAGGCGGCCTCGGGAATGGTCATGAAGTAGCGGATGATGCGCGCGTCCGTCACGGTGACGGGGCCGCCCGCGGCGATCTGACGCTTGAAGAGCGGGATGACCGAGCCGTTCGAGCCGAGAACGTTTCCGAAACGGACGGCGGCGAAGGTGGTGCCCGAGCACTGCGCCATGGACTGCACGATCATCTCGCACAATCTCTTGCTCGCGCCCATGACGTTGGTGGGGTTGACGGCCTTGTCGGTCGAGATCTGAATGAACTTCTGCACGCCGTAGGCATCTGCGGCGCGGACGAGGTTGAGCGTGCCGAAGACGTTGTTGCGGATCGCCTCCTGCGGGCAGGATTCCATGAGCGGGACGTGCTTGTGCGCCGCGGCATGGAACACGACCTCGGGACGGTAGGCATTCATCAGGCGCATGAGCCGCTCGCGGTCGCGGATGGAGCCGATCTCGACGGCGAGGTCGAGGTCTGCGCCGTATTGGAATTTCAGCTCCTGCTGGATGTCGTAGGCGTTATTTTCGTAAATGTCGAAGATGACGAGCTTTTTGGGGGAATATTTCGCGATCTGGCGGCACAGCTCGCTGCCGATGCTCCCTCCCCCGCCCGTGACGAGCACGGTCCTGCCATGCAGGAGAGCCTTCACCGGCGCGGGGTCGAGCGTGACCTCGTCGCGGCCGAGCAGGTCCTCGATCTGCACCTCGCGCAGCTGGGAAACCGTGGTGGTCTTGCCGATCAGCTCAAGCGTGCCGGGGAGGGTCATGACGTGAATGCCGGAGGCGGAGAGGCGGCGCAGCACCGCGCTGCGTTCGCTGTCCGGCAGGGAGGGAATGGCGAAGATGGCGTTGGTCAGGCCGACGGCGGACATTTTCTCCACCGCCTCGTCCAGTGTGCCGCGCACGGGTACGCCGTGGAACATTTTGCCGCGCTTGGTGCGGTCGTCGTCAAAAAAGCATTCCGCGCGGTAGCGGCTGGCGGGGTTCTGCCGCAGCTCCGAAACGAGCTGGGCGCCCGCCTCCCCCGCGCCGAGGATGGCGACGGGAATAAGGGAGCCGCGGTCGCGCCGCAGGACGCGCGTGCGGTAGCCGCGGTAAAGAAAGCGGACGGTCAGCATACCCAGCACCCACGCGCAGGCGATGCCGAGGAGCAGGACGAAGGACATCGCACCCATGCGGGAGGCACGGGCGATGACCTCATAGGCCGCAAAGCCGCACAGTGCCGCGGCGAGCAGGCTCAAATACTCCTGACTTTCCGCGTAGCGCCAGAGGCTGTCGTAGGTTTTGAAGACGAGCTGGAAAAAGACCGTGCTCAGGTACAGCAGAGCGACGTGTCCGTCGATGTCACCCGCCGCGCCGACCTCGGCATAGTCGAAGTGGGAATAGACGAGCAGAAAGAACGCGACGGACGCCGCGAAGATCAGCGCGTCGCAGAGAAAGAGAATTTCTTTTCGGAAACGCCTCATGATTTTTGAGCAGTCCTCCATTTGCATACAAATTCGAGTTTATTGTACTACGCCTTTTGACGCTTTGCAACAGAAAATCGGCTGTTTTTCCGCATTTCGCGCCGGAAAAAGCTGCCGTCCGCGGGAAAGAGCGGACGGCAATTCTTTCTTAACGAAAACTTTACAGCTCCTCAAAGCAGGAGTAGGCGGGATAGTAGCGGTAAGGAATGGGCTGCGGGATGGCGGCGGAGCGGTTCTTGAGGATGCGCAGCTCGATCTCGCGCGGGTCGGCGCGCTTGGCCTCGTCGATATTGAAGTTCGGCCTGCCCGCGCCCTTCGCCTGAAGGCCGATGAGGACGTCCGCGGAGTAGTCGATGCCGCCGGATTCCTTGAAGGCGGACATGGAGACCTCCATATTGTAGTTCTCGCGGTTGAAGGAGGAGATGGCGAGGATCGTCAGCTCCTGCTCGCGCGAGAGCTTTTTGAGCGAGCAGACGATGCGGTCGAGGTTCTGCTTGTCGGTGAAGTGGACGTCCACGGGGGCGATGATCTGGAGGTAGTCGATAAGGACAACGGGATGTACGCCGGTCTCGCGGATGTGGCGCGCGACCTCGGCACGGAGAAAGTCGAGGGACGTTTCGTGGTCGCCCTCGCGGAACCAGAGGTGCTTGGCGTAGGAGCCGTAGCGGGCTTTCGCTTCCGCGAGGTGCGCGGTCTCAGCGGGCGGATAGTGGGGGTAGCGCTTGCCGTCGAGCACGCCGCGGACTGTCTTGGAGAGGGATTTTTTGGAGGTGGCGTCGGCAAGGAAGGTCTCGCGACTGACGGAGCGGGCCATGAGCTCAAAGGCGGTCATTTCGAGGGAGAAGACGAGGACATCCCTCCCCTGCTGCGCGAGCTGGTCCGCGAGCTGCATGCAGAAGGCGGTCTTGCCGAGGGAGGAAATGGCGCCGAGGACATAGAAGCCGTCGTAAAGTCCACCGTCGAGCGCGCGGTCGAGCGCGGGAAAGCCCGTGGAGAGCGCGGGGCGCGCCGCCTGCGCGGCGATGTAGGCGTCGAGCGCGTCCATCTGCCCGCCCGCGGAGAGGGTGTCGTAGGCGGGAGGCAGGTGGGCAAGGCGGTCGGAAAGGCAGCGGGCGAGGAAATCGGCGGCCTCGCCCGCGTCGGCGCAGAGCAGTTCATTGAGGTCCTTGCCCTCGGGCTGCGGAGGACAGCGGTAGAGCCACGGAAATTCGTCCGTGAGGGCGGTCGCCCACTCGTCGCCCGCGCGGTCGTTGTCCGGCAGGAGCAGAATGGGGGCGTAGGGCGCGAGGGTGCGGAGGAGCGCGGCGATCTTGGTGCGGTTGCCGCTGCCGTTCATCGCGCAGGCGCGGAAGCCCAGCTCCTCGGCGCTGAGCGCGTCGAACACGCCCTCGACGAGGAAAACGGGCTCGTCTCCGCGCAGAAGGCTGCTTTGAAACAGCGGGGACGGCACACCCTTTTCGTTGAGGTATTTTTTTTCGGTGGTGGAGCGGCGGACGATGTGGCCGTCGTCACAGGGCAGGACGACGCAGGAGAGCGCGCCGTCGTAGCCGAGGGAGAAGCGCGCGGCGGTCGGCTCGCTGATGCCGCGGGAGGAGAAGTAGGTGGTCTCGCCGCGGTGCGCGGCGCAGGAGGTGAGGTAGGCGGCGGTCTGCTCGGGGGTCATGGTGAGGTCTCCCCTTTCGGTGTGAGCTGCGGGCCGGTCCTCCCCTCCCCTGCCGGCGGCGCGGCGGGTAGGTTCCGATGTGGGGCGGGAAACGGTCACGTCGCCGCGGCCGTAGAGTCGGCTCGCCTCGGCGAGCGCTTCGAGCGGCGAGGAATAGGAGTGGTCTAAGGCGAGGAGGTCGAAGAGGTCGTAGTCTGCCCCACAGGCAAAGCAGTGGACCTTATGGCGGCGCGCGTCGTAGGCCATCGAGGGGTTGCGGTCGGGATGCTCCGGATTCAGGCAGCGGAAGCGCCGCCGGGGATCGATGCCGCGCGCGCGGAGATAGTCGGCGAGGTAGGGGCGGAGCGTGTCAAAGGTGTCGGGCATGGGAAGGGTGTCCTTTCGGTGGAAGTTTTTGAGGATAGTATAGCACAGCCACCCTCCCGCAGCACTGCGGAGGATGGCTGTAAATTATCTTAAATATCCATAAGGAGCAGTGAGTCGGACAAGAAGTGGTAAAAAATCCCTTAAAAAACAGAAAAAAGAAAGGGTGGGAAATGATTTTTTGCACGATTAGAAGCAGGAACTGCACGGGTTGAAGTCGCCGCTGCACGATGAGAAGTGGGAGGAAAAGGTGTAGTTTGCCCGCTCTGGGGAAAAGTTATGCATGTTTCACGTGAAAACACGGTGTTTTTTCGGATTTCGGGAGGTTTATGCGCACTCTTTTGCACAGAAGCGGACGGAGAGGGGGAAAAGAGGCGGAAATGCGGCGGTCCGGACGGCCGGCGGGCGCGGAGAAGCGACTTGCCTTCGTGCAGAAGGTGCGGGGCGGCTCAGGCTTCGGCGGGCGCTTTCTCCCCCGCTTCGGCGGGCGGTTCGGGTTTTTTGCGGCGCTTTTTGCCGCTCTCGAGCTGCTTGGCCATGCGCGCGCGCTCGAGCTTGTGCGCGTAGTCCTGCATCGTCTCGTCGATGCCGACGGTCATCTTGCCCGCGAGGAAGGAATTGATGTTGTCGTAGTCGAAGGACATATGGATGGAGCCGTTGGCGATGTTTTCGATCTCCTCCACGGCTTTATTGAACGGGCGGATGATCGCCTCGTCGTAGTTGCGGTTCTTGACCTCCTCCTTGGTCGGGAGGCCGATGTACTGGATGATGTCCTCCACGCGGACAAGGAAGTTGCCCTCCTCGTCGAGCGGCGCCTTGCGGGCGCGGTAGTAGAGGTAGTAGGCGAGGCGGTAGGCGTTTTCGGAAAGCTGGCCCATCCAGTCCGGAATGAGCTGGTAGTACTGCGTGAGGAAGAGGCGCACGTTCTCGGCAAAGGCGATGTGGACCTCGCCGGTGTATTTTTTGATGTTGGCCTCGGTGGCGAGGTGCGTGATGTAGAAGGATTCGAAGTACTTTTTGTAGGATTCGGCGGTGAGCTTGAGGTTGGTGATGGACTGGACGTCTTTTTTCAGCTGGCGGTACGCCGCGTCGCGGCTCGCGAGCCCCGACCACGCCATGTAGTCGGCGATGTTGAAGTCCGCCGCGTTGCCGCGCCAGCCGTCCCGGTTGCCGCACATGAGGGTGTAAATGAGGAGACGGTGCGCCGTCCACGAGAGGTTCTTGGTATATTTATCGACGGCCTCGAAGATGAGCGTCATCTCGTAATCCTTGTTTTTGTAGGAGATGGACTGGTTGCCGTAGGCGTCGGGCTGGGAGTAGGTGACGGTGATGCCGTTGCTCGCGGGGTGGAACTCGCGCCCGCGCTTCATGTTCGCCCACACGCCGCAGATGAAGTAGGTCGCGGGGCTGTTGCCGACGGTGTCGTACTCCGTTTCGCGCGTCAGCTTCGCCACGGAGTCGGCGTAAATGTCGATGAGCGCCGAGGCGAAGGTCACCGTTTCCGGCGCGCTCTCCCCCGCGAGGGCGGCGAGCTTTTCCGGCGCGGAGAGGTCGTTTTCCGCGAGGAAGGCGTCCATGAGCGGGTAGATGCGCGTGAAGTCGTACTCCGCGCACTGCTTGGCGAAGGACTTCGGCTTGCTCTCCGCGAGCGGCTTGAGCTTATGGTAGGTCAAGAGCATCTCGGCGAACTGGTCCGTTTCGAGGAAGCGCGCCGGCGCTTCGCGGCGCAGCGCGTCAAGCGACTCGGTGAAATGCGGCATGGGGACACCTCCCGCGTAAAAGTTGTGGTTTCGAGAGGGATTATAGCATAAGCGGGAGAAAAAGGCAAGCTTTCTCATACGCGCGTGCCGTTGACGATCTTGCGGATCTGGCGCTCGGAAAGGCGGAACTGCGACGCGAGCGCACGGTAGTTGCCGCCGTTGAAGCGGGCGCGGATCTCGCGGTCGCGCCCGTCGCGGCGCAGGGTCTCGCCCTTGGGGATGTACAGGCTCTGCCCGCCGCAGAGCTCCACGAGGGTGAGAAAGCCGTCGAGCCCGAGGACCTCGACGAGGTCGGCGTACTCCGCGGGAATGTCCGAGGGGCGAATGGCGCTGAGAAGCTGGATGTTGGTTGACATAATAGATTATACTCCTCAATTTGTAATAGGCATGGGTTTGGGGGGAAAAGGACTGGACAGAGCGAGAGAAAATGCATATAATAAGAAAAAACATTAGGGAAACGGAGGGGTGTACCGTGGCGGAAAAATTGCCCTATGACGGTATTTTAGTGGAAAATGCGCGCCTGGCTGTCTCGGCGGAGCTGAAGAGAAAGCGGGTGCTGAATAAGCCGATCGCGGAGTTTGATCCCAAGGACGGAAAAGTGTATCTGGTATACAGCGACGGGAGAAAAGAGGCCGTCGGAAACGCGATGCAGAGAGGAAGATACAGTGAACGGTGCAAGGAAAAAGCCTGAGATCATCGTATTTGCCGGACCGAACGGCTCCGGCAAGAGCACGATCACCGGTCCGCTCCGCCCTCAGTCCATGCCGTATATCAATGCGGACGAAATACAAAAGGCCTTATGCTGCACTAATTTGGAGGCTGCTCAAAAGGCGGAGGCGCTGAGAGAGTCGTATTTGGCGGCGCACAGGAGCGTCTCCGCTCCGCGAGCACCGCTTTTGACCGCGCAAAAGCGGTGAGAAAACGCGCAAGGGCTGCGCCCTTGACCCCCGAAACTGCCGGGGGAAAACTGACTTTTCGGGAACGGTATGAGGGTGCATGGGCTTCTGACGATTTGGCGTGCTTCTTGCTCCGCTCAGCCGCTGCTGCGCATCTGGTACGGAAACTCACGTGAGTTTTGTCCGAAACCGCACCGCACCAGCGGAAAACGTGGCAGAGGGAAACGAAACCCCACAGAGCGGCGGCGGAAGGCGTTGCAGAGGGAACGAAACCGCACCGCAGAGCGGCAGCGGCGGCAAGGAGCAGACCAAATCGAAAGCCGCGACCGGTTTGGAGCGCAGTCCTTTGCGCAGCGTGGGCAGCATCGACCTTATACTGGCTTACAATGGCAGGGTCAAGGGGCTTGCCCCTTGTTGTCTCTTGGGGTTCCAAAGGGGATATTCTCTTCAACTAAGAGAATATCCCCTTTGCTTTGCTGCCGCGGGGAGGGCGGCAAGGGGTCACAGGCGCAGGGCGGAGAGGTCGAGGGGGGCGCTCCCCTTCCGCGCCAGCGTGCGCGCGCCCTCGAGCGCGTCGGGGCCGTCGTCGTGCGCGCCCATCGGGAACTCGGCGAGCTGCTGGAGGAGCAGCGTCTGGTCGCGGCGAAAGAGAATGTAGCCGTTGCGGATGTCCGGCTGGAGCGATTCGACGCGGAGCGTCTTATCCTCCGTCGCGCGGACGCCCTGAATGGGCAGGTACAGGCCCGCCTGTGCGCTCGCGCGGGCAAGCTGCTCCTTGAGGAACCACTGGAACTGGTTTGTCTCCGCGCCGAAAAGCGTGTAGCCGCGGCCCGTTTCGCGGCGCAGCAGGCGCTCCTTCTCCAGAATGTCCGAGATAATACGGTCCGGGTGGCGGCGGGCAAGGTCCGCGTCGTAGACGTAGGCCGTGCCGCTGTCGCCGTCCACGGCGAGGGTGACGATGGCGGAATAGTCGCTCTGCGCCGTGCGGCCGAGCGAGGGGTCGCAGTAGCCGTAAAACCGGAAGCGCGGGGCGCGGAAATCGACCTCGTCGGGGTTGAAAAAGCGAAACCACTGGGGCGAAAACAGGCAGTCGTCGGGGTTCACGGGCTGATTGAGCATCTCGGACTGAAAGGCGCTCTCCCCTTCCGCGAGACGCATGACGCGCAGGTCGTAGTACGAGAGCTTCTCCGGCCAGAGGACGCGCGCGCCGGTGAGCATTTCCTTGCGGTGGCGGTAAAAAAAGGCGTGCGCGGTGCGCTCGCGCTTCGGGTCGGCGAGGTCGGTGTAGAGCTTTTCCCAGTCCTCCCAGAGCGGCGAGGCGCTGTCCGAGAGGATCGCGCGGTAGGTGCGCGACCGGAAGCCCGGGTTTTTCAGCACGCGGGCGAGCAGCGCGTCGTGGTGGAGGACGGTGCCGATCATCAGAAGGTCTGTGTAGCGGTCGCCGGACTTGCAGACGGCCTTATAGAACCACGCGGCGAGCTTGTCGCGCTGCTCGGCCGTGCGGACGCCCTCGTCGTTTTCGATGTCGTCGCAGAGGATGAGGTCGGGGCGGCGCTCGTGGTTGCGCCGTCCGCGCAGCTTCTGCCCCGAGCCGACCGCGTCGATGCGGCAGCCGTTGGCGAGGAGGATCGAGGAGGTCTTCCACGTCTTCTTCCCCGGCTGCTCGCCGAAATCGCGCAGAATGCGCGGATTTTCCTCCAGCTCCGACTTGATCGCGTCGAGAAAGCCGACCGCCTGTGTCTCTGTGTCAGAGACAAGTAAGATGTAGCGCTTGTAGCCGTAGAGCGCGGCGTGGAGCGCGTTTTTGAGGCTCATGACCGTCGATTTCGCGTGGCCGCGCGGGGCGGCAACGGCGGTGCGCGTGCCGGTTTTCGACAAAATTCGACCAGCTTCGCGCACGGGGTCGGCTCCGTCCATCACGCGCTCGCGCCAGAGGGCGTCCAGCGCGCGGTGGAACGGCGGCGCGGGGAGCGAAAAGTAGTGCGGGAGGTAGTATTTCCCGAAGTATTCGAGGTCCGTCGCCGCGCGGCGGTAGTCCGTTGTGTCCGCGCAGAGGGCGGCGAGCGCCGCGGCGCCGGGCTTTTCCGGCGCTTCCGCCGGCTCCGGCAGGGCGTTCGCGCCGCGCGGGCCTGCTTCTTTCATGGGTGCGCCGCGCGCGGCGGCGCTTTCTTTCGGTTTCGGCATGGTGCTCCTTTCTGGGAACGCATTTTGCGAAGCGCTTCCGAGAATGGGGCGCACGGGGGCGGATGTCACCCTTTCCGGTGCAACAAGGGCATCGTTTTTTGAAAAAATGCGCCCGAAAGGGGCGGTTTTCGCAAGGGTGGTTCTCTTTGCGAAAGAGAAC
>ERZ808259.570-NODE-570-length-14401-cov-2.972745_pt1 | contig 14401 bp, 13 predicted proteins | sample MGYA00521279_ERZ808259 | MGnify/ENA primary metagenome ERZ808259 (study PRJEB31516, sample SAMN03275586) | gut metagenome | biome: mammalia-associated habitat; material: feces | host: Papio cynocephalus | place: Kenya | collected 2012-07-27 ... | reverse complement strand
GAGGTAACACGCGGAGAATACAAGGATGTAATGGGAAGCGACCCAAGCACCGCAAGGGCTTACGACAAGGACGGAAAAGAACTTACAGGCGATGATGCAAAGAACAACCCTGTAACCGATGTCAGCTGGTATGACGCGCTTGTGTACTGCAACACTCGTTCTATAAAGGAAAACCTAACTCCTTGCTATGTAATCGGTGGAAAAACAAATCCAAGCGAATGGGGAGAAGTTCCGACTTCAGAGGACGATACTTGGGATGCCGCGATATGCGACTTTACAGCAGACGGTTACCGCCTTCCGACAGAGATTGAATGGGAATGGGCTGCGCGCGGCGGCGAAAGCTACACCTATGCCGGAAGCGATAACGCAAACGAAGTTGCATGGTATAGGAGTTGGAGGGAAGAGAAGAAAGGAACAGGGGATGTAAAGAGCAAAAAGGCAAACGGCTACGGACTTTACGATATGAGCGGAAACGTATGGGAATGGTGCTGGAACTATGATTCTGGGCGGTTCGCATACGATTTGTGCTTATCAAAAAGTTCTACACGCTGCATACGCGGCGGATCTTGGGATGACTACAACGCCGGCTACGCGAAGGTTGCCGAAAGGTTCTTCTACGACAATGAGCCATACTTACGCAGTGATGAATATGGCTTCCGCGTTGTGCGTTCTGCATCTGGCACAACTTCTGGTAGCATCGAGCCGGTTGCGGAAAACTTTGTGAAAATCCCTGCCGCTTCAATTGACGGAACAGAAGAATGGACCCCGGAATCAAATATATTCGTAAGCGGACGCAAGCTGGAAATCGCCTCGTTCTACATGAGCGACCATGAGGTAACACGCGGAGAATACAAGGCTGTAATGGGAAGCGACCTATGTGGTTCTTATCTTCGAGCTTCTGACAAGGACGGAAAAGAGCTTACAGGTGATGATGCAAAAAACAATCCTGTACACACTGTCAACTGGTATGACGCGCTTGTATACTGCAACACACGTTCTATAAAAGAAGGCTTGACTCCTTGCTATTCAATTAACGGAAAAACAGACCCAAAAGAGTGGGGAAGTGTTCCGGACTTTAGCAGCACTTCGATTGATAACGATGAAACATGGGATGCCGCGACATGCGACTTTACAGCGGACGGTTACCGCCTTCCGACAGAGGCTGAGTGGGAATGGGCTGCGCGCGGCGGCGAAAGCTACACCTATGCTGGAAGCGACAATGTAGATGAGGTAGCATGGTATGAAGTTCTTGATGCGAGCTTTTACTATGGTACAAGAGATGTAAAGAGCAAAAAGGCAAACGGCTACGGACTTTACGACATGAGCGGAAACGTATGGGAATGGTGCTGGGATTGGTGTGGGCGCATATCAAGCGACACTTCAAGTACAGGCCCGGCTTCGGACTCTATCCGCCGCGGTCGCGGCGGCTCTTGGTACAACAACGCCAGATACGCGCAGGTTTCCTACCAGGGCGGCAGCTGCCCGGGCAAACGTTTCGACTACGACACCTTAAGCGCCAGATACAGTCTCTTTGGCATTCGCCTTGTTCGCAACGCCAACTAGCGTTGGCTAGTTCTGAAAGTGGAATTGCAGCGGCTGCCTAATAAGCTCCCGATGTCATTGTCCGGCTAGACCGGGCAATCTCTCGTAAAGCAATTGAATAGATTTTCGGGGCAAGCCCGAAAATGACAAAAAAGATACTTTATAAAAAAAGCCAGCTAGAGAGATTCTGGCTGGCTTTTTTATAAGGGAAATGCCGTAAAGAGAACGGAGCAATCCATCGCATTTTGCAAGCTGTCTTATCGATTGCTCCGTCGCTTTGCTTTTACCCTGCAAGAAGCGGAACTACTGAAAGTATTATTCCGCCGATTATTACCGAGCCGATTTGCCCCGACACATTCGCGCTTACGGCGTGCATCAGGATAAAATTCTGGTCGTCGTCTTCGAGCGCGATTTTCTGCACAACGCGGCTTGCCATCGGAAAGGCTGAAATTCCGCACGCTCCGAGCATTGGGTTGAGCTTTTTGCTTTTTGGACGGAAAATGTTTAATAATTTTGCAAAAAGAAGTCCGCAGGCTGTGTCTCCGATAAACGCGATAAGTCCCAGGAACATTATTAAAACTGTCTGAATCTGAAGAAAATTTTCCGCGCGCATTGAGGCTCCAACACTTATTCCAAGCAGAATTGTCACAATGTTTGAAAGCTCGTTTTGCGCGGTTTTTGAAAGTTTCTCGAGAACTCCGCATTCACGGATAAGGTTCCCGAACATTAAAAATCCAATCAGCGGAGCTGCGACTGGAACCAAAATTCCGACAATCGCCGTCAAAATAACAGGGAATGCTATTATAAGCCATTTCGGCACATTCGAATCTTTTGCTTCCACATGAATCTGCCGCTCTTTTTTTGTCGTTAAAATTTTTATCACAGGCGGCATTATTATTGGAACGAGCGACATATAGGAATAGGCTACAACCGTAATCGGCCCCATGAGGTTTGGCGCGAATCTTGAGGTTACAAAAATTGATGTCGGGCCGTCCGCCGCTCCGATAACGCCGATGCTTGCCGCTTCTTTTATCGAGAACCCGAAAAATTTGTAAGCGATAAAAGCTGCGATGAAAATTCCTGAGTGCGCCACAATTCCGAAAATCAGCATCCAAGGACGCTGCAGAAGAGGGCGGAAGTCAATCATCGCTCCGACTCCGATAAAAATCAGGAGAGGGAAAAGCTCTGTCATAATTCCGCATTCAAATAGGATTTTGAGCGCGCCTGATGTTCCGGCATGCTCCCACACAACATTTAGCGGAAGATTCACGAGAATCGCCCCGAATCCAATCGGCAGAAGAAGCATTGGCTCGTAGTTTTTTGCCACGGCAAGCCAGATTAAAAGCGCGCCGACCGCGTACATGACCGCTTCCTGCCAGCCAATCGAGCGGATTCCTTCTGTAAAGTAAAGAAGAACCTGTTCCATAAAGACACCTCCAGACGTCAAAAAATGGATTTAAACAAAAAAAGACCTCTTGCCTGCTGCCCCTAAAAAAAGGAATAACAGGCAAAAGGTCTTGTTTCTTCAAGATTGAAGCCACAGAACCAGACTTTTTCAAAAAAGCCGGTTGTTGATTCTGAGGAAGTAACTACTCCCCTTTCGCTTATAGCCGAAGAATAATCAAAAATAAAAAGCGCGTCAAGAGATTTTTGTAAAAACGTAGAATTTCTTTAAGTTCGCTTGTCATTATTTTTCAAAATCTGCTATATTTTGAATTGGGAAACGCATATTTCCATATCTTTTTTTTTCAGGAGATTTTTATGCCTGACGGGTCCATACCCTTATTTGTCTCAATTATCGTTCTAATCTGTTTTTCTGCTTTCTTTTCGGCGTCAGAAACCGCCTACACTTGCGCCAGCAGAATTAAATTAAAATCGCTTTCTTCAAACGGAAACAGGCTTGCCGGCAAAGTCCTTTCGCTCACCGAGAAAAATTACGACAAGCTTTTAAGCACAATCCTTATCGGAAACAACATTGTAAATATTTCCGCCTCAACTTTAAGCGCGCTTTTCTTCGCGCTTCTTCTTGCAGATTCATCTTTGAATCCTTCTGTTGTCTCAACTGCCGCAATAACGGTTGCAGTCTTGATTTTCGGCGAGATTACTCCGAAATACATTGGAAAAGCCTACGCCGAAAAACTTGCGATGTCCGTTTATCCTGTGCTTGCAGTTCTGATTTTTGTTTTTACTCCGCTGAATGTTGTTTTTTCCGGCTGGAAAAAGCTGATTGAAAAAATCTTCCGCTTTGATTCAAGAAATGTAATCACCGAGGAAGAAATTATAACGATGGTCGAAGAGGCCGAGGAGGACGGAACTTTAAAAGAGCACGAAAGAAATTTTATCCGCTCTGTGATTGAATTTGACGATTTGGACGTTGAGGACATAATAATTCCGCGCGTGAATATCTGCGCCGTCGAGAAAAATTCAACTTATGATGAGGTCAAAGCGAAATTTGTTGAATGTGGATTTTCCAGGCTTCCTGTTTATGACGGCGAAATTGATTCTGTTGCCGGTTTTGTTCACGAGAAAGATTTTTTCAAGGCGGGCCGGGAAGATTTTTCGCTTGGAAAAATTATGAAAAAGCCATTCTTTTCGACTGGAAAGACTAAAATCTCAAAATTGCTTTTTAAAATGCAGAAAGAAAGGGTTCAGATGGCGATAATTCTGGACGAATACGGCGGAACTTTAGGACTTGTTACGATGGAGGATATTCTTGAGGAGCTTGTCGGAGAAATTTACGATGAGCACGATTCTGAAGTTGAAAATATAAAGCCCTGCGGCGACGGAAGCTTTATTGTGAGCGGTGAAACGCAAATGCACAAATTGCTGAAATTTTTTGGAATAAAGGAAGCCGATGAATTCAGCTCAAATACTGTGAGCGGCTGGATTACAGAAACTTTGGGCGACTTTCCTGAGAATGGCCGGAAAATAGATTTTAACGGTCAGATTGAATTTGAGGTCTTAAAAACCGAGGGCAACATAATCCGCGAGGTGAAGGCTTTGAAAAAGGCTTGTTAAATTCAGCGTGCCAGGGCTGAGCTTGCTAAAAAGCAAGCCCGCCTTGACGCGTTTTTTTGCCTTAAAAAAATTTAAATCAGTTTCATAAAGAACGGCAGAATAATCACGGTGAGAATTCCGCAGACGGCAATGCTTAGTCCGCTCATCGCGCCTTCAACATCGCCCATCTCAAGAGCTTTTGAAGTTCCCATCGCGTGTCCGCTTGTTCCGCAGGCGACTCCGCGCGCCACCGGCTCTGTGATTCTGAAAATCCTGCAGAAGAAAATCGCGAACACGTTGCACAGGTTTCCAGCGATGCTCACCATCAGAATCGTTACGGCTTCAAGTCCGTGGTTCTGGTTTGTTATTGCCACGGCAATCGGCGTTGTGATTGACTTTGGCAGAAGCGAGACATACTCGTTGTGTCCGATTTTAAAGACAACACAGATTGCAAGGACAAAGAGCGCGTTTGACAAAATTCCGCTGATTATTCCAAGGAGAATCGCAATCGCGTTTTCTTTCAGCTTTTGGAACTGGCGGTAAAGCGGAACTGCGAGCGCGACTGTTACAGGCGTCATCAGATAATAGAGAAAATCCGCGCCGTCAAGATATTTTTCATAAGGAATCCGAAACACAACAAGAACGATGATGACCGCCGCACTCGATACAAGAAGAGGCGAGAGCAGGACAAATTTTGTCTTGTTGTAAAGCCAGCACGAGGCGACAAAAATCGTGAGCGTTATAAAAAATCCGAAAGAAACTGAATTTGAAAGAAATTCTGAAATCTGGCTCATAAATCTTAATCCTTATTCCTTTTTTTGCTTAAAATCTTCACAAAAAACTGCGTAACGTGTCCGCTTACAAAAAAGTTAAGCGTAGTTCCGGCGATTCCAAGTATTATGATTGGAAGCCAGTATTGCTTGATTACAGGCTATGCCACCAAAAGTCCGACTGTTGACGGAACAAAAAGAAGCGGCATTATCTCAAGAAGATAGTTCGAGACTTCCTCGACTTTATCGAGCTGCATAATCTTGAATTCAAGCGCGAGAAACATAAGGACAAGACCGTAAATCGAGCCTGGAATCGGAAGCGGAATTATCCTGTGGAAAATTTCTCCGATAAAGCAAGCCGCAACAAAAATCGTAAACTGCCTGATGTATTTCATTTTTAAATTTTACTCCTTTCCGTTCCAGCAGTATGTGCAGAGCTTCTCGTGCGGCAGGCCTGTCGAGTCGAGCATATCGTCAAGGCGGTGGTAGCGGAGAGTTGTGAAATGAAGCTGCTTTCTGATTTCTTCCTGCATTTTTGCGTATTCTGGAGTGTCTGGATTGCAGTATTTTGCAAGGACCTCATCGCTTGGATTGTCGCCCTCGAATTTTTTTACAACGCGGCGGGCAATCAAGTCCATCTCGCTCTTTGAGCGGCTAAAATTAAGATATTTGCAGCCGAACATAATCGGAGGGCAGGCAGGGCGCACGTGAACTTCCTTTGCCCCGGACTGATACAGAAAGTCCGTTGTCTCTCTGAGCTGGGTTCCGCGCACAATCGAGTCGTCAATCAGAAGAATGCTTTTTCCTTTTATAAGCTGAGGAACCGGAATAAGCTTCATATGCGCGATTAAGTTACGCTGATCCTGGCTTGTCGGCATAAACGAGCGCGGCCATGTCGGAGTGTATTTGATGAACGGCCGTGTGAAAGGAATCCCTGCCTCGTTCGCATAGCCTACAGCGTGGGCAGTTCCAGAGTCTGGAACGCCTGCCGCGCAGTCCGGGTGAATGTTCGCGTCCTTGTCGCGCTTTGCAAGGAATTTTCCGCAGTTGTATCTCATCGCCTCAACGTTCACGCCTTCGTAGCAGGCTGTCGGGTAACCGTAGTAAATCCACAGGAATGTGCAGATTTTCATTTCTTTTTGCGGTTGCTGCAAAATTTCGTAGCGGTCGCTTGTAACATAAACGATTTCCGCAGGACCAAGCTCATGCTCGTCCTTGTAGCCGAGATTCATATACGCGAAATTTTCGAATGAAAGGCAGTGCGCAAGAATCGCACCGTTCGCGTCTTTTTTGATTCCGACCTGAAGCGGTGTGCGTCCCATCTTGTCTCTTGCGCCGTAAATTCCTTCTGGAGTCGCCACAAGAAGAGTCATCGAGCCTTCGACTTTCGATTGAACATACTGGATTCCCTCGACAATCGTCTTTTTTTTGTTAATCATTGTCAGAATCAGCTCTGTCTGGTTGATTTCTCCGCCCGACATTTCAAGAAACGCGTTTCCAGAGTCCATAAGCTCTTTTACAAGCGCATCCTTGTTTGTAACGACTCCGACCGTTGTAAGCGCGATATTTCCCAAGTGCGAGCGTGCCAAAAGCGGCTGCGGCTCGTAGTCTGAAATGCAGCCGATTCCGATATGTCCTTTCATCTCCTCAATGTCGTTCTCGAATTTTGTCCTGAACGGCGAATTCTGAATATTGTGGATTGCGCGCTGAAAATGATTGTCGTCTCTGTAGACTGCAAGTCCTCCGCGTCTCGTTCCCAAGTGCGAATGGTAGTCAACTCCAAAAAACAAATCCAAAGAACAGTCGCCTTTAGATGCGACTCCGAAAATACCGCCCATTTTTATTCCTCTTGCAATGTGGTCGTTCCTGCGTCTTTCGCGGAAGCTGTGGAAATTCGAAAAAAGCCGCCGAAAAAAATCCGGCAAGCTCAGTATTTTATCAGTGTTTTACTGGTGAAATGCTGATATTCTATCTAATTTTCAGAAAAAAATGTATACTTTTGCCATGGCGGAAAAAAGCAAGGAAGATTTTCAGAATATTCTCGACTATCTTGACTGGCGCGGCGATTTGACTTTTGAGCAAAGCTCTTTTAACGATGTTGACGCGCTGATTTTCTGCCAGCTTTCGTATCTTCATTTTGATTCTCTCGTCTCTTCTGATTTTGACAACTTTTCCACGCTTCTTGAAGTTTCTCAAAAGTTTAAAGATTCAGGCGACTTTGAGACGCGCAAAAATCTCGGGCTTATGATAAATCCTCTTACTGTGGATCTTTTGTTCCGCTGCGCTTCTTCAAGGCGGTTTTGCGGCGTGAAACTTTGCGGCTTTGTTGACGACTATGACAAGGCGCGCGAGGAGCAGTTTTCCGCGCTGACTTTTTTGTTTGATGAAAAAAAGGAGGCAAAATGCGGATTTTCTGGCAAGGCGAAAAAGGCGTTCGTCGCTTTTCGCGGAACTGACGACACTTTAGTCGGCTGGAAAGAGGACTTCAACCTTGCGTTTATGGAAAGCGTGCCTGCCCAGGAAGATTCCGCCTCGTATCTTTTCAACGCGATGAACAGCAAATCCTTGAAAAAATACATGTTTTACGCAGGCGGACATTCGAAAGGCGGAAATCTTGCGGTTTATTCAGCGGCGAATCTTGATGAAAAGTCAAAAGAAAGAATCTTGAATGTCTACAATTTTGACGGTCCGGGATTTTCTGAAAAAGACTTGGAAAGCGGGAAATTTATTTCTATAAAATCGAAAATAATTTCTGTTTTTCCGCAGATGTCGATGATTGGAATGTTGTTCCATCATTATGATGATTTCAAGGTCGTTTTTAGCTCGGAAAAGCTCATTATGCAGCACGACCCGTTCTCGTGGCTTGTCTGCGGCGCGGATTTTGTCCTGAAAGACTCGCTTGAAAGCGGAAGCGAGATATTTTTTAGGAGCTTCAACAAGTGGTTTGAGAAACTCGACAAAAAGCAGCGCGAGAATTTTGTTGAGACGATTTTTGCTCTTTTGGACTCGACAAAGGCGAGAACAAGCACCGAGCTTTCAAGAAAACTTGTGAGAAACGCCGGCGCAATCTTGAAAGCCGCAATCCGGCTTGACTCTTCAATCCGCGACGACGCAATCAGAATCATAAAGCAGTTTTTGAAAATAACCGGCGAGCAGATTGTGCTGAGCCTGAAATAAATTCTGAATGACGTGCGTCTTCAATCGTATTTCCTAAGTATTAAAAAATCATTAGAATCTTCAAATTATGAACGCAATTATAACCGTCGTTGGAAGCGACAAAGTTGGAATCATCGCAAAAGTGAGCGCACTTCTTGCAGAGCACAAAGTCAATATCGCCGATATTACGCAGACGATATTGTCAGGAAATTTCATCATGATGATGATGGTGAGCATGGACGGCGCGGACGTTTCGATTGACTCGCTCAGAGGCCTTTTGAATGTTGAGAGCGAGAAAATGGGAGTCTCAATCAACATCATGGCGGAAAAAGTCTTCAGCTCGATGAACAGAATCTAGCCGGAAATTTCCAAAATCAGAAAAACCACAAAAATAAAAATCCGGAAATTATTATGAACAAGTATGTGAAAAGATATTGCATTGACGCGATGAGCGGAATGGCGCAGGGACTGTTTGCGTCGCTTTTGATTGGAACGATTGTAAAGACTCTCGGGCAGCAGCTTTTGCGTTTGGGCGAGAATCCTTTCTTCAAGTTTTTTGTTGACGCTGGAAATTTCGCAGTTGACGCTCACGTTGTCGGAGCTGCGATGGCGGCTGGAATCGGGCTTATGATGAAAGCTCCGGCTCTCGTCTTGTTCACTCTTGCGGCTGTCGGCTCCGCGGCAAACGTTACCGGCGGCGCGGGCGGTCCTCTTGCAGTCCTTGTTATTGCGATTGTGGCGTGCGAGTGCGGCTGCTTTGTGAGCAAAAAAACAAAGGTCGATATTATTGTAACTCCAGCGGTTGTGCTTTTAATCGGCTCTCTTTTGACAGTTTTGGCTGCGAAGCATATTGGAGCGGCGGCGGCTTCTCTCGGACACATCGTAATGTGGGCAACTGAATTGAAGCCTTTCACAATGGGAATTATCGTAAGCGCGGTGATTGGAATCGCCTTGACGCTTCCGATTTCGTCGGCTGCAATCTGCGCGGCTTTCGGTCTCGTGGGACTTGCCGGCGGAGCTGCTGTTGCCGGCTGCTGCGCTCAGATGGTAGGATTTGCGGTTCTTTCGTTCAAGGAAAACAAGTGGGGCGGACTTTTGAGCCAGGGACTTGGAACTTCAATGCTCCAGATGCCGAACATCATCAAGAATCCGAAAATCTGGATTCCGCCTACGCTTGCTTCTATTATAACTGGCCCAATTGCGACTTGCGTTTTCAAGATGGAAATGAACGGAGCGGCTGTTTCCTCTGGAATGGGAACTTGCGGACTTGTCGGCCCGATTGGCGTTGTGGCAGGCTGGTTCAGCCCGGTTGAGGCTGCCGTGAAGCATGGAGCTTCGGCAATTTCTCCGTCTGTGCTTGACTGGCTAGGTCTTGTGCTTGTCTGCTTTGTTCTTCCTGGCGTTTTGAGCTGGGCTTTCGGGCTTCTTTTAAGAAAGCTCGGCTGGATAAAAGAAGGCGATTTGACTCTCGCTTAGGCTTCTAGCCTGCAATCTTGTTTCCTAAAAATTGTCCTAGAAAGACGCAGCCGACTCCAAGCGAGACGCTAAGCACAATGTAGGCGGCTCCTGCGAAGCTTGTTTTTGATGATTCAAACGCGAGCTTTGCGCTTTCAAGGGCGAATGTTGAAAAGGTCGTGAATCCGCCGCAGACTCCTGTTTTCAGGAACAGAACAAGCAATGGCGAAACCGCAATATTTTTTGCTGAGCTGGCGGCTGTGGAAGCGGCGGCAGAAGCCACTGAGGCGATAAGACCAATCAAAAAACAGCCTATAAGATTTGTGAGAAAGGTCTGGAACGGAAAAACAGTTTTTAGCGGAACAAGGCTAATCAAATATCGGAGGGCTGCTCCCAAAGCTCCTCCAGCGGCGACAGAAAGCATATTCAAAATCATAAAGCCGATTATAAAGCGACTTTTTTTGTTTCAAAAGAGATTTTGCCTGTAAAAGTTTCGGCGTCATTTTGAACTCGCGCCTTTCTGCTTGCCTTGAATTCAGCATGATGAACGCAAGTCATTCCGAACTTGATTCGGAATCTTCTGATTCAAAATCCATAAAGAAGCATTGAGTCAAAGTGAACGTTGAGGACGATTTCTTGTTCAGCATTGCGATATTCTTTAGACGACTTCCTTAAAAAATTTCATAATTCTCTTGCGTCTCTTTAGTTTACAAAATGTTGCTTATTGTTCTTTGACGAAAAATCCGTTATCCTAAAAGACATGAATGACTTTATTCGTGCCAGAACTGACGGACAAAAAGAAATCCGCATGAAAGAGATAAAAGACGCTGCCGACTCTCTTTTTTCAAAAATGCCTTTCAGCGACATTACGCTCACTGTGATTGCCGAAAATTTGGGCTGGTCGCGCGCGAACCTTTACAAGTACGTTACGACAAAAGAGGAAATTTTCCTTGCGATTTCCGAAGAGAAAATGGACGGATACTTCGCTTCTTTAAATGCGGCTTTTCCGGACGGAAACAAATATTCGCCGGAAGTTGTCGCCGAGGTCTGGGCGGGAATCTTAAACGCGAATCAGGAATATCTCCGCTATTCTGCAATCTTGACTTCTATAATAGAAAAAAACGTTACAATTGAGCGGCTCGCGGTCTTCAAGAAAAAATATTACGACGCGGCTTTTGCGTTCTGCGGAAAACTTTCTGAAATGCTCAAAATTGAAAAAGACAGCGCGTACGCTCTTTTTCTGCATGTTCTTTTTTATTCAGGCTCGAGCGCGTCAAGCTGCGAAAAAAATCCTCTGATTCAGGAAGCTGTAAAGAGAATTCAGGTTGCTCCGCCGAAAGTTGATTTTTACGAGGATTTAAGAGATTTTATTTTGATGGAAATAAAATGGCGGACAAAATAATATTGCTGCCTCTTTCTTTTGTGATATAATAATTCTCTAATTTAATTTGCGTTCCTGCATTTTTAGAATTTTTAGGAGGATTTTAAAATGGCTGTTGCATCTTTGGTTTTGGGAATTATCGCTTTGATTGGCGGATTTACCGGCTGGGCTGGAGTTGTCTGCGGAATTTTGGCGATTGTGTTCGGCGCGGTCGGGCGGAAAGACAAGGCGCATAAGACGATGGCGACCTGGGGACTCGTTCTCGGCGTTATCGCGCTGTTCGGCGGCCTTATCATCGCGCTTGTAATCGGCGGAGCGATTTTCGGGGTTGTTGCTGCTGCTCTCTGATTTTATTTTGGCATGACGATAAAAAACGCAAGGCGGAGTTTTTTTGCCTTGCGTTTTTGTTTTTAAAGCCTATTTCTGGTATTTGATTTTTACGTCGTAGCTTTCGCTTGTCCAGTTTGGCTCAATGTGCATGTCAAGGTCAGAATTGAGCGTGAGGGGCTTTGTGAATTTGTATGCGCGCCCGGTCTCCTTGCATGAGAACGAGACGCTTACTCCGCTTTTTCCTGCGTTGAGTTTGAAATCCTGAACGTTGCTGTCGTCAAAAGTGAAAATCTCGTTTCCTGAAACTGAGTCAGAAAGAGTGATTTTTCCGTTTGCCTCGAAAGTCCAGTTCGCGTTCCATTTTGAGTCCTGCCATGTTCCCTTGATTTCTCCTAAGTCAAAAGCGAAAGCTCCTGCCGAAATAAGAGCCAACGCTCCGAAAGTCAAAATCTTTTTCATAAAGTCCTCCAAAAATTGAAATTATCCTTAAAATCTGCGATAAAACCGCATCGAAAATATTATAATGCAGAAATCAGCAGATTGTGAAAATTAAAAATAATTGTACAAAAAGGCTTATCTCATTAAAATAAATTCAAAAATTTTCTGTCTGGCAGAAGAAATTTGCTTGAAAACGAGCGGAAATTTTTTTGTTCAGACTCAATCATCGGGAAAATATAATGGAAAATTCTAAAAGAACTGTAACTTGCGGCGAGCTTACTAAGGCTGATGTCGGCAAGAAAGTTGTATTGAACGGCTGGGTCAGCCGCACGCGCGACTTAGGCGGACTTGTTTTTATCCGTCTTCGCGACCGCTACGGAATCACACAGGTGATGGTCGGCGATAATGCTTCGGACGAGGTTAAAAAAATCGCCGCTTCCTTAAAGTCAGAATATTGTATCGCTGTTGAAGGAATTGTTGCGGCCCGCGCGGAAAAAGACGTGAACAAGGACATGGCGACCGGCGAGATTGAAGTTGAGGCGAGCGACATTGAAATCTTTACAACTTCGCAGGAGCTTCCTTTTTCTATTGAAGAAGTTCGCCAGAAGGACGGAACAGTTGTTCTTCCAAACGAGGATTTGCGCCTTAAATACCGCTACCTTGACCTTCGCCGCGAGCCTATGCAGCACAACATTATCTTGCGCTCGGCAGTAACTTTTGCAACACGCGAATTCTTGACTTCAAAAGGATTTTTGGAGATTGAAACTCCTACATTCATAAAATCCACTCCGGAAGGCGCGCGCGACTACCTTGTTCCCAGCCGTGTTCACCCGGGAAAATTCTATTCTTTGCCGCAGTCGCCTCAGCTTTACAAGCAGCTTCTTATGGTTTCGGGATTTGACAAGTATTTCCAGATTGCACGCTGCTACCGCGATGAGGACGCACGTGGAGACCGCCAGCCGGAATTCACCCAGATTGATATGGAAATGTCTTTCACAAACCGCGAGGAAGTCCTTGAGACAACCGAAGAGCTTATGCGCCATATTTTCAAAAAGACGCTGAACTACGAGCTTCCAGTTCATTTTGACAGAATCAGCTGGGACGACGCTTTTGACCTTTACGGAAGCGACAAGCCGGACTTGCGTTTTGACATGAAGATGCAGGATGCGGCTTTTATGGCGGATTTGAGCGACTTTAACGCATTCAAGGCAGGAGCCGCAAACGCAGACAAGAACATTGAACGCCACAAGAGAAGCGGACTTAAAGCCCTTGTTGTAAAAAATGCTGCGGACAAATATTCAAGAAAGCACATTGAAGCTTTGGAGGCAGTCGCGAAAATCAACCACGCGAAAGGCCTTGCCTGGATGAAAGTTGACGCAGAAGGAAAATTTGAAGGCGGAATCAGTAAGTTCTTTGCCGGAAAAGAAGCGGAAATCTGCCCAAAACTCGGAGCAGAAAAGAACGATCTTCTTCTGTTTGTAAGCGATGAAAAATGGCAGACAGCGTGCGTCGCGCTCGGAGCGGTTCGCAAGCAGCTTGGAAAAGACTTGAACCTTTACAACCCGAAAGACGAATTCCACTTCGCATGGATTATCGACTTCCCGTACTTTGCATGGAACGAGGAAGAAAACCACTGGGAAACAGAACATCACATGTTCACTCTTCCGCAGAAAAAATACTGGGACACTCTGGAAAGCGACCCGGGAGCTGTAAAAGGCGACCTTTACGACCTTGTTTTGAACGGATACGAGCTTGCTTCAGGCTCAATGCGTATCAACGACCCGGCATTGCAGGAACGGATTTTTGAAATCGTAGGCTACAGCCGTGAGCGCGCAGAAAAAGCGTTCGGCTTTCTTGTTCAGGCATTCAAGTTCGGTGCTCCGCCGCACGGAGGAATCGCACCGGGACTCGACCGCCTTATCATGCTCATGTGCCACGAGGAAAGCATCCACGAAGTAATCGCCTTCCCGAAGAACAATCTGGCGGCTTCTCCTATGGACGAATGTCCAAGCGCGGTTGACCAAAGCCAATTGGACGACTTGCATCTAAAGTGCACAGAAGTTGAGAAGTAATATGTGCGAGTTTCGGCTAGTTCGGAACTCGTTAAGCAAGACGCGAAGCGGATTGCGCTAAGAGCTACATATTCAGTGTGTTGAAAAAGAAAAATAAAATGCTATAAAACAAAAGCGGAGCGTAAAAGCTCTGCTTTTTTGTGCGGAATCTTCGTTTTTAAGATTAAAAAAATATACCCACTATGTTGAGTAAATATAGTAACTATATTTTAAAATAAAGTGACTATATTTGGAAATATAGTTACTTTATTCGGGCAACT
>ERZ808259.568-NODE-568-length-14413-cov-3.160677_pt1 | contig 14413 bp, 21 predicted proteins | sample MGYA00521279_ERZ808259 | MGnify/ENA primary metagenome ERZ808259 (study PRJEB31516, sample SAMN03275586) | gut metagenome | biome: mammalia-associated habitat; material: feces | host: Papio cynocephalus | place: Kenya | collected 2012-07-27 ... | reverse complement strand
CTTATCACACAGACGCGGCACTGGCCCACGCTCGCTCTTAACAAGTTTAACCGCGCCAAACAGCTTATCTCCTTCAAGAGACTCAATCATATGGTTCATACCGCTATGCTTTGCGCCTTGACGGAAGTCAACTTGTGCCATATCGCCGCAGAAAATGATTTCACTATCCTCTTCAATGCGGCTCATGAGTAGAGTGATATGCTTGGCGGTGAGATTTTCGCTTTCATCAGCGAGAACAATAGATGACTTGATTGACAATCCTCGAATATGAGAGATTGGAAAAATCTCAATGGTTCCGTCTTCAAGAAGCTGGTCAAGCATATCTGTTCCGCCTACATGACTTGCCATACACATCCCCCAGATTTTGCATTTTTCTTGCATTGTGCCGGGGAGATAACCAATGTCATTAGTAGAGCTGACAATGATGTTATTGCGGACAAAAATGATTTTCTGATAGTTTCCCTTAGCTACTTGCTCAAGAGCATAAGTCAGCGCCATAAGTGTTTTGCCCCCGCCCCATGCGGAAACAAGAGCCTTAACTTTAATGTCTTGATTTTGAAGCAGGTTAAATGCCATTTTTTGTTCCAGATTGCGCGGTTTCAGTATTTCTTGTGTATAAGGATTTTTCATATCCTTATACTTCAGTGGATGATACCTTTGTCCGTCCCAGCGCAGAACATCTTTTAGCTCGTCATTTTCGTGAATCTTACAATATTCATTTATAATTGCATTAAGTGTATTCACTTCTGGTTTGCTATAAAGATCGGCCATTTGCTGCTCCGTAGGATAGAAATCGCGCCAGCCACTCCAAGGCTCTTTCTTAGCTTCGTCTTGTGAAACATATTCCACCAGCATATGACCTGTTCTCTTTGCAAAAAGATAGAGCAGACTGTCCGCAGTGTGGAACTTTACAATATTACCTTCAAGGTCAAGACAAATAGCTTCCGCAAGGATGTGGCCATCATTATTGTCTGGAAGATCGTACTTTTTGCGCATTTTCTCGATTTGCTTTTGTACAATACCACCAGTCTTAAAAGGAAAGTTTTCTTCCATAAAATTGCGGACAACTTTTCTTGCTCTTGCTTTAATGTCTTCTGACTTATTGGAAGAGTTCTTAATATCTTCCAGTTCGCGGAATACCAAATGCGGGATGTAAATGTTTTCTACTTCTCGAATATCTTGCGCCAGTAGCGCTGAGGTATCATAAACATTATACACAGGTATCACCTACCTTATAGTATTTCATCAATTAGTCCGTATTGCTTCATCTGGTCGGCAGTCATGTAAAACTCTTTGTCCTTAATCTTCTTCCACACTGCACGCGTAAAGTTCGTATTTTCAAAGAAATATTGTTCAATGCGTTTGTCAATATCTTGCAGGAATTGCATGGTGTCCTTCGCCTGTCCTGCTGTACTCTGGCCGAGAACAACGTCTCCACTGTGGATGAGGCCGATTGAGAACTTGTGCGCGTACTTGTGAACATTGGGGTTCTTATTACCTGCTGCAAGAATAATAGCACCCATAGACATGGCATAAGAATAGACGTGGATGTTTAGCGGCTTCTTGTAATTGTCGATGAGATTGAGAACTACAAGACCAGCCATGGTAGAGCCACCGCAAGTATTAAGGATAAGGGTGACAGGTTCGTTGCTATCATCTTCTTCAAATTGCCGCAATGGCAGAATAAGGTATTCCAAAATGTCTTCATCGACAAGACGATTAAACACAATGGTGCGATGTTTGAGATTCTCAAAATACTGATAACGAACTACTGGGTCTACTACGTACATTGACTGTTCAAGATTTTCTTCCATAATTTATCTCCTTTAACATTCTTTGAGTAATCTATCGAAAGTGCAATCGCGCACGTCGATGGTTTTATCCACGCCAAGAAATACGGCGTTACGCACATCTATGTGCCCATCTTCCATTAGAGCGAGGGACGATGCGGAAATGCGTACAGGCTGACGATAGAAGTTAGAATAATGGTCGCGTAGAGCGTCTTTGAAATCATCAGAAATGTCTTTGACGGCGAGAATGGGAACAATGGTATTGTCCTTATCGAATACACCACAACAAATACCGATGGGACGCTGTTTATAACAATCTTCCGTGATGGGGGTAAGCGCGCTGTCTCCCTTACAGTAAGATAGGAAATAATCGCCTTCTATGCGCTTATCGATTTTCTGCTCCATCCAATATTGATGCGTAGGTAATTCGCTTTCTGGAACAGGGTCGGATGGAGAAGACGGAATGATATCGTAAATAAACATTCCCACTTCTGAATCGATATGACGCTCAATTTTGCAAGTGTCATATGGGTTCGGACCGCAAGTACCGAACTGATATGTAGATGACTTACGATAAGCAACTACACCTTCACCTTTTTCGGCGTAAATACCTGCAAGCGCGACATCAAACTTGTCATCCATTTCATGATATTCCACCGCGATGACAAGAGGATTGTTAATGCGCTTAACCACTTTTTCAATGTATTTGTGACGCTCTATCATGGGGGTGTCCATTAGATTCTCCCCTTCATAGCACAGAACATCAAATACACGCCATTGAATGGGATTATCGGCTTGTTTTGCACGAGCTTTTGTCCATAGAGAGCGCATAATCGCGGCTACGTCCTTTTCGTGTTTCTTAGGCTGGTATAGTTCGCCGATGATGACTGTGGTTTTGTCGAATGCGCGTTCTACATCATCCCACCATAGAACTTTTTGATGAACTTCGCTAAAAGTGCCCGTCTTGCGCGAAATATTACGAAGTTGAAGCGCACTTTTACCATCTTGATTGATTACACCGCGAGACAGAACGCCATCATACTTACGGCTGTATAGGTATTCGCCAGAAGCCTTCATTTTCTCAATCTTGGCGCGATATTGAAGGCTGGTCATAACCTTTGAAGGCATGAAATACTTCATCGGAACCCCCGACATATAATCAATCATGGATAATGTCCTCCACTACTTTAAATGCACTTTGAGTAAGGTCATATAGTCCGCCGCGATTCTCAATGACGTAATCGAAAAAAGGATAGTCATCGAGCGCAGTTTCACTTTCGTGGGCAAGCTGTTCTGGTGTCATGAGCGGGTTATAATAATGTGAACCATCTGGGTTATAACGCTCTACGCGAACGGTATATGCTTCATCTGGCGTAAAACATTCCAGCTCATTGACAAAACGCACATCATCAATGATGATATAGTCAAACTCGCTTTCAATGGCACGAACGAGGTTAGAAGCGGTGTCCACCCAAAAATTAGGATGCTTTGCGCGAATGAGATTTGTGCCTACACGCTGAAGAAGCTCGCGGCCTCGCTTATCCTTTTCTCCATTCCAATGAAAATACTTTTGAAGGATGAACTTGAGATAGTCGGCATAAGCGACGCGCATGACTGTTTTATTGTGGAGATTGAATACCTCTTCCAGTGCGTCCGCAAATGCGCCCTTCCCGTTGGCCGACTTGCCAGTAATAAGAAATACTTTCTTAGTCATTATAATATCCTCTTTCCAGTTTTAGGATTTCATAGGAAAAATCCGCGAAATCGCGTTCTTCATCCGTTTCAAGGGACTTGCGCAGTTCCATGAGTGCTTCTGCGGCCTTTTTCGGGTCATAGTTAGCCTTTTCAACTGCCATGTCTACCATGAAATTGATGTAGTTCTTTGTGTGGACAGAAAGTCCGCCAAACATTTCATCCATGTTTATTCCTCTCCTTTTTGCATTTTCTTTAGCCCATCAATGACAGCTTGCACTTGCTGAGGCGTTTCAAGTGTTACACGAACGGTTGGCCGTACTTCTTGTGCTTCAAACTTCTCTGGCAAAGCAAAAATATAATAACGAGGTTCGCCGATTTCGCCTCGGATGTAGCCGCAAATGTCCTTTAGAGTGGTAATGGATGTGATAACGTAAGTTCGCACCCTGCCGTCGTCAGACACATTTTGCTTAAACTTGCCGGGCATGAGCGTGTGCAGAAAATCACGATAGGTTTCAAAATCTACTTCATATCGATCATCAAACATTGTTTTTATCTCCTTTCATGGGATGTTCTCCCTTATTGTTTATTTATTATAGCATGGGTGAAGTAAAATGTCAAGTTAAGATTGTGTTAAGTCAATGGACTATAAACAGATATTCGGTTGTGTGAATATCACGAGAAGAAAGATTACGGCATCCTCGAAAAGTGGGATATTCTTCAGAAAGTATGGATACGTTGCCATATGCAGAAAGAAGACTGAGCATCTGTTCGTAAGAAATGAAACCCTCATTGTTATAAGAAACAACAATACGGTCATTCGCTTGGATATTGTTCAGTGTCTTCTGCATTGCAGTCCAAGCTTTTTGTTTTTTATTAAAATCACTTCTGTTCCAGTCGGCAGGTATTCCATTAACTTTACTTGTATCTTTTGGCCATACTCCATTAGCGATAAGATTAAGCATGAAATAATTGCTACCGTAAGGATGTTGATTGTATGGTGGGTCAAGATAGGCAACGTCGCATTTGATGATGGGTATTGATGTTGCATCCTGTTGTAATATTTCTGTCTCGCAATAATGAGATGAAAATATTGGTCGCAATTCTATTGGTTGATAATGCGAGAGTAGTCTTCAAGATCATTTGCGATTACTTTTTTTGCGCCATTCTCTTTGAATAGGCGCGAAACTACGCCCGAGCCAGAAAATAGGTCAAGGCAAACTTTGTTTTTTGGCTCTGTGGCCTGCCAAATTAGGGGAAGTAACTTGCGTTTATTCCCCAGATAGGTAATAATTTGCTCGTTTAAGTACGACATTTTGTTCTCTCCTTTTAAATATATTATACCACATCCCACCTCATTTGTCAAGTAAAATCAAAGTTAATTTTCACAAATATTCCCATACCATTTTGCTACATTAAAATGGGAAACATACACGTCTAACGTGTGAGGAGGTGTAAACAATGATTACTCTTAACATCAGCAACAATAAAGACAACTCAACCGTTCGCTCTTTTCTTGGTCTTTCTCGCGATACAAAACCCATAAGGTGGTTCCAAGATAAGGCAATTCCCAACGGCAGTTTCTTTTATGAAATCGACACGGCGCGCAACTATATGTACAGCGCAGATGATGAAACATGGTATTATCAACCGTCCAACGGTGGTGGCGGCGGAGATGGTGTTGTAATTGATAGCATTACTCTTGATGATAATAACCATATGATTATTTCTTATTCTAATGGCACGACTCAAGACGCTGGCGAAGTTACTATAAATCACGTTCCTACAACTTCTCTTTATGTGCCCGAAGGCGATAGCTTTGTCTTGGACGCTGGGGATGCGATGTCTGAATGAGATTAAGACAGAACAGAAAAAAAGTGGAGAGACAAATGAGCGATCCATCACTTCCGCATATTTATATGTGGACTCCCGGCATTTATGATGGTAGTCGTCATTTTGTATTCTTTGATTCTCTTAAAGATGAAGAATTAAAGATTTTCCACAATCAATGGATACACGCGTATAACTATTTTGCTACGCCACTTGGCCGAAATCCTTTTGCCAGAAATAGAACCATGCAAAAGCTGGAAAACTCTCTCGACTTTCTCTATAACGCTATGCTTATAGAACGGAACAAAGAAATGGCCTATGTTAATTCCTTTCTTTCTCGCAATGGAATGTCAACCGTCAGCACTCCGACTACCATAAATGGCTGGGCGGAGTTTTTCAACGCCATTCAAGAAGCAAAAACTGGCACTGGCGATTTTCTTGACAAACTACAAGAAGAAAAAACACGCATAGAAAACAATCGTGAGTATATGAAGAAAGTGGAAGCCAATAGCAGTTCTATGACAAAACAAGAGTATGAACGTGCTAAGCGTGGCTATAACCATGGTAAAAACAGTGAATTAGCTCGTGCGACCGAACGCCGCATAAATACCATAATCACAGGAACCATGAATAAGGGTAATTTCGCTACGGAAGTGTGCGAATATATTTCTAAAAGGTATTCAAAGGAGTTGTGGGATTATATTTACAGCGGCAAAGACATACGCCCAGTGCTGGCGGGCATTCAGGTTATGGTTGACCAGTTAATCTATGTACAACTTAACAAAACTTTAACAGGAAAAAATGGTATATTTAGTGATAAAGCTACGAAAGCGGAGCGCATGGACACTATTGGCAGGTTAATACAAGAGAATCCATTAGGTGCGCAGTTAGATGCTCTTATGGCGAGTCAAGATAAAATAAACAGACTCGAAACGGCCGTTAGGTCTTCAATGGGGATGAAAGAAAATCAAAATAAAAAGCAAAACAAAAAGAAGTTAGCCTCGGTTGCCTCCCTCATTGAAAAAGCGGAAGCAACACGTCAAGGACGGGAGCGCACACCCACTCTTGATAAATTACCTCTTCCGACGAATAATTTTTGCGAAATTAAGATACAAAAAGGTCAAATGAGCGAAATTGAAACCGCTGTAAACGGTATCATTATAACTGCATTAGATAAAGGCGTTAATGCCCATGCGTCCTACGGTTCTGGACGAAATGCTTTCCAAGCAACAGACGTTATGGAACTGATGTTGATTACAAAAAATAGTGCAGTAAACGAATACGCAAAATCTATGATGGATGACTTAAACAGATTAAATGAAATGGCGGCTAAAAAGTTCCAAAACGTCGGCGCAAATGGCCGCACCAAAGAAAATGCACGCGAAATGACAAAAATGTACGAAGATTATTATGCAGAATTACTAAGAAAGTTGGAAAAATATCAAGAGTTTTATGATGATGCTGCTGAATTGTTTCATATTGAGACGTCTAATAAAGATTATGAAGCCATGGGGTTGTATGGGACAAATGAGTTCAAAGGAGCCACACTTGGCTCTGGCGCGGAAGATGTGGCAGCGCGTATTCTTATGATGACAGAAGGTAGTGAAGCAATAGCAAAATATCAACAAACGGGCGGTCTGTCGGCTTTTGATGTGAATTGGCTTTCTAACGCCATTCTAAATAGTGGTGAACATATGGTTGCAAGGCGAATGAGAGGTGCAGTAATAAATTATCTTCAAATGTTCGCAGCTTTTCTCATGTTTGATGATTTTGGAGTAATGGCAAAAAATTACATCGATGCAATGGCGCATAATGCACAAAGTTCTCTAACTGACGACAAAGGTATACACACAATTCATTTGTACAAACTACAAACCTTTTATATGCCATCTTCGTATATTTTAGAGCAAGTTTACACTCACATGAAAAAGTCTTTACAGAATATTTTCCAAGAGGTAAACGATGTAGGGCATGGAGTAAAAGTGTCAATCACTGGTAATAACTATGAGTATGAAAGACCAAAAGTAGACAGAGCAAAGGACGAAAATGGAAAACCTGTTGGCCCACTACTCAATCCGCGAGAGGCCGCACTGACAGAAGAAAGATGGGAACAAGAGGGCGAAAAAGCAATGAAGAATACAAAAGTAGAAATGACATTTATGGGCAGTTTTTTAGACTTTATTAACGAATTCATAAACCCCGCTAATTCCAAATAATTTTTAACGGAGGGATGCACTATGTGTAAATGGCTTACTTCCCTTGGGGAATTCGGGAAAAAACTATTAGCTTGGAGAGACGCAAAACGAGACAGAGAAAAAAAGGTGGATGATTTTTTTGCCCCAAATGGCGGCTTTGAAAGGGCCATAAAGGAAATTAACACAAACGTAGAAAACCGCATCGGCGATGTCGGCAAAGAAATGAAGAAAGACATGACTGTGATGAAAGAACGACTGGATACTATGGAAAGTAAAATACAAAATGTGGAAGACAGGATTGTGGTGGTAGACGCGCGAGTAGAATCAGTGCAGGAAGGGCTGAAAACGGAATTATTTGAAAGTCTACATCAACTGTGGCGCGAATGCTGTCTTGTACAACATTTTGCAACACTTGACCAGAAAGAACGTGCTGATAAGATTTACAATGCTTATCATGATTTCAATGGTAATGGGCAAGGCACGCGGATTTACAAGGAAATTGTTGCTCTGCCTACGCATGATAGTGTGTGATTGGATTAAGGAGATGAATTGAGATGTTAAATTGTTTACTTAATAACCTTCAACTCATGGGAATACTCATTGCGATGTATGTTGGCGCTTTGGGCGCAAATACGCTTCTGGGGATTTATAGCAATTTAGCTCAGGCGAAAGAGCAATTTTCCAAAGAGAAACTTATTCAAGGTTTGATTAAAGGCGTTATCGTGCTCATCGGCAGTCTGGCAATTACAGTTATTATATCGCTACTGCCTGACACGTTGACCGCTCTCGGTATTACCATTGAAGATGGGATGCTCGAAGGCATTAGCATGGTAGCTGTCGCGGGAGTTATGGTAACTACCATTTTGAGGTATCTCAAAGACGCTATGAGTAAGTTCTACGCAATTCTTTACGGTGAGAAAAAAGAGGATAAAATTGAAGGCTAAAAAATAAGTGGCGAGATGGAGTTTTTGTGCTCTATCTCGCCTTTTTTTATTTAATCATTATGTCAACCGTCTTGACATTCTTCAAAACTCGTCTCAATAATATGATTTTCCTCATCGGCAATTGAGGATGGGCATATTAGCCGTAGTTCCATAATAGGCTCATATGGCCCTTGATAATAGTCAATGAGATGTTTTACGCAGTCGGCCATATCATTCCCGTCAACCATGCCTCGATAAGTGGTTGTGGGGGCATCGTTCTCATTGGCGACGGCAGACTGATCTACCGTAATAATATATTTTAGAATCATAATTACTTACCTTCTTTCTCAAAATTAAGTTCGGCAGAATCGAACCCATCGGTGTCAAACATTTTACACAGCGCAGTATAACAATCAGCATAAGTGGCCGCATCGAGAGAACCGCTATGCGTTTCATCGCCAAGGCGCACTTCGTAATTACACTTCATCCTGTCTATCACCACACTTCCCACCATGAATCGTGAATTTTGCGGTTGTAAGATGTAGAGCTGGGTGTAGGGTCGAAATCTTCATATTCTTCTTCGTCGAGTGCGTCGAGAATAGCGTTTGCGAGCTCACGCAGCTGTGTGCGCATACGCGCGTTAGAGATGTCTTTTGCAATGCCTTTGCCCTCTGTCGCGCCATTGCACTGCCAATACTTAACTTTGTCGAAGTTGTCTGAGAGGGAAAATGATGTGTAATCTGGATAGCCCCAGAGATTAGCACATTTGTCCTTCATCACGCGCTTGTGATGGCGGTCTTTAAGATAACCTTCTACGCGTCTGCCGTTTTGATACATGATTTTAGTCCCCCTTTCTAAAACAAACACATTTAACTTGGTCTACAATTTTTTCAGATATTGGCCAGTTAAACCTTTTACAGAGATATACTCCATCTGAAAAAGTCATCCACTTACAATTTTTACAACTTTCCTCAATCAATGGACTTCCCTTCCTTCTCTTGCTGTTTTACGCGATTTTTAATAATATTCGCAATATCTGGCGTGGCAATGTTACGAGCTGCATTATAGTCAGCATTTGCGATGTGTCCACATTCGAGACACTCGAAATCGGCTTGAGTAGACCGGTTGTGTTTGTTAATGTAGCCGCAAATTGGGCACATTTGAGATGTATAGTGCGGGTCAATTTTAATAACTTTTATACCTTTTCCTTCGGCTTTATATGTGATTTTTTGTTGTAGGTCATAATATGTCCAGTTGCCGAGGAAGTTTTGACGAGATGCTTTGATACCAGAGAGGTCTTCCATTTGGATGACACCACACTTATTTTTTATGGCAGTTTCGACGATGTATTTGCTCCACTGGTGGTTGATGTCCATGGATAGGTTATGCGACTTATGGGAGCACTTCTCATAAACATCCACTTTTTTCTTTCTACCATGCCCACTATTTCCGTCACATCGCCACTGGCATTGATGCTTTGATATGGATAACATCTTGTCAAGGCGGATTTTTCGGCCAAGGATGCGATTATCATCAATTACTTCATACTTCTTGTCGTTAAAATTAAACGCCATGACTGCGGGGAGTTTCATTCCAAGGTCTATCCCCATGATGCGGCTATCGTCGAGTTCTGGCGCTTCTGGCTCAAAGCCATAACAAAGATAGAGCCATACCTTGGGTTTATCTTTTTTGCCTTTCTTTTCTTTACCAGCAGCTTCATAAATGAGTTGAGAACCACAAATGCGATATTCTCCGCTGAGGCAGCGATCAAGGATTGCAGTTTGCGTTTTATCATTCATTTTTAAAACCATATCGATACGACCAGATGGAAGATTGAGCGTAGCTTTGGCTTTACTGTTGAGCAGCGAGAGTGTTGCTATATAATCGTCTTTGTCTCCATCAATGTGGTGCAGAGTAATCCCTTTGGCATAAACATCAATCGGCTGGCCAGCATCCATAGACGGAACAGAAACTTTCCCAGCCATGATGTCTTTTTTATGTGTATCGTATTTTGATAGTGCGTTACGAATAGTCGCATTAAAATTATTAGACGACGTGTGTCCCATTTCATTTTTAAGTCTATCGTAGATATATCCATCAACGGTTTTATAAGGCGGATAAACGTCAATTACTTTCGGCCATTTGCCATATTCATCATAATAAGACATTGAATATTGTACCCATTCATGATAAATTGCGATTGCGCGATTTTTTATTTGACGGCTTTCTTTTCTTAGGTTAAAAAGTATATTTCCAAAATCTTCCCAGTCTATATTAAGCGGCTTTATGATTTGATATTTCATTACTTTGTTCATTTTTATTTTCCTTTCTTTTTGCTCTTTTTCATTTTGTCTCTCACTCCGCTTATATGCCTTGTCTCATTCCATACCTCTCATTCCACATATGCGTGTGAGATGCGACAATCTTTTATTTTCTCTTCTGGTGTTCCAGCAGCTCTCATTCCACATATGCGTGTGAGATGCGACGCGAAATAATCCATGGCATCAACGCTATCCGATTCTCTCATTCCACATATGCGTGTGAGATGCGACAATGTGGGTAGAGGGCTACTACCTCAATTATGATCTCTCATTCCACATATGCGTGTGAGATGCGACACAAATCACAATTATAGCGGGCACGATGGCAACTCTCATTCCACATATGCGTGTGAGATGCGACGGCAGAAATTGTGCAAACCTCACAACGCCGCCATTCAGTTTTTGTCGCATTTGTTCACACGTTCGTAGTAAAATGGCATCCTCGCCACTTATAGGATGCGTTTTTTGGTGCGAACCCATCAGCATTTCTATGTACACTTACGGTTCGCACCCAGTTCGCAACGCGAACCTTGGCTCTGCCAGAGTGCTACACCAGCGCATAAATACGTCTTACGGTAGCTATTCTCGGCCTTGGGGCGACAGGACGCCCCAACTGCTTGTTTCAGCAGTCTTTGAATATTTTCTTAGAGCACAGGAGGTGACAACCCTCTATAATGCTTCATTTTGTTCATCCTTTCTTACTTGTGCGTCACGCACTTCTCCATGATGTAATTCGTCTTGTCCTTCTCATACAGACCCCTTGCGACCCCCAAAAATCTTTCCACAATTTCACCGTAGTCATCATTCTTATAATTCAGCAGCCACTCTATCGTGCCCTCATCCATTTTCTTCGTTGCCGCCTTAATTGCAGGCGAACCGAACGCACAATAACTGCTCCATCCTTGTACAATGGTTCCAAGATGCAGTATGTTCAGCATTTCCGTATCCCACATAGCGTTGTAGCTGATATTCCAATCGACCTGCCGCGTCAATCTCAATTCTCCATGCAGTATCCGTCCATCATTTTTCGCAGCCACTATATTGCCAATGCCGATGTCATAAATCTCATAGTCCCCATACAAGCTCCAAGTCATCGCTTCTGCCGCACCGAGATTCGCGAGTGTTTCGTTGGTCTTGCTAACTTCTTCGTGCCACTTGTGGTCTTTTTCTGTATAAGCTCTCACAGGACAATCACCATAATAGACTTTTACAAGATCAACATTACGATAAAAGCACCAAGGACTAATTCCACGGATTTCTTCTGCGGTCTTTCTCATGACTTTTTCTCCTTAGCCTTAACCCATCACGACGAACAGCATCGCCAGAAATGTAGCAACGAATAGAATGAAAAGAGGAAACAAAAAGCAGTTCGCAAGGCTTTCGTATTCACCGTGGTTTCGCTTATAACTTTTGTAGCTATCTACAAACATAGCAACCGCAACAGCCACTAAAATAACGACACTGATAATTTTTAGGATTAGCATCAACATTTTCATTCTCCTTCCCTCTCACTTACAAATATATTATACCATAGCCAGTAAAAAAAGTCAAGTTAAGAGTTTGTTAAATGCCCATCTTACTCAGTCCAACAAGTAGCATGGTTGCGCAAATTAGACTGTAAATTAAGTCAACCCAGCAAACAGAGTCTTTTCGTTCTTTTTCTTTATCTTCCACTATAGAACGAAACACGTTAGTAAACATTGATGTGTACCATACGGCGCACAGTGCAAAGATTGAACGAATGACAATGTCTTTCATCATTTTTTATCCCTTTTCTTCTCTCTCACTTACAAATATATTATATCACAGGCCAAGAAAAAAGTCAAGTTAAGATTTAGTAAACTTTGCATCCTTAAACTCTTCCAACGTCAGTCCCAGCAGCCCCGCCATGTACTTCTGTGCATGAAATCTGCTGCCCCAACTTGCAGGAAAACCCACTATTTTATGGTGCTTATCTTTATATTCCACACCATAGATGTGTTTTTCAGAATCGAGCAAAGTGATTTTATAAGGATTGACCATCTTTTATCTCCATTCTTGCGCCACATTTGGGGCAATATTTATAAGTAAGTTTTTCCCAACTGCCTTCCGTATGAATGATGTTACCACATACAGAACAATTCCATTCATCTCCGCCGTCATGGTTCCACTTGCCATAATTGACAGCTATGGTACACTCGGGTGGGGTACCAAATATAAGGCCAAGAACGCTATTGCGATCTATCCAATAAGTATCGGTGCATCCGCTTCCTTCTCGTACCATGTAATAGCGAAGGCATCCTATTATGTTAGCTAAATCGTGGGCATTGATAAAAACATTATTATCCATTTTAATCCTCCATTAACGCGCCATAATATGGGCAATAAATATAATTGCAAGAAAACGTAAATCCGTCAATCGGCATTACAACCGCCTCACATTCACTGCATTGCCATGTGTCGCAAAGATTTCCTCGTTTATTTAGCGGTCGCCACCTTGCAAAGATATTCTTCTTTTCTTCGTTATAGTGTCCCATCAATGTGCCCCTCGCTTGCCAATTTTTTCCTGCCAGAAGTTTTCACGGAGATCGTTTATGCGCTCTTCAAAGTCATCGATTATAGCTGCACATTCTTTGCAACAATCATATCTATCAGTTAACATTTGTGTATCGTCCAAATATGTCATACGAAATGAAACATGGCGAACCAGTGGTTTATATGTAATTTCCTGTTCACAAATATCACAGAATGTCTTAGTCATTATTATTCTTCCTTTCCTTAACTTCATCTTTATTATATCACAGACTACTAACAAAGTCAAGTTAAGACTTTGTTATCTTCACTCGCACTGGCTTGTCCTCACTTTTTTCAACTAATCCTGCTGAATATAGTGGTGCAAAACATCCGCTACAAGTTTGGCGCGAAAGCCCTGTAAGTTCGGATAGCTCTTGCGCGGAATAGAAACGATCTGGATTAGCACTAAGAGCACCCATTACGGTTTGCTGAACGGTTGTAAGAGACGGAGTGTCTTTTTCTGTAGTACAAATATCCTTCTCAGAAAAATTATTCGCCCTTTCCAGTCCAGCATTATAGTATTCTTCATCCAGTTCAAACGATATGGCATTCCTTTCGCATTGTAAGGCTGCGTAAGCAGTAGAAAAACTTCCACCGAACGGGTCAAGAACAGTCTGCCCCTTCTTTGTGCTATTTTCTATGAGCAAACGAAGTAGGTCTACGGGCTTTTCGGTCGGATGGATTTTATTCCTCACATTGTCAAAATGCAAAACAGTTTTACTCCCGCAGAAGTTGATAGGCTTGGCCTGTCCTTTGCGAGCAAAAATGATGTATTCGCACGATTTCATGTACCAACGATTGGGCGTGGCATTATTCTTCTCCCAAATAAGTAAGTTGTGTAACGCAAAGCCAGCCTTTTCCATTTCTTCCATGTAATGTTGGAGATTGAGAAAATTAGTCATTACATAGATGTGTGTGTCTGGTTTTAGGACGCGATAACATTCGCCTATCCATTGAGATATGTCAAGATCGTTTTCGGCAAAAATCTTGCCGTCATTTTTTGAAAGCATTCCAGACGGTCTATTTGCATCACTTGATGAATAGACACCGCCGTGTCCACCAGAAATAGTAGGATACGGCGGGTCAGTAATGATGGAGGCGATAAAGGG
>ERZ808259.567-NODE-567-length-14427-cov-3.075981_pt1 | contig 14427 bp, 8 predicted proteins | sample MGYA00521279_ERZ808259 | MGnify/ENA primary metagenome ERZ808259 (study PRJEB31516, sample SAMN03275586) | gut metagenome | biome: mammalia-associated habitat; material: feces | host: Papio cynocephalus | place: Kenya | collected 2012-07-27 ... | reverse complement strand
AACGCGATTTATCAGAACCTGCACTTCCTCGACAAGTACGACAGCGACAACGTGCTGATTCTCAGCGGCGACCATATCTATAAAATGGACTACTCGAAAATGCTGACCGAGCATATCCTCTCGGGCGCGGACTGCACGATAGCGGTCATCGACGTTACCCCGGAGGAAGCGCCGCGCTTCGGCATAATGAGTTACGACGAAACGAAACGCATTACAGACTTCGAAGAGAAGCCGAAAAACCCGAAGAGTCTGCACGCGTCTATGGGCGTTTACATATTCAAAAAGGAAGCGCTCGTCGAGGAACTTAAACGCGACGAAGCGGACAAGAACTCGCAGAACGATTTCGGCAAGAACATTATCCCGTACATGCTCGCTCACGGCAGAAAAATGTACGCTTACGAGTTTTCGGGCTACTGGAAGGACGTCGGCACGGTCACTTCGCTGTGGGAAGCGAACATGGACCTTCTGGGCAGTCACCCCGCGATCGACCTCAACGACCCCGATATGAAGATTTACTCGCGCAACGAGCCGCTCCCGCCGTCTTACATAGGTGAGGACGTAAACGTCGTCAACTCGATATTTACCGCGGGTTGCGAGATAAACGGCACGGTGATAAACAGCGTGATTTCCGAGAACGTGACTATCGGCAAGGGCAGCGTTATCCGCGACAGCGTGATTATGCGCGGCACGAAAATCGGCGAGAACGTAACCGTCGATTACGGTATGATCGACGAGTCGGTCACGGTGGAGAACGACGTGAAGATCGGCGACGAGCAAAGCGATAAAAACCGTATCGCGCTTATCGGCAGAAACACGCGCGTAAGAAAGGGAGCAAAGATCGCTTCGGGCGAAATCGTAGAAAACAAGTAGGCAAAGGGGCAGAATAAATGAAAACTCTGGGAATAGTATTTTCCAACATTCACGACAAAGAAGTGAGCGAACTCACGGCGTCGAGAACGCTCGCGTCCGTGCCTTACGCGGGCAGATACCGCCTTATCGACTTCGTTCTCTCGAATATGGTCAACAGCGGCATTTACAACGTGGGCGTAATCACCAAGTACAATTATCAGTCGCTGATGGAACACGTCGGCAGCGGCAAGAGTTGGGATCTGTCGAGAAAGAACGGCGGACTGGTGATCTTACCGCCGTACGGCAGAGAAAGTTCCACCGTGTATTCCTCGCGCTTCGAGGCGATCTCGAATATCGCGTATTACCTCAGGGAAGCGACGGAAACTTACGTGCTTATGTCCGACTGCGACAACGTGTGCAATATCGACTTTTCGGAAGCCATCAACTACCACGTCGAAAAGCACGCCGACATCACCGTCATTTATCATAAGAAAGATCTGGGCGCGTGCGACGAAAAGGTGCGCACTTCCGTCGAGGTCGACAGCGGCGGCAGAGTGCAAAAAGTCGTCACCAAGCCCAAACAGAGCGGCGTAATCAACGCGTTCACGAACATTCTGATTATCAACCGCAAGTTCCTTTTGTCCATTATCGACAACGCCGAAGAACTCGGCTACAAGAGTTTCTCGCGCGACGTTCTCATAAAGGGCGCGACCGAATACAATATCTACGGTTACGAGTACAAAGGCTACTTCGCCAGCATCGACACCATGGCGAACTACTACAAGCACTCGATGGAACTGCTCGACAAGAATATCCGCGACGAGATTTTCCGCGACGGCGGCGCGATCTATACCAAGGTTCGCGACAGCGCGCCGTGCCGGATAGAGGAGAGCGGCAAGGTCAAAAATTCCGTGGTTGCCGACGGTTGCGTGATCGAGGGCGAAGTGGAAAACTCCATTCTCTTCCGCGGCGTACACGTATCTAAGGGCGCCCGCGTTAAAGGCTCGATACTCTTCAACAACGTCACCGTGGCTTCGGGAAGCACCGTAAACTGCGTTATCGCGGATAAGTTCTCGCACGTTCTTGAGAACAGAACGCTTAGCGGACACGAAACCCGCCCGTACTTCCTGCCCAGAAACACCATCGTATAAAGTTAAAACCAGGCGTATTCGCGCCGACCGGGGATAAACGATTTTTCGGCGGCGCGAATTCTCGTTTTTTCGCAAGTTTTTATACCGCTTATGCCGCCGCTTCGCTTTGACTCGCGTTTTCGGGGAGCGACCCCGAGCAAAATCAAGAAATAACCTTTTAAGGAGATTAAGAATATGGCTGAAAGTAAAGTAAAGACCGGAGCAAAAAAAGCGACCGAGAAAAAAGCCGCCGTTCCCGCGGTCAAAGCGGAAACCAAGCCCGCGGTAAAGAAAACGGGTACTGCGACCGTGAAAAAGACGGCGAAACCCGCTGTAAAGGAAACCGCCGCTCCCGCGGTCAAAAAGGCTTCCGCACCCGCCGTTAAAAAATCGGGCGCGGTGACTAAGACCGCCGCCGCGAAAGCGGAGGAAAAGAACGCGCTTACCCCGGCGGCTCAGGAAGTCTATCCCGTGACCGAAACCGAAGTAAAGCCCAAGGCAAAGCGCGGCAGAAAACCGAAAACGACGGAAGCGGCAAAGTCCGCCGAAACGCCGAAGAAAAAGCGCGTGCTGTTCGTTGCCAGCGAAGCGTGGCCGTTTGCCGGCACGGGCGGATTGGGCGAAGTGGTAGGCTCGCTCCCCAAGGCGCTCAACGGCTTGGGCGACGTGGAAGCGGAAGTCATTATCCCGCTTTACGAGAGCGTTCCCGCCGAGTACCGCGAACAAATGACGTTCGTGCGCTCGATCAACGTGCCGCTTGCGTGGAGAAATCAGTACTGCGGATTGTTTACGCTCGTTCACGACGGCGTGAAATTTATGTTCGTAGACAACGAATATTACTTCAAGAGATCCGGGCTGTACGGCTACGGCGACGACGGCGAGCGTTTCGCGTTCTTCTCGAGAGCGGTACTCGAACTTTTGCCGTATCTCGACTACAAGCCCGATATTCTGCACTGCAACGACTGGCACACCGCGCTCGTTCCCGTGTATTACAAACTTTTCTATCAAAACCGCGAGGGGCTGTCGGGTATCAAAACGATCTTCACCATTCATAATATAGAGTATCAGGGGCAGTTCTCGGGCGACGTCATCGAGGATCTGTTCGGAATCCCGCGCCGCGAATATATGTCCGTCGAGTATCACGGCTGTATCAATCTCATGAAAGCCGCTATCGACTACAGCGACAGCGTGTCCACCGTCAGCAACGCTTACGCCGGCGAGATCATGAGCGCCGAGTACGCGCACGGGCTTGAGGGCGTGCTGTTAAAGAACGCCTACAAACTCAAGGGCATATTAAACGGCATCGACGTAAAGACTTACGATCCTGCGACCAGCGCTTCGCTGTTCCGTAATTACGACGCGAACACTGCGGAAGCGAACAAAAAGGAAAACAAACTCGGACTTCAGCGTATGCTTAACCTGCCCGCCGACGAGAACGTGCCTATGATCGCTATGATTACCCGCCTTGCTTCGCACAAGGGGCTGGATATCGTGCGCTCGGCGTTCAACGGCATTATGCAGGACGACGTGCAGTTCGTGGTGCTGGGTACGGGCGACGCGGATCACGAGAATTTCTTCCGCCATATGCAGAATGTGTACGGCAACCGCGTGCGCGCGATCATCGCGTTCAACAAGGATATGGCGCAGAAAATCTACGCCGGCGCGGATATCTTCCTTATGCCCTCGAAGTCCGAGCCGTGCGGGCTTTCGCAGATGATAGCAATGCGCTACGGCACCGTGCCGATCGTAAGACTTACCGGCGGACTGAAAGACTCCGTGACCGATTGCGGCGACGGAACGGTGGGTACGGGCTTCGGCTTTACCGAGTACGACGCGGGCGCGCTCCGTCACGCCGTCGATCGCGCGGTGGGGCTGTACCGCGACTACCGCGATATCTGGAACGGACTGAGAAAAAGAGATATGGAAAGCGATTTCAGTTGGAACAAGAGCGCGAAGGACTACGACGCTTACTATGCCGAAGTGCTGGAATAACCCCTAAATTTTACTTGCTTTCACGGAGGACCTTATGGAATACACTACGGCAAAAATCAAAGAACTGGTAACGGAAAAACTCGACAAGTACTTCGCGACTTCTCCTGCAGCCGCTACCGATATGCAGTTATACAAGGCTGTCGCGCTCGTTATCCGCGACATGCTGTTACTTAAAAAACAGCGCTTCAATACCGAAGCCAACCGCGAGGGCGCGAAACGCGTGTACTACCTCTGTATGGAGTTTCTGCTCGGTCGGTCGATGCGCAACAATATCTACAACCTCGGGCTTACGAAACAGTTTTCCGCGGCGGTAAAAGCGTTTGGAAGAAACCTCGACGACCTTTACGAACTAGAAGCGGACGCGGGACTCGGCAACGGCGGCTTGGGCCGTCTTGCGGCGTGCTTTCTGGACGCGCTCGCGACCGAGGATTATCCCGCGATGGGCTTTTCGATACGCTACGAGTACGGACTTTTCAAGCAGAAGATAGTGGAGAACACTCAGGTCGAACTGCCCGATATCTGGCTGGACAGCGGCGAAGTGTGGATGATGCCGAGATCGGATAAAAGTTTCACCGTCAAACTCGGCGGTCACGTTGTCGAGGACTGGTCGGACGGCACGCTGAAAATCCGTCATGAGGACGCAAGCCTCGTCGAAGCCGTGCCTTACGACGTAATGGTCAGCGGCTACGAGAACAAGGGCGTCAGCGTTCTGAGATTGTGGCGCGCTTCCGCTCCCGCTTCGTTCGATATGAAATCGTTCACGCAGGGCGACTACTTCAAGGCGATGCGCGGCGACAACGAGGCCGAACTCATCAGCAAAGTGCTGTATCCCTCGGACGAACACTTCGAGGGCAAGCAACTGCGCCTTTCTCAGCAGTACTTCCTCGTCAGCGCGAGTTTGCAGTCGATAATCAAGGATCACTTAAAGCATTACGACACGCTCGACAATCTCGCCGATAAGGTCGCTATTCATATAAACGACACGCACCCGGCGCTTGCGATCCCCGAACTTATGAGGTTACTGCTCGACGAGTACGGTTTCTCGTGGGAGCGGGCGTGGGATATCACCGTCAACACCATGGCGTACACCAACCACACCGTCATGAGCGAAGCGCTCGAGAAGTGGAACGAGGATCTGGTTAAGATGCGTTTGCCGCGTATGTACTCGATTATCCGCGAGATAGACGCGCGTTTCCGCGGCGAACATCGCGAGTGCAGAGAGGACGTCCTTAACCGTATGTGCGTCATCGGCAACGGTCAGGTGCGTATGGCGAACCTCGCCGTCATCGGCTCGCACAGCATAAACGGCGTGAGCGCGCTCCACAGCGAGATCATCAAGGAAAGCGTGTTCCGCGACTTTTACGAAATTCTGCCCGAGCGCTTTACCAACGTGACAAACGGCATCGCGCACCGTCGCTGGCTCAATCAGTCCAACCCGCGCCTTGCGGGGCTTGTGACCGACCTTATCGGCGACAAATATATCCGCGACGCGGCCGAACTCGAGAAACTCAACAAGTACTCGTCCGACGAGCAGACGTTAAAGAAACTTGCCGAAATCAAGGCAGCGAACAAGCGCGACTTCGCGAAGTATATCGCGGATACCACGGGCTTTACGCTCAATCCCGATTCGCGTTTCGACGTGCAGATAAAACGCCTTCACGAATACAAGCGCCAACTGCTCAACGTGCTGAAAATCGTCAAGAAATACCTCGACGTAAAGGAAAATCCGAATCTCGACGTAACGCCCGAAACGTTTATTTTCGGCGCGAAAGCGGCGGGCGGGTACTACCACGCAAAGCGCATAATCTCGCTTATCAACTGTCTGTCCGACGAGATTCGGCGCGACCCGAAAGTCAAGGAAAAAGTCGACGTAATGTTCCTCGAGAACTACAACGTTACCAAAGCCGAACGGCTGATTCCCGCCGCCGAGGTTTCCGAGCAGATCTCGCTCGCGGGCAAAGAGGCTTCGGGTACTTCGAATATGAAATTTATGCTCAACGGCGCGATCACGCTCGGCACGGTGGACGGCGCGAACGTCGAAATTGCCGAGCGTGTGGGCAAGGACAATATCTTTACGTTCGGGCTTAAGGCGGACGAAGTGGAAAAGGTGTGGGAGCAGGGCTACAACGCTTCCGCGATTTATTCGAGCGACCCCGAGATAAGACGAGTGGTGGACGCGCTGAGAGTCGGTTTTGCCGGTCAGTCGTTCTCCGATATCGCCGACTATCTCACCGTGGGTACGAACTACGTCGCAGATCCGTATATGTGCCTTAAGGACTTCCGCGACTATCTCCGCGCGGCGGGCGAACTCGACGCGGCTTATCGCGACGAACTCGGCTGGAACAAAATGGCGCTCCGCAATATCGCGCAGTCGGGCGTTTTCGCCGCCGACCGCAGCATACGCGAGTACGCCGAGAATATCTGGCACTTAAAGCCGGTCACAAAAGTGTACGAGGACTAAATGGAACTACGTTACTTTCCGTGCGACGAGCGGTACAAAAAGCCCGTCGGCGGGATAAAAATCAACGAAGAATTCACGGTTTGCGCAGGGCTTGACGGCTCGGCGCAAGCCGCGTTTTTCGTGCTGACCAAAGAGAACGAGTCGCCCGTGTGGTACGAAATGCAAAGAACGGACGGCGGTTTTTCGCTGTCGCTCCGCGTGACTTCCGCGGGGCTGTACTTCTACCGCTTCGTCGTCCGTAACGACGGTTACGATACCGCGTTCTACGCCGATAGGGATTTACAAGCCGCGGCGGGCAGAGGCGAGGAGTGGCAACTCACGGTCTACGAGGAAAACTACGCCGCGCCTAAATTTCTTGACGGCGGTATCATATATCAGATTTTTCCCGACAGATTCAATATCGGCGGGGAGCGGCTGAAAACCAAGAAAAACGCCGTTTACCGCGACGACCGCGGCGGCACGCCTTATTACAAAGCGGACGAGAACGGCATCGTGCCGAACAACGACTTTTTCGGCGGCAACCTCGACGGCGTTACGGAAAAACTCGATTACTTAAAGTCGCTGGGCGTAAAGTGTATTTACCTCAATCCGATTTTCGAAGCGGCTTCGAATCACAAGTACGACACCGGTTCGTACAGAAGAATCGACGGCGATTTCGGCGGCGAAGAAGCGTTCCGTAGGCTTATAAAGTCCGCGACGGAAAAGGGAATAAAAATCGTACTCGACGGCGTGTTTTCGCACACGGGCGACGACAGCGTGTACTTCAACCGCTACGGTCGTTACGACAGCGTGGGGGCGTTTCAGTCGGTCGGAAGCCCTTATAGATCGTGGTACCGCTTTGACGAAAAGGGCGGTTACGAGTGCTGGTGGGGCGTGAAAATTCTGCCGTGTACCGAGGAAACCGATCCGGGCTTTAACGAGTTTATCAACGGCGAGGACGGCGTGGTGCGCACTTATATGCGTATGGGCATCGCGGGCTGGCGGCTGGACGTAGCCGACGAACTGCCCGACGCGTTCCTCGATAACCTTACCCGCGCGGTCAAGTCCGTCGATCCCGACGGGTTGATCTTAGGCGAAGTGTGGGAAGACGCGAGTAACAAGGTCGCGTATTCTCAGCGTCGGCGTTACCTTCTCGGCAAGCAACTTGACAGCGTGACGAACTATCCGTTCAAGGACGCGATCATACGTTTTGCGCGGCTGGGCGACGGCGAAAACCTCGCCCGCACGGTCAACGGCATAGTCAATAATTACCCCGGGCGAGTGCTGAGAAACCTTATGAATCCGCTGTCCACGCACGACACCGTTCGCGCGCTGACCGCGGTTTCGGGCGAGGAACTGCCGGGAACGAAGGACGAACGCGCGGTATTTCGGCTTCGCGACCCCGAAACGGCGAAAAAGCGTTTGCGCCTTGCCGCCGCGCTTCAGTACACGCTTCCCGGCGTGCCGTGCGTTTACTACGGCGACGAAGCGGGCATGGAGGGTTGCGAAGATCCGTTCAACCGCAGGTTTTACCCGTGTGAGAGCGCCGACCGCTCGCTTACGGAGTATTTTAAACGGCTCGGAAAACTGAGAACGCGCGCCGAACTTAACGGCGGCGGTATCGCGTTTCTGCGCGCGGGCGACGGCTTGGTCGAGTTTAACCGCGGCGAAAAACTGCGGATAATCGCCAACGCCACCGACCGATCCGTTCCGCTCGAGAGTAAGGTCAAAGACCTCGTTTCGGGGGGCGAACTCCGCGAAGTTCCGCCGCTTTCCGCCGTCGTGTGGGAAGAGAAAGAGTGATATTTCGGCTAACGCCGAAGTGATATACGGCTTCGCCGTGTGATATCCGCTAAAATTCCGTTGACAATCGGCAAAGATAGGTATATAATTTTCAATCGTGGTCGGGGTGAACTTTCTCCGACCATAAATTACGCCCGCGGGCGGGTTTTCGCCGCGGCAAAGAAGGAAATCATGGACGTAACGCAAATATTACTCGATCTTGCGATAATACTTTTCGCCACCAAGGCGCTCGGTATGCTGATGCGTAAAATCGGCTTGCCGCAAGTCGTCGGCATGGTCGTGGCGGGGCTCTTGATAGGACCCGCGATCTGGGGACAGTTCGGCTGGTGGTCGCCCGTAAACCCCGGCGCGGAAGAAAAAATCTTCCTTAAAGGCATCGCGGAAATCGGCGTGGTGCTGATTCTGTTCTCGGCGGGCTTGGAAACCGACGTCAAGGAACTCAAGCGCTCGGGGCTGAAAGCCACGCTTATCGCGTTCGGCGGCGTACTCGTGCCGGTCGCGGGAGGGTTCTTGCTCGCCGTGCCGTTTTTAGGCGGGTTTTCCGCGCTCGCGGCGGACAAAACGCTTATGCTCGACGCGGTGTTTATCGGCGTGATTCTGGCTGCGACCAGCGTGGGCATCACGGTGGAAACGCTGAAAGAAATGGGCAAACTCAAGGGCAAAGTCGGCACGGTGATTCTGTCGGCGGCGATCATCGACGACGTTATCGGCATAGTCGTATTGTCTGTCGCGATCGGCTTCCGCGACGCTTCGGTCAACCCTTGGTGGACGATACTCATGACCGTGCTGTTCTTCGTGGCGGCGATCGGCGTGGGGCTTCTTCTTAATATCGGTTTCAAATGGCTCGTCAAGCGCTATCCGCACAACCGCAGAGTACCGATTTTCGGACTTGTGGTGTGTTTCGTATACGCTTACTGCGCCGAAAAAATCTTCGGGATCGCGGACATAACCGGCGCTTACGTTGCCGGGATCCTCTTGTCGAACCTTAAAGAAACGCACTATATCGACCGCAAAGTCGACATCAATTCGTATATGCTGTTTGCGCCCGTGTTCTTCGCTAATATCGGTATAAACGCGAACTTTTCAGGCTTTAACGCCACCGTTTTTCTGTTCGGACTGGCGTTCGTCGCGGTGGGAATCGCGGGGAAAATCGTCGGTTGCGGCGGCGTGGCGAAACTGTGCCGTTACTCGTGGCGGGAGTCCGCGCAGATCGGCGTGGGTATGATTGCCCGTGGCGAAGTCGCGCTCGTCGTGTGCAACAAGGGCCACGAAGCGGGACTGTTCAACGGCGTTGCGGTGGGCGATCCCGTCGTAGCCGTCATTATGCTCGTGATAATCTCGTCGCTTTTGTGTCCGATTTTCCTTAAACTCGCGTTCAAGGGCGATCCGCCGTCGCTTATGGGCGGAGTGCCGGAGGACGTTTCGGGCGGAGTAGCCGAAACCGCCGAAGCCGTCGCAAACGCCGAAAGCGGCGTTACGGAGGGCGAAGTCGCGAAGACCGAACCCGCGGCGCAAGGCTAGTAGTTAAGTTATTGGTTAAGTTATATTCGCGCTATCGCGCGAGTTAAGGATAGGTTTTCGCTCAATGCAGGGGATTCCACGCGCAAAGGTCATTGCCCGTAAAATCGGGGCAATGACCTTTGCACTCTGAATGACGAGGTAGGAGTAAGGCTGCGCGTGGTTTTTAAATAATACCCGACCTAATGCGTCATTCCGAGCGTAGCCGAGGAATCTAGCGAAGCGTAAAATAATAATAAATGCGCCTGCGGCTAGATCCTTCGACTTCGCTCAGGATGACGAGGATGGGATAGTGGTTTGACGACGGTAAGACGGAAACTGCGCGGTCGATTTTTAATTATAACGAGTAGCCTACGGTTTTACCACGTCATTCAGAGGAGCAACCCTATTGCCCTATTATCCGGGGCAATAGGGTTGCGACGTGAAATCCCCGACATGGAACAGATAATAATCCTTATGCGGCGATAGGGTTGAACCCGCGCGCTATATTTAAATAATACCCGACCTTAAATAATTGACTTAACGCGCGAATTTTGGTATTATTGATTTATGAGAAAATTGAGCGGAAAGATTATAGTCGTCACGGGCGGCACAAGCGGCATCGGCAAGCATATCGCCGAGCGTTTTTCAGCCGATAACACCGTCGTGGTGCTGGCTCGTCGCTGCGAAACGGACGGCAACTTTATTCGTTGCGACGTTGGGATAGAAGCCGACGTAATCGCGGCGTTCGATCTGATCGGCGCGCGCTTCGGCAAGATCGATATACTGATAAACAACGCCGGCTACGGCGTGTCGGGCGCGGTGGAACTGTTGTCCGACGAGGAAGTCAGCCGCATTTTCGAGGTCAACTTCATGGGCGTGTTTCGCTGCGTAAAGTACGCTTTGCCGCTGATGAGCGCGGGCGCGAAGATAGTCAATATCTCGTCGGCGTGCGCGATTTTTCCGCTGCCGTTCCGCTCGATGTACTGCGCGTCGAAAGCCGCCGTCAGCATGCTCAGCCACTCGCTTCGAGAAGAGGTCAAGCCCTACGGCATCGACGTCACGGCGATTTGCCCCGGCGATATACGGACGGAATTCACCAAAAACCGCGTCAAGAATTTCACGACAAACGAGCGCTACGGCGAGAGGATCAGAAAAGCCGACGATCATATTTCCGCGCGCGAACACAAGCGCATGAGCGTGGACTACGCTTGCGGCAAGATAGAGAAGATCATCGCGAAAAAGCGCTACAAGCCGTTCTACCTCGTGGGCAGAAAGTACAAGGCGCTGTACGCAGCGTACAGAATTTTCCCGCTCGGCGTGATCTTGGGCGCTACGGGCAAGATTTTCGCCCCGAAAGAAAAGAAAAAGTAAGCAAATTTTTATCGGAGATACATAAATGGAAAACGTAATCGTACTTGACTTCGGCGGACAGTATAACCAACTTATCGCCCGTAGAGTGAGAGAATTCAACGTGTACTGCGAACTTCTGCCGTACACCACGCCGCTGGAGAAAATCCTCGAGAAAAAGCCTATCGGCATTATCTTTACCGGCGGTCCCGCGAGCGTGTTCGAAGAGAACGCGCCCACCGTGGAAAAAGCGATGCTCGAGGCGGGTATCCCCATTCTCGGCATTTGCTACGGCTGTCAGCTTATGGCGCACTTATCCGGCGGCAAAGTGGGCGTAGGACCCAGAGAGTACGGAAAGCAGATCATGACGGTGAAAAATTCGCCGCTGTTTAAGGATATTCCCGCCGATTCGCAGTGCTGGATGAGCCACACTTGTTACGTCGAGGAAGTACCCGCGGGATTTACCGTCACCGCGACCACCGCGACTTGCCCGGTAGCCGCTATGGCTAACCCCGAAAAGAACCTCTACGGCGTGCAGTTCCACCCCGAAGTCATGCACACGACGTTCGGAAACGCCGTTCTTAAAAACTTCCTTTACGAGATCTGCGGCGCTAAAGGCGAGTGGACTATGGCGAACTTCGCCGAAACCACGATCGCGAAACTCAAAGCGAAGATCGGCGACAAGAAAGTGCTGTGCGCGCTCTCCGGCGGCGTGGATTCCGCAGTCGCGGCTACGCTCATTCACAAGGCTTGCCCCAACCTCGTCTGCATTTTCGTCGATCACGGTTTGCTCAGAAAGTACGAAGCGGACGAAGTAGTACGCGTTTTCCGCGACGAGCAAGGCATGAATCTCATAAAAGTCGACGCTTCCAAGCGTTTCCTGGACCTTCTCGCGGGCGTTACCGAACCCGAGAAAAAGCGCAAGATCATCGGCGGCGAGTTTATCCGCGTGTTCGAGGAAGAAGCGAAGAAGATAGGCGCGGTCGACTACCTCGTTCAAGGCACGATTTACCCCGACGTTATCGAAAGCGGACTGGGCGCGAGCGCGAAAATAAAGAGTCACCACAACGTTGGCGGGCTTCCGTCCGTCGTCGACTTTAAGGAAATCGTCGAGCCGCTCCGCGACCTATTTAAGGACGAAGTGCGCAAGTGCGGTTTCGAAATCGGGCTTCCGGCGTCTATCGTTATGCGCCAGCCGTTCCCGGGTCCCGGACTGGGCATCAGAATTATGGGCGACGTCACCGCCGAAAAAGTCGCGATTTTGCAGGACGCGGACTACATTTTCCGCGACGAGATCGCAAAAGCGGGCTTAGAGGGCGATATCTGGCAGTACTTCGCGGTGCTTACCGGCACGCGTACCGTAGGCGTTATGGGCGACGAACGCACTTACGACTACACGCTCGCGCTCCGCGGCGTAACCAGCGTGGACGGCATGACCGCCGATTGGGCTCGTATTCCGTTCGACGTTCTCGAAAAGATTTCCACCCGTATCGTCAACGAAGTCAAGCATATCAACCGTATCGTCTACGACATTACGTCCAAGCCCCCGGCAACCATCGAATGGGAGTAAGCCGCGGGTCGGACGATAGACCGCGCGGTTGTTCGTATGCGAATATGCGCATGCGTGGGGTTTTGACCGATTAAAAGCGTTTTAATAGGCGTTTTATGGAAAAAGTAAAGAACGAGGGCAGTTTTTTCGGTACGGAAAGTATCGGCAAAATACTTCTCAAAGTCGCGCCGCCCGTTATGCTGGCGCAACTTATACAAGCGCTATATAATATAGTCGACAGTTTTTTCGTCGGCAAGTACTCGGACGACGCTCTCACGGCGTTGTCCGTAGTTTATCCGTGGCAACTTATCGCGATCGCGCTGGCGGTAGGTACGGGCGTTGGCGTGAACACTTATATGGCGCGCAAGTTCGCTCACCGCGACGAAAAAGCCGCTTATTCCGCGGCGGGTACGGGCATGGTCCTCGCGCTCGTTTCGTGGGCGGTGTTCGCGGGCGTATCCGCGCTTATTATGCGCCCGTTCGTACGCTTGTCCGCTTCGTCGCCCGCGGCGATAGAGGACGCGGTGACTTACGGTAATATCGTCTGCATAGGCAGTATCGGCACTTTTTTAGAAGGCAACTGGAGCAAAGTCCACCAGGCGAAAGGCAATATGCGCTTGCCTATGATCGCCCAGATCGTCGGCGCGGCGGTCAATATCGTTTTCGACCCGCTGCTGATTTTCGGGTGGAAGTTTATCCCTGCCATGGGCGTTGCGGGCGCGGCTTACGCAACCGTCGCGGGGCAGATCATAGCGGCGATAATAGTGGGGGTCAAGGGCTTTCACTTGCCGCCGAAGTCGCGGTTTTTCCACTATGTCGGGCGAATTTACTATTACGGTTATTCGTCGATCTGCATGCAGTCGCTTTTCACCGTTTATATCGTAGCGCTCAACGTGATTCTATCCGGTTTTTCCGACGCGGCGGTCACTGTGCTCGGGCTTTACTACAAGCTGCAAAGTTTCTTCTTTATACCGCTGTTCGGTCTGCAAACGTGTATCGTGCCTGTGCTGAGTTACAATTACGCTGCGGAGCAGTACCCGCGGTGTCGGCGCATTATGCTGGACTCGTTCGTGATTTCCGCGGCGTTTATGCTGTTGGGCGTCGTGTGTTTCGTGTTTTTCCCCGTGCCGCTTTCGGGCTTGTTCTCGAAAAGTGCAGAAGTGAAAAATATCGCCCGCGTCGCGTTCCCGATTATCGGCTCGAGTTTCGTGCCGGCGGTGTTCTCGCTGATGATGCCCGTGTTCTTTCAGGCGATCGGTTACGGCAAAACAAGCCTTTTACTGTCGCTTACCCGTCAGATTTTCTGCCTCGTTCCCATGTTCTGGGTTATGTCGTTTATCGGGCTTAACTTCACCTGGATCGCGTTCCCGTTCGCCGAAACCACTGCGGGTGCTATCGGGCTTATTCTGTATTTCCGCACGGTCAAAAAGTGGAAAACCCGCGGCGAAACGGCTGAAACCGAAAAAACTCGGCAGCCCGAGCAGCCGACGGATCCGCCCGTCGCAGAATAATTTTATAAGGAGATAAGGCAAATGGCGAAACTTTATTATCAGGGTCACGGCAGTTTCCGCATTACCGCGGATAACGGCAAAGTTATGTACGTCGATCCGTTTATGGGCGACGGCTACGACTTGCCCGCCGACCTCGTGCTGATTACTCACGAGCATTACGACCACAACGACATTAGCAAAATCACTCCGGCAGAGGGGTGCAAGGTTTTCCGCGGCAAGGATATGACCGACGGCAAGCGTTACGACAGCGGCGAAAAGGACGGTTTCATTTTCCGCGCCGTACCCGCGTGCAACCGTAACCATAAG
>ERZ808259.562-NODE-562-length-14494-cov-3.567491_pt1 | contig 14494 bp, 20 predicted proteins | sample MGYA00521279_ERZ808259 | MGnify/ENA primary metagenome ERZ808259 (study PRJEB31516, sample SAMN03275586) | gut metagenome | biome: mammalia-associated habitat; material: feces | host: Papio cynocephalus | place: Kenya | collected 2012-07-27 ... | reverse complement strand
TTCAGAGACCAGCGAGAAGCAGCTATGACTAATTTCAAGATTACTGCTGAACAGGCAAAGACAGTTGTAAAAGATGATGGAAGCCTTGATTATACCGAACTTGGCAAAATTATGTCCGAGAAAGAAACAGCTGCGGCACAGGCTAAGGAACAGGAGATTGCTAAAAATCAAGATATTCCGGGTGGCGGCAGCAATAAAAACAATGCAGATAATAAGACAAATGCTGAAAAGATAGCAGAAAGCCTTATATCTAGTGCACCTAAAAATAATGATGTTTTATCACATTATATTCAGTAATAACAGGAGGTAAGAAATGGCAAAGGAAATGAATATGCAGTATGAAACAACTTCATACGCTGGCGATGTTCAGATTTTAAAGAGAGAGCCTAATGAGGCAATCCCAATGACACTTGATTTTGAAGATGTGGTTGCAAAGAACGCACAAGGCAAGAAGATTGTCAAAGCAGGTACACCGATAGGCAAGAATGGCAAGGTTGATAATACAGCGACAGTAGTCGGCATTTTAAGATTTGATGTAACAGAAGACAGACCACAAGGCGTACTGCTTAAGAAAGCATACCTTAATACAAAGGTGGCAGAAGCAAGTTATGGGGCTTCTTACGACCCAACAGTTAAGACAGCTCTTCCAATGATTGTATTTGAATAATAACAGGAGGTAAACAGATGTTAATTAATGAAGTATTAGACAGTAAGTCTATTGCATTATCAGCAACAGAAAACGCTAGTAACCAGATACCTTATCTTGGTTTACAGTGGTTTCCAGAAAGAAAGAAGCAGGGACTTGATTTAAGCTGGATTAAGACACATAAGGGCTTGCCGGTATCGCTTGCACCATCTAACTTTGACACAATCCCAACACTTAGAGCTAGAGAGGGATTAAGCAAGGAAAAGACACAGATGGCATTTTTCCGCGAGGGAATGACAGTAGGCGAAGAGGAAATGCTTGAAATTGAGCGTATTCAGTCAGCGGACGACCCTTACCTTGCAAGTGCTTTATCAAGCGTATATGACGATACTAACACTCTTGTAAGCGGTGCAGAAGTTGTACCAGAGCGTATGAGAATGTCGCTTCTTGCTACAAATGCAGGTCACCCAGTAATTGCCATTGTAAGTGATGGTGTTCAGTATGCTTATGATTATGATAAAGATGGTTCGTATGCAAAAGACCATTACGCAAAACTTGATGGCACAAGTGATTGGAGCGATACAACCAATTCAAAGCCACTCACAGACCTTAACAACGCAAGAAAGAAGTTACAGAAGCAAGGCAAAATTGCTAGATATGTGCTTATGAACAGCAACACATTCCAGTATTTGCTTGATAATGCACAGATAAGAAACTCAATCCTCGCGCAGAACCTTACAGCAACTATTGAGGTTGATGATGATACTGTTATTTCGGTAGTGCAGAAGAGAACAAAGCTCACTATCGTACTTTACGATAAGATGTACATTGACGATGATGGCAAGGAACAGTATTTCTACCCAGATAACAAGGTTACACTTCTTCCAGAGGGAAGTCTTGGCAATACTTGGTTTGGCACTACACCAGAAGAAAGAACTGCAAGACAGGTAGCTGATGTAGATGTAACAGTATATGGTACAGGTATTACAGTTGCTACAAAGACAGAGTACGGACCACCTATGAAGATGTCAACATTCGCTTCCGAGGTTGTACTTCCATCATATGAGAATATGGATAGCACATTCGTATATGAGGTTCATAGCGAAGAGTAGGGGGTGCAACTATGAAATATCCATATATAGTAGTTCATAATGGCAAATGGTATAACGCAGGAGAAGAAGTTCCAGAGAGTGACAATTCTGGAGCTTCTTTTTCTTATACCAAAACAGACATCAAGCGTATGCCAACAGCAGATTTACAATCACTTGCCTTAGAACAGGGCATTGAGAACGCAATGGAACTTACAGGGGCAGAACTTAAAGAATTGTTAATTGAGAGGTTAGGGTTATAGGAGTTAAAGCTATGACATTAAAAGATACTGTAGAAATAATGAATAGTGCTGATTACAAAGAAAGATTTAAAGCAGAGTATCAGCAAGTAGTTATTCGCTACAAGAAGTTAAGAGATATGCTTGCTAAATGGGATAATAACGAGCTTACATTTAAACCTACTTGCCCTAGAAGCACATACAATATGCAGATTAAGGCAATGACGGATTACATTGCAGTTCTTGAAGCAAGAGCGGTAATGGAGAATGTAGAGCTTTAGAGAGGATTTGAGTTATGGAATACACCACATTAGAGCAAGTCAAAATCAGACTTAAACAATTTCATATTGATACAGTCACAAATGATGATGAAACAACATCTGATGTGGTAGTGTTCGATAACAAAGAAGATAACCCTATAATCGAACAGCTTATTAAGCAAGCTACAGAAGATGTAAAAGCAAAGAGAAATTATCCAGACAGCTACACAGATGAAATGATAACCGAGGATTTAAAGAAATTTGAGGGAGTTATCGTCAATCTTGTTGTGTATGACCATTCACAGGCAGGCGAAGCATTTATGACAAGCTACAATGAGAATGGCGTAAACAGAACTTGGAGAGATAGAGATAGCTTATTTGTTGGGGTATTCCCTTTTGCTAAGGTTTTATAGAAGATTGTGCGTTACCAATATGGTAGCAGGCGGCACACATTAAGGGTGGTGGGCGGTGTGCCATTATTAATTATGAAAGGCGGTATATCAATGCCAATAGCAGTAATTATAAGCATTATATCAGTTGCTTTTTCCGTCTTTTTCGGAATGTTTACCTTAGGATTTAATCTTAAGAATAACAAGAAATCCGATAATTCAGAACTTACGGAGCGTGTGCGTGAAAATACACGCATAAATATGAAACTTGACACAATATCAAGTAATACGACAGAAATAAAGAATGAAGTTACAGAAATGAGAAAAGAACTTAATTCTCACGATAACAGGATTATTAAGGTTGAAGAAAGTGTGAAGTCGGCACACCACCGAATAGACGGACTGGAAACACGACTTAATGAGGACAAGGAGGCGTAGCAGAAATGGATATAACATCAGTATCAACAGTAGTTGCAATCGTTGTAATTACATATCTGATAGGCTTAGGAGCTAAGGCAATCCCACAGATTAAGGATAATTTCATTCCTATAATTGTAGGCGTAGCAGGCGGTATCTTAGGTGTTATCGGTATGTATGTGATACCAGACTTTCCGGCGAATGACATTCTTAATGCAATAGCAGTTGGAATTGTATCGGGACTTTCCAGCACTGGTGTAAATCAGATTTATAAGCAGGTGAAAAACAATGCTTGATATTAATAAACAGGCTATGAAGTATTCACTTCAAGGGCAGACAGTAACCATCTATGAAAGAGATGATGAGGGCAATATCCTGTATGAGGGATACACCGACACAGAGGGTAACTTTATTCCTTATCTTGATGATAACGGCGACAAGATACCCAAAGTTCTTGAAGAAAAAACTGGCTTTTCAGAGCCGGTTGATTTTAAAGCCAACATTTCATTCAGCGGCGGAGAAGCCCAAAGTAAAGAATACGGCTTTGATACCGCTGATTTTGACGCTATTTTGCTGACAGATAGGAATATGTTACCTATCCAAAAAGGCGACCTTATATGGCTTGATAGCAAGCCTACATACACAAATGATAGCCTTATTGACGAAACATCAGCGGATTTTACGATTGTAGGTATTAAGCCGGCATTGTATTCAACTAAGTATATGCTTAAAGCGGTTGTAAAGTAGGTGGTAGATATGGAGTATCAGACAGGCAGATTTCCGAAAAGTGATTCTTTATTTGCACAAACAGACAATGAACAGCTAGTTGGTTCTATCTTTAAAGGAAAGCCAGTTCCATCAACACAAGAGCCAATAAATGAAAGCATAAAGCAAGCTGTTTTGCAAGCGGTTAAGGAGCGTGTTTATGGCAAGACATACAATTAATATATCTCTGTCTGAAAACTCTGTAAATGAAGCTATTAGACAACTGCAACAGTATAAGAATTGGCTTATAAAAAAGACTTCACGGCTTGTCAAAGAACTTGCAGAAGCTGGAATACCTGTTATTGATGAAAATATGGCAAAAGCAAGCTATACATATGATGAAAAAGGTATTCGCAGCGGTTCAGATACAAGCCATCGTAGTTATGTTGAAATGAAATCTACAGGAGAATATGTTGAAGCAAAATTAATTGTTGAGGGCAAAGAACTTATGTTTATAGAGTTCGGAGCTGGCGTTTTTTACAATGGAGCGGCTGGAAGCAGTAAGCACCCAAAGGGTGTTGTTAATGGTATGATTATAGGCTCATACGGCGAACATCACGGAGTTCAAAAAGTCTGGGGCTACTATGATGATGGCGGAAACTTAGTTCTTACACACGGCGTAGAAGCGCAAATGCCTGTTTATAAGGCTGATATGGAAATCATACAGAAATATGTTGAAGTAGCAAGGAGAGTATTTAGTTAATTTTAACCCATTCTGCTCTATAACCTATTATATCAAGAATTTCTATAACTTCATTATAAGTAAAACTTTCTTTGCGAAAGCGATTACTAAAATTTTGAAAAGAAAGATGTGTTCCGTGCCTACGATTTAATTCAGCATTTACTTGCGACATAGTAAAACCTTGAGATACAATAAGACCTTTTAATTCGTCTTTTAACATAAAATCAACTCCTTTATATTATTTTTAATATATTATCATAATAAAATTAAATTGTAAAGTTTAATAAAACACTTGATAATTATAATATAAAGGTTTATAATTAAATTATAAAATTTAATCAGAGGTGATATTATGGGAAAGGCGATTGATTTAACAGGGAAAAGGTATGGCAGATTAATAGCTGTTGAAAAAGTGAAAAAACCAAATGATAAGCACCACGCATACTGGAAGTGCAAATGTGATTGTGGGAATTTTATCGTTACAAGAAAAGATTCTCTCGAAAATGGACACGCAAAATCTTGCGGTTGTATAGGTGTAGAGAAAGATTATCACAGTCACGGATACTCGCACGAAAAGTTGTACAGCATTTATCACGGTATGAAATACAGATGTTATAATCCAAACTGTGATTCATATTCATTATATGGTGGCAGAGGCATAAAAGTATGTGATGAATGGTTGGAAAATGTAGCAAACTTTATTAATTGGGCTTACGAAAATGGGTACGATGATAAAAAGACTAAAGCTGAACAATCCCTTGACCGAATAGATGTTAACGGCAATTATGAACCATCTAATTGCAGATGGGCTGATAAAGATGTTCAAAATTATAACAAAAGATGCACAAGAAAGATAGTTATAAATGGAGAAGAAAAAACATTACTTGACTTACATAAGGAATATAAAATATCAATAACTACATTAAGAAGTAGATATCAGAGATATTTAAAAGGTTTATGCACTGTTGATGAACTAATTCAGAATACAAAAATAATAAATAAGCCCCAACAGATAATCATTAGAGTTGGCGAAGAAGAACACAATTTGACAGAATGGGAAAAAATAACAGGCACATCAAGAAAAACCATAATTTACAGATACAGAAAAGGGGCGAGAACATATGAAGAATTATTTAAGAAAGGTCGCTGAAAAGCGACTTTTTCATTTTGCAAGAAGCGATAATCTTTACATAGCAAGAGAGGTGTTTAGTTAATGGCAAATGCAAACGATTGGGCGACAGACCTTGAAAACACAGTCACAGCACTTGTCAAGGCTAAAACCCTAACACAACTAAAGAAGACATATCCAAAGATAGTTATAACAAATGAGGGGGAAAACAGCGGTCAAGCAGTATTTCCAACAGTATACATTCATTTACTGCCAGCTGTTGAACAAGGGCAAACACTTGACGGACAGACAATTAACGCATTGTTAGCGACATTTCAAGTAGATGTTACCACTAACACAAGCAAGTCCGATTGTCGCAAGGTCATGGCAGTAATTACAGATACATTCAAGACAATGAGATTTAGTGGCACATCAATGCCGGAGTTTTCAATTAACAATAAAGTACACAAGAGTACCGCCAGATTCAGACGAATGATAGCGGCAAATGACAGATTAATGTAACAAAGAGCAGAAATGCTCTTATTTTTTTGCAAATTTTTAGGAGGTAAACAATGGCAGATACAGCAGTAGCAGGATTAAGCACACTGGGCGTTACTTTCTCTTATGGAGTTGAAGCAACAGCAGGTACAAAGCCAACATCATTTAAGTTGCTTACAAGAATTAATTCTATTGATGAAATTACAGTAACACCGGAAGCAATAGACGCTTCAGCACTTGAAGATAAGCAGACAAGAAACATTGCGGGTAGAGATACAGTTACAGATACAGTTGCAGTAACAGTTAATAAAACAGACGCAACAATTAAGGAATGGAAAGACCTTATTGAAGCATATCAGGAATTAACAGGCGGTAAGAGAATGTGGTTTCAGGAAATCACACCGGGCATAACAGACGCAGAGTTCTTTGTAGCACAGCCGCCATCAAAGTTACCAATTACAAGTAAGGAGCAGAACGGACTTCTTACAATGGCTATCAACCTTATTATTGAGGATATGGTAGGAACAGATACAGCAGTAGTCCCAACATCGGGGGAAGAATAAACCAATCGACTAAAACAAAGGCTGTGTCGATTGGTGATGAAAACGCCAAAACAGCCGACTACACATCATATCTTGATGATGTAACAGAATAACTAATTTTAAAAGGTAGGTGCGGTGTAAAATCCGCACCTTTCCCTATATGGTGATAGGGCGGGAAAGGGTAAAAATATGATGAATATTAATGTAAATGGAAAAGAATATAAAGTTGAGTTTTCTTTTGGTGCGGCAGAGTGTGAAAGTATTGTACAGAAGATGTTTGCTGTTGTAAGTGGTTCGTACTTAATGGCAGAAACAGACAAGAATGTTGCGCAGGCTACATTCAGTGGACTTACAAATATGGTGTCTGACATACCTAAGATTTGTATTACAGCTATTTATGCAGGTTGCATTGACAACAATCCTGTAACTATGGACGAAGCAAAGGAACTCACTAGAGCATATATTACAGAGAAGAGAAAGACAGATAAAGGTTACGGATATAAGAATTTATTTGAAGAAATCAAAGGAGCAATGGAAAGTGATGGTTTTTTCGAGCTGTCGGGAATAACGGCGATGTTAGAGGAGATGGCGAACAACATAGAGGAAGCAACACAGGAACAGAAGAAGCCGACAGCAGTTCCACAAGACCATTTAAAGAAGCAGACTTCCACAAAATAATATGGGAAGAATACTTTGTGACAGCTAGTTCATTAGGCGTTAGTTATTCGGATTTTTTGAAATTAACACCCAAAAAACTATGGGCGATTGCAGAAGGAAAGAAACTTGAAAAGCAAAGGGTAGATTCAGATATATGGCTTGCAATAGGTAACTACATACTCCCAGCAATCAAGATGGGTGTTAGAAGCGGTGCTTGGGGAAAGGGAGAGATTGAATACCCTAGCAAGCCTATTTATAGTGATATAACCAAGCAAGAAAGTACCGAAGATGAGATACAAAGAAAGAGAGAAGAGTTTGTTTTGAATATGAAAATACGAAAAGCAAACTGGGATTTAGCGCACCCTAAAAATGATAAGTCGGAGGTATAAGCGTGGAATTAGACAGTTTAGAAGTCAAAATTACCGGTACTGCCACTAAAGCTATTAATTCCGTTGATAAACTGATAAATCAGCTTACAAGGCTATCAACATCACTTGCGACAATTAATGGTTCATCACTTACAGGACTTGCAAATGGTGTTAGTCAGTTAGGTTCTGCTATGCAGAATATGAACGCAGGAACAGCAGATTTTACAAGACTTGCTAAGAATATTACAAAGATAGGTTCTGTTGATTCAGTTGCACTAACTAACACAGCTACATCACTTCAAGCTGTTACAAAGGCAGTTGCAAGTATATCAGCTATACCACAGAATGCAACGCAAGTTACAGAATTTGCTAAGTCACTTGGTAAGTTAGGCAGTAAGAGTATAGAAAACGCCGTTGTAAACATTCCCAAGCTAGGTAATGCTTTAAATGGCTTAATGACAACGCTATCCAGAGCACCTAATGTAAGTCAAAATGTTATTCAAATGACTAACGCATTGGCTAATTTAGCAAGCCAAGGTAGCAAGGTGGGTACTTCTTCAAACTCACTTCAAAAGTCGCTGTATGGCGTTTCTACAAGTGCTAGAACAGCAACTAAGAGCAGTTGGAGTTTGGCAAGTGCCATAGGTAAGTTTTACGCCACTTATTTTATGGTAATTCGTGGCAGTAAGAAACTTATAGAAGCTATTAAGTCAACAACAGATTACATTGAAGCGTTCAACTATCAAGCTGTTGCATTCGGCAAGATAGGTTCAGAGTGGGATAAGGATTATGAAAAATACGGATATGATAACGCAACAGCATATGCAGAAAGTTTTCAAAACAGAGTAAACGATACTCTTGGAAAATTATCTGGATTAAAAGTTAATGTTCAAGGCGGATTGCTTGAAGAAAGTGGAGCAAAGAACTTAGGACTTAACATACAAGAGATAACACAGTATGCTTCGCAGTTAGCTTCTGTCACTAACTCACTAGGGCAGACAGGTGAAGCAACAACAGCAATAACAAAGTCAATGACAATGCTTGCAGGCGATATAAGCTCACTTTTTAATGTGGACTATTCAACAGTAGCACAGAACTTACAAAGTGGCTTAATCGGTCAATCAAGGGCGTTGTACAAATATGGTATTGATATTACTAACGCTACATTAGCGACATATGCTTATAACTTAGGCATTTCTAAGTCTGTATCAGAAATGACACAAATGGAAAAGCAACAGTTAAGAGTGTTAGCAATATTAGACCAATCAAAAGTATCTTGGGGCGATTTAGCTAATAGACGAAAGAAAGTTTATAAAATAACTTATCTTTCAAGTGTTGCATAAGAATAGAAATATCTTATGGCAATCGGGCAAAATCGGTAAAGGTTAAGGCTTTTAGGCTATACTAATACCGAGATAACTCAATAGATTACGAATAGGCTATTGAGTATCGTAACGAGTAGGAATTGAATAAATATAATATTCCCAAGAGTGTCCGACACTACTGTATATAGGACAGTATGAGGTGGAAGTGGCTACCACCAAACCAAACATAATGATGTGGGTGATAATGTACTCTGAACTTATAGGAAACTATAAGAAGTATAGGATAAAGAGCCTATACGATAACAAATTTGACAATCAACTCCCCAAGTAATATGTTACGCCAGTTCAGCAACAATATGAAAGAGGTGGGAATGGTAGCAGGACAGCTATTTATCCCAATTCTTTCAAAGGTTATGCCAGTAGTGAACGGCGTTACTATTGCAATCAAAAGATTATTAGTTAATCTTGCTTCTTTAATGGGTGTTAAGATTGACTTTGAAAGTTTCGGACAAAGCGGATATAAAGATACATCAGACGGCTTGGAAGATATTTCAGACGGCTATCAAGATGTGGCTGATTCAGCTAAGAAAGCAACATTATCCCTTATGGGATTTGATGAAATTAATAAATTACAGGACGATACAAGCTCAAGCAAGAGTTCAAGCGGTGGTGGCGGTAGCACTATTGACTTGACAGATGATATTGCTAAGGCGGCGGCAGATTATGAAGCGGCTTGGAATAAAGCATTTGCCAATATGGAAAACGCGGCAGTTGCTTGGGCGGATAAGATAGAAAAAGCACTTGAACCTGTTAAACAGATTTTTGAAGATTTTGCGGTTGGCGACTTCTTTAAGGCAGGACAAGATACATCTAATCTTGTGGCAGGTATATTTAATTGGTTCGCAGATGCTATAGACAGAGTACCTTGGTTTAAAATCGGTCAAAAAATGGGCGATTTTTTGGCTGGTATTAACTGGACTAAGGTATTCAAAGCGGCGGCTAGAGTACTCGTGCAAGGCTTAAAAGCGGCTATTGAGTTATACTTAGGTATGTTATCTAAAGCACCAATAGAAACACTTTTAATATCACTTGTAGCAGTTCCTAAAGCACTTAAGGCAATAGGCGGTTCGGCAGTTGTAGCAAGTATAGTAAAAACATACAAGACACTTGATAAGTTTGCAACAACAGTAGCGGCGGCAACAGGCGCACTTAATGGAAATAAGGCGGCGGCTTCGGCACTGACATTTATGTACCCAAAGGCAGCTAAAACTGTAGATGATGTTAATAAAACTTTCAATGCACTTAAGACTTCTTTAAAAGATAACGGATTTTTTGCTACGTTTAATGAGGGAATTGAAACCCTTAGAGGCAAAATGTCAGCATTACAAAAAGGAGCAATAGGTGTTATAGGCGTATTTGCAGAGTTTTCACTTGTTAAGAGTGGCTTTTATGAATTAGCGGCAGGGAGTGATAACCTTATAGCTTCGATAGCTAAAATAGCAGGCGGTGTAGGTGTAGCAACAGCAGCGTTAAAACTTATAGGATTATCAAACCCATTCACAGCATTAATAGTAGGAGCTACCGGCTTAATATCTTCAATAATGGGTATATCGCAAGCTATAAAAGAAGCAGAATTTAACAGTATGTTTACAGCTTTAGAAAATACTGGAACTGTTACAATGAAAGAATTAGGTGATGTAGCAATAGATTCTTTTGGGAAAATAACAGATGGCATAACTGAAACTACAGACAAACTTAAAAATATATCAGAAGCAAAAGAAAATCTTGAAGAAACAACAGATAATGTAAATCTTTTAAAAACAGCAGTTGAAGATGGAGCGTATACAACTAATGAAAAAATGCCAGAAATTATAGAACAATTCCAAAACTTATTAAGCGAATCTAAAAATGTATTCAATGATGAATATGATGTTATTGTTGGTAATGTTGTAGGCGCTTGGAAAGATATTCTTGAAGCACAAGGCGTTGCAATTCCAGAGTATGTAGCGCAATTAGCAAGCTTACGTGACAAGGGAAATGAATCATTCACAAGTATGAGTTCAGATTTAGAAACACTTATACAACAGTTTAATGATGGAAAAATATCAGAAGAAGAGTTCTTAAATGCAGCTACGCCTTTAATAGACAAAATATCTTCTGTTAATAGTGATAAGTCAGTAGATAATGCAACACTTGCTATTCAAGGCTTCGGCGGTGCGTTAGATATTTCACAGTATATGACAGAATCTGGACTTGATGTTCAGAGATTTAGCGAAGCTGTAAATGAAGTTGTAACAGCGGCACAAAACGGAAAAGATAACTTATCTACATTGGGAACAGAATCATCACAAGCTATAACGGATATGAGAGATAGGCTTACAGCATTGGGGATAGATGCAAGCCAATTCGATTGGTCAAGTTTATATGGCGCTAGTGATACACAAGTACAACAAGGTACAGAAAGAATAGATGCGGCATATATGCAATATGCTAATCAAGTACAGTATAACTTGCTTAATCAACTTCCGTCAGTAGTAGAGCAAGCAACAGAAGATTATGATAAACTTAATCCAATAGCTAAAATATTTACAACAAAAGAAAACTATATTAAAAGCGTTATTGAAAAATGGCGCAAGAGTACGCTAGACCCGGCACTTGATTCTGTAAAAGATGGTTTTAATCAGTTAGGAATAGATGGAAGTGTGTATGCTGATGAAGCGGCAGATAAACTTACAACGTCACTATTCGATAGTATTAGAGTATATTCCAATGTTGGTGTTAATAACACAAAACCTAAACTTAAGGAAGATTGGCGAGAAATGCTTGATTCGGCTTTAAACGAAGCAGGAGAAGCGGTAGATGTAGAGGGATACGGAAAAAATACAGTAGATGGCTTTGTTAACGGAATTGTTGATAATGTTGATAGAAGCAACAGCGCTGTAAGAGATTGGATGGATGAATTAGATAGAAATATTCACGATAGTGCAATGAATTTCGGTTCACCATCAAGACGTGCGGAAGAATACGGAAGATGGGTTGTTGAGGGATTTAATAATGGCTTGTCTGACAATTTAAGTAGCACATATAGTGCGATTGACGATTATGTTAACAATGTTAAATCCGGATTTGATGGCATATACGATTCCTTATGGGATATAGGTCATTATGCAGGTAGAGGCTTCTATGATGGCTTAGAAAGTATGGAAAATAGCATTTTTAGTGAAGCTAGATATATTGCAGATAATGTATCAGACACAATAAGAGATGCTTTGGATATTCATAGCCCATCAAGAGTTATGAAACAGATAGGTGAATACACGATAGAGGGCTTCAAACAAGGTATGGAGCTTAATTACAAACCTGTTGAGGTTTCTTTAAGCGACTTCACTAGTGACATTATCCAAAGCACAAAAGGAAATAGCTTTAACACAAATGCCAATACACCTACAATGCCACAGATTAATATGGATAATAGTGCTACAACTGAAACAAATATGTTATTAAGGCAACTGATAAATGCAGTAGAAAACGGAAGAACCATAGAAATAGACGGACAAGAAGTGTTTAAGGTTACGCAAAAACAAGCAAGCCAATATACCGCTATGACAGGTTTATCCCCATTTAATATTTAATTTACATTTTGTTTATTTGTGCTATAATAATCGTAAATTAAAAAAAGGAGCGTGATTGTTTATGGCAAAAACTATTAAATGCCCTGTTTGGGGTTGTGATGGAATTGGTATTCCTGCTGATACAAAGAAAAAGTTTTCTATGAGTAAAGCACTTGTAGGCAATACAGTAGGCGGTTTAGCTTTCGGACCAGTAGGTGCTATGGTTGGTGCTGCTACTGGAATAAAAGGCAAAAGAGGTAAAACTACTTTTGTGTGTTCAAAGTGTGGCAGAGTTTTTGAAGCTAAATTATAAAAAACACTTAAATAATCCACCAATGGAGCGTATCGAAAGGTGCGTTCCATTTTTTTTGTTGAAAGTAAATAGTAAGACACCAGTTGACAATATTCATAAAATATATTATTTTAGTGTATGCTAAAATTAATAGAACGAACGAGACACAGCGCATACGAAAGATAAATTCTCAAGAATAGTCTTTTGTGTGCGCTTCTTTACATACCAATGAAATAGAAAATAAAATATTTTGGAGGTATCTATGCTAGTAGAAACAAGGAAAATAAGCAAAGGCAAAGAAGTAACAGTTGTAACAAGCCTTGATGTAGCAGAAACTTTTGAGAAAGAACACCGTAGAGTATTACAAGACATACGTGATTTGAAATGCAGTGAAGAATTTCGACTGCACAATTTCGTGCAGTCGAGTTATGTTAATGAACAAGGGCACAATCAGTCAATGTTTATTATGACTAGAGATGGCTTTACTTTGCTTGCTATGGGCTATACTGGCGAAAAAGCTATGAAATTTAAAGAAGCCTATATTAACCAGTTCAATCAAATGGAAGAACTTCTCAAAGGTAAGCTGATTGAGAGAGAAAAAGGTATAGCAGTCAGACAGTCACTTACTAAAGCTATTCAGCAGTCAAGCGAAAATGAGAGAATGCACGGACACGCATATTCAACTTATACTGACATTGTATATAGGACTGTATTCGGCAAGACAGCAAAGCAGTTAAGAGAAGAATATAGAATTGATAAAAAGGCTAATTTACGTGATTATTTCACAGTAGAAGAGCTTGAAAAGGTGCAATCAATAGAAATGATTATTAGTGGACTTGTTAATTGCGGTTGGGGATATAATGAGATAAAAGAGTTTATAACTAACCCTGCAAAGAAACTAATAGCGGCATAGCATACACACTTGTGTGTACGAAAGTATTCCCAAGAAGTTGGGAAACTTTTGCAGGAAGTTACAAAACATTTCCCCATAAAGTTGGGGAAAGCTTTTTATAAGCTATCGCAAGAAGTTGCGACGATTTTCTCCACAAGTGGAGAAAGATATTAAAACAGTAGCACTAAAATTTCAGCTCTACTAAAACAAAAAAATCAGAACAAGCTGGGTAGACCTGTTCTGATTAGCACGTATGAGTGAATGTAAATTAACTCATACCAATAATAACAAATAAATAGCAAAATGACAAGGACATTTCACTTAATTGTGAGGTGTCCTTTTTGCGTGCTTAGAAAGTGAGGTTTTACTATGAATTTTATACAATATATAAAGCAAGCGTGGAAAGCTGGTAGTTCTGGCGGTACTCCATTAAGCCCAGATAGACTTAATCATATGGAAGATGGGATTGCAAATAATAACAGTATGATAAGTGAACTAAATAGTAATACTTTGCAAATACAAGATATGGATGTAAAAGACTGGAATAATGTAAACAATATTGGTATTTACTCTGGCAATAACGCATTAAACACTCCTGTAGATGATGAATGGATAACAGGTATTGTTCTTGCAGATAATTATAATACTCAATTTTTAAAAATTATAGCATTTTCAACAACTCACGTATACATAAGGTCGGGAAGCATTCGAAAAT
>ERZ808259.560-NODE-560-length-14517-cov-3.666090_pt1 | contig 14517 bp, 10 predicted proteins | sample MGYA00521279_ERZ808259 | MGnify/ENA primary metagenome ERZ808259 (study PRJEB31516, sample SAMN03275586) | gut metagenome | biome: mammalia-associated habitat; material: feces | host: Papio cynocephalus | place: Kenya | collected 2012-07-27 ... | reverse complement strand
CCTTGACGAGGCGGAGGCGGCGCAGCGCTGATGGCTCCGCCGCCAGCGGCGCACAGCCATCGACGTCGCGCCCCGCAATGGCACGGACCGACAATCATGGAGCATCGTCGATTCATCCCACATGCCATGAATCGATCATCCACAGATCACGGATCGCCCGCAATCGGCAATCGCACGATTGTGCAAGCCGGGAACGCGTCCTATGGTTGCGGGTGTGCGTGCATTGATAAGAAGGACGATGACCACCGTGGCGACCACCGCAGTGGTTTCGTTGGCGTTGTTCATGATGCTGGGCGCGCTCGGCCACGCGCTGGCGCCGAAATGGCAGGTGAGGCCGTTCGCCGACCACATCGTGCCAGCCACTTCCGATACGACCATCCAGGCGAAGGACCGCGCCACCGGCGGCGCGTTGTCCACTCCGCAGGAGGGCACGTACCAGACCAAGGAAACGCATATCACGGTGAAGCTCGATGGCGGTGTCACCGTGAACGCCATCGTGCGCGAGCCGATCGGCGCACCGAACGACCATCCGGCGTGCCTGTTCCTGCATGGTTCCGGCACCGGCAAATCGTCCGAGGCCTACGGCGATGTCGCCGGCGCGATGGCTTCCGCGGGCATCACCACGCTGGTTCCCGACAAGCGTCTCGACAACTACACCATGCTCAACCGCGATTACGTCTCCAGCGCACGCGATTATGCGAAATCCTTGGCGATCCTTCGGTCCTGGCCGGGCGTGGACGCGAGCAAAACCGGACTGTACGCGGAATCCGAAGGCACATGGATCGCGACCGTGCTCACCACGGAGCATCCTGAAATCGCCTTCGCCATTCTCACGTCGCCGCCCGTGGTGTCGGGCAGACGGCAGATGACGCTCGCCGCGACGAACTATCTGGCGGACGCGGGCGCGCCGGATGCCGTCAAACGGCTTATTCCACGCATCACCAGTCTGGGAACGCGGCATATCGGGCTGGCGTATGCGGATTTCGACGCGGCGAAATACCGCAGATCGCTGACCATGCCATTGCTCATCAACTATGGCGTGCGGGATAACGCGATGCCGGTCGAGCAGGGCGCGCGTCTGCTGATACGGGCCGCGAACAAGGCCGGCAACACGAACGTGACGCTGCGCTATTACGATGCGAACCACCAGTTGCGCACGGGTTCGAACAAAACCGTTCCCGAATTGCCGTTGGAACGGCATTACACGCATGATCTTGAGGATTGGGTCAATGCGGTCGCCGATGGCACAGGCGCTTCCGATTGGACCACGCCGATGGTCGCGGGCGCCCGTCCCGACCAGAAAATCGCCGCGCCGACCAGCACGAAGCCCGGATTGGTGTCGTCGCTTGACGAGGTCATCGCCGCCATCGCGGGATGCCTGTTGTTCGCCGCGCTGGCGACCGTCGGTTCGTTGATGCTGTTGGGCGCCGGTCTGACACGGAGGCTGCGTTCCGGCGACGGTTTTGGAAGAACCGGTTCCAGCCGCATGCCAGCCGGCAATCCCAACGCCGCCGAAGGTTTGGCGTGCGGCCCGCGCAATCCATGCAATCCGCTCGAAACGCGCCGTTTCCCCACCGCCTTGCGCGCCGCATTGTCCGTCAACGTCGTGCTGGCAGTGGGCACGACCTGCGTCTTCCTCGCGTATCTCGTCACGGTGATCCGCGATGCGATCGCGTTGACCAGCGATTCCACATTGCTGGCGCGCAACTGGAATTTCGTCGCATCCGCGGCACGACTCGGCGTCGTCGCGTTCGCATGGCTGGCGGTCGAGCTCGTGGCGACGTTCCTCGAACGTCGCCACACGAAAGATGGTGTTTCCAAGGCAAACACGTCGAAGGCCGTCACGGAAAAGGACCACCGCGCCATGACCGAAATCCGATATGTGAATGGAAAAGCAGGCATCGGATCCGGCCACGTCGCGGTGGCCACATTCGTGGTGTCGTCGGCGGCGCTGTCGTTGGCGCTACTGGCGTTCTGGGGATTGTTCGTCTGAACGTTCCATCGGCGTCTGCGCCATCTCATCGCGCCGCATATGCCGGTTGCGCAGTGTGATGGCGAGCGCCCAGACGACGGCCACGGCGATGAGGAACACGCCGAATCCGCCGATTGTGCACACTACCAGCAATCTGGGGTTTCCCGCCCATTGCCACAGCCAGTTCCACGGTGTGGACATGCCGCTGAACAACACGGCGACGCCGACGATGCAGAGCAATGCGCCCAGGACGATGGTCGGCACGCTGGGACCGGTCGGCCGGATGACCAGGTCGTCGTCCGTCCCTTTCCCCCGCCATTTGCCGGATTTTCTCGGGGAGGCGTCGCGCGTGTTCCGCATGCCACCGCCGTTCGGCGGTACCGTCGATGTCGGCATATGCGGATTGCCCTGCGCATCGTTGGAATCGTTCGGCTGGTTCGCGTCGACCGGATTACCCGAATTATCGGAGTCACCCGAGTCATGCCGATCGTTCGAACCGCTCCGGTCTTGGCGTGGTTCCTGTGCCGCGTTCCGGTAAAGGGGCACGGTCGGTTCGTCCGATTCCATGTATGCCGGCAGGGTTTCGGTTTGCGCTTCGGGCAGCACGGTGGTGAAGGCCGTGGCGTCTTCGTTCGCCGTCACCGGCAGCGCGGCGGTCGGGGCTGCCGTTTCGACGGGAATCCGCAGGGTTTTGTCGTCGCTCATTTCGATTCCTTTCCCTCGTACTTGGGCAGTGTGCTGTCCGATGCGTATTGCACGGTGACGCCGCCGTTGACGGATGCGTCAAGGTTGATGACCAGCTCCGGAGTTTCCGGAGCCTTGTCGTCTCCCACGAAGCATGGCCAGAACAGGTGCTGGTCGTATACGCGTTTGAAGCCCTCATCGGTGTTGCCGTCGGTGAAGAGTTCCTTCGACCGCATGGACGAGCAGTCGAGGTTCTTGTTGTTGGTGCTGAACGCCGGCACTCCCCGTGAAGCCGATTCGTCGACGTTGCTGAAATCGAGGGACACTCCGATGTCGCCGTTGTCCAAGGTCAACTGGTCCGCGCCGCCGATGGAATCCAGGGACGAGAAGCGGTAATCATGGTAATCGTCATCGTCCGAACCGATGGACCACCAGCATCCGTCGGGTACGGTCACCACCACCTGCGCGTTGGTGACGACGAGGTTCAGGGTTCCGGTTGGGCAGGAACTGGTGCCGTAGCTTCCGTCCGCCAGTTTCACGCGGTGCGAGCCGTGTTCCTTGGCGTATTCGCTCAGATCGATGTGGAGCGTATCGTCGTTGTAGCCATCGCCACTGACGTGGACGCCCCGCTCGTATTGGCGCATCTGCGCGGATGACGAGCCCAGCACTTCGGTGCCATCGACGGATACTCGATGGTAGCCGGACGAGATAACGTTTATCCGGCTGTTCGCCAACGTGAGCATTCCCGCGCACGGCACCGCGACCATCGCCATGACGACCGCCATCCACACAAGGGGATGCAGTCCGCCGGTTCGCCGTCCGCGGCAGCCGAGCATGACGACGACCGCGCCGACGGCCAGGCAAATGAGGCCGATGCAGATGGTGCCGGAGCGTATCACGTCTTCCAGATAGCCACCTTTGCCGTTCCGCCCCAATGCCAGTCCTATCCATGCGGCGATGGCGACGAACGTCAATCCGAACATCACCAGGGTCAGCAACGGACCGGCCGGCTTGCGACGGCCGCGGCGTGGGCGACGTCCCACGGATGCGGCCGGCGCGGTGAACGTCGGAGGAACCTGCGCCGTGGCGAAAGGCCCGGCGTTCGGCGCGGACGCCCACTGGGATTGCGGGGCCCGGGACTGGGCGGACGGCGCGGTTTGGAATCGTCCGTATCTTTGCGCGTCATCGGAATATCCCGGAGCGCCGTTGGAATAGCCGGGCGCGCCGCCGTTCGTGCCATTCCGTCTCGGGTACGGACTGTCGTTCGGCATGCCATTGGCGGGCGCCTCATATTGCCCGTCGTACGGTGCCCCATACGTCGGCCCATTCGCCGGAGGCCGACCCGATGGCGGTGTCTGCGGCCGCCAATCCGGCATATACGACAGCCTGTTCACCAGAATCCACAGCACGAGCGCCGCGATGAGGAACGCCAGCCATCCCGGGCCGACCACGCAGAAGGCGATGAGCATGAAGATGAACGCGCCCAAATCGCCCCATCGCCATTCGCCATGGATCAGGTCCTCGCACAGAATACGGTCGTCGGACTCGTCGGGAAGCAGGAACCAGGCCAACCCGTAGAAGGCCGCGCCCGCGCCGAAGAACAGCGAGGTGAAGATCATCAGGGCGCGAACCAGCGTCACGCTCCATCCGAATCTGCTGGCGATGCCTTCGCACACGCCGCCAATCCAACGGTTCCGGCCGCGGCAAATCCGGCTGGACCGTATCCACGAGAAGAATCGCCCATTCGGAGACGGCTGGTTGCGCCCGGAATCGGGCTGCCATCCCCGCTCATACGGCTGCTGGCCGTTGAAGGGGCCCTGTGAATCGTTGTTCATGTTGTTCATGGTTCCATTACAGCAGCGAGGACGCCGCGAACGTATCGGGGAACACCCTGAATATGCCCTGAACACAGGATGAAACCCCTTGCTCCAGTCACCACTACGGGCACAATGGAACCATGAGATCCCTTGGGAAGCCACGTTACACGCAGGAGCAATACGACGCCGCCAGCGCGCTGTATATGCGTCGCTGCTACGACGCCGCACTGGCCGCAGGACGTCCCATGCCGACGAATCAGGCGCGATTGCCGTTGGCACGTCCTGATTATGGACGGTGGTTCGCGGGCGTATGCAAGTCGGTCGGCATGCATCTGGGCGTTCCGGTATGGCTGGTCCGGTTGGCCTTCGCCGCATCCGCGTTCGTTTTCGGCGCGGGCATCATCACTTATCTGTTCCTGTGGATCACCGTTCCCGCGGCCGACCCGATCATGCAGGCGTACATGATGGCCGACGAGCGTCCAGCCGGCCAGACCCCGCTCGCGCGGGGCAACGCGCCATATGTGCCGACGCAGGCACCGTCGTATGCATCGGACTCGCCGGCAGCTCCAAGCGCTTCCGCATTCCGTTTCGGCAGTACGGCCGGAGATGCGGCTTCGACCGTCCGGACGGACATGCCGGAGGATTCCGTCATTCCGCAGGGTGCGAATGACTCCGCGCCAGATGACGCCGCGTTCTCGGCCATGAACGCCGGCTTGTACGACGAGCCACGGAAAACCTCCGGGGAAAGTCTGGAGCATGTGTTGCGCAACGCGCCCAAACCGGCGCTGACCGCCCTGGCCGGACTGGCCGCGCTCGTCATCAGCGGCGCGATGCTGGCCGGCGGCATCACCGTGCACCTCGTTTTCCCCCTGTTGCTCGCCGCCATCGGCGTCGGCGTCTCCTGGCTACGCTTCAACGCCGCGGAAGGCCAGTTATGGACGATGATCGGCGGCATGGCGCTGGTATTCGTCGCATATGCGCTTTTTCTTGCGTCGTATGTGCGCGACTTCGCGAATCTCAGCCGTCTGGTGATCGCCGGATTGGTGTTGCTGCTTGGCATCGCGTTGACGGTCGTGCCGTGGATTCTGGCGATCATCCGCGATCTCGGCACGGAACGCGCGTTGAAGGAACGCGAGGAGGAACGCGCCGATATGACCGCGCATCTGCATGACGGCGTGCTGCAGACGCTGGCGCTGATTCAACTGCACGCCAGCGAGCAGCAGACCGTGTTCTCGCTGGCGCGTTCGCAGGAACGCGAATTGCGCGAATGGCTGTATCAGGAACGCACCACATCCGACCGTTCGGTCAGCGCGGGATTGAAGGAGATCGCCGCACATATCGAAGACACGCATGGCAAACCGATCGAAGTGGTGACCGTGGGCGATGCGCGGCCGAGCGCGCAGACGGATGCGCTGCTCGACGCCACGCAGCAGGCACTGGTCAATGCGGTGACGCATGGCGGAGAACCGATATCCGTGTATTGCGAGGCCGGAGACGAACTCGTCGAAGTGTTCGTGCGCGACCATGGCGACGGCTTCGATGTCGATGCGGTGCCGGCGAACCGTCTCGGCATCCGCGAATCGATCGTCGGGCGCATCAGACGGCGTGGCGGTACAGTGGAAATCGTATCGCGGCCGCGATGGGGAACGGAGGTGCGCATGCATATGCCGATCGTGGCGACGGCGCAGCGAGGCCCGGAAGGCGGCGCGCACCGTCAGCATGAACATCCCCAAACCGCGCAGGACGGGCAATGAGGCAGCCGGCGAAATCCCCGGCAAGGCAATCAAGGAAGCCAATCGAAGGAGCAGCAATGAACGAACGGGAATCATCCGGAATACGCATCGCCATCGTCGATGACCATGAGATGTTTCGCGCGGGCGTGATCGCCACATTGCAGCCGCATTTCCATATCGTCGGGCAGGCGGCGGATGTGGAGGGCTCCGTGACGATGATCGCGCAGACCAAGCCCGACGTGGTGCTGCTCGATGTGCATGTGCCCGGCGGCGAGGGCGGTGGCGGCGCCGAGATTCTCGTGCGCTCGCGCGTCTACTCCCCCGACACCGTGTTTCTGGCGCTGTCGGTGTCCGATTCCCCGCAGGACGTCGGCTCGGTGATCCGCGCCGGCGCGCAGGGCTATGTGACCAAGACGATTTCCGGCGATGACCTGATCTCATCCATCAAGCAGGTGCATGAAGGGTATGCCGTGTTCTCGCCGAAACTGGCGGGTTTCGTGCTGTCCGCATTCCAGAACGGATCTTCCGGAAACGGCGCCGGAGCCTACGGGCGGGTTCATGACGACGAGCTCGACAGGCTTTCCCGCCGCGAGCAGGAGGTCATGCGGCTGATCGCGCGCGGCTACACCTACAAGGAGGTGGCCGCGGAATTGTTCATCTCCATCAAAACCGTGGAGACGCATATGAGTTCCGTGCTGCGCAAATTGCAGTTGTCGAACCGCACCGAGCTGACCCGCTGGGCCGCCGACCGGCGAATCGTGTGAATCCCGACGATTCGTGTGAATCCCGACGATCATAGCGTCGGCCGCGACGTGGCCGACAGGCACAGCAAACAAATAAAAATAATGGGATTCCTTCCATTGAAAAAAGGAATCCCATGGAGCCGAATCGGCGACGCATGCCAATGGCGGTGCGTGTCAATCAGCTGTGGTCGTCAGGCAATCATCACTCGGTGGCACCGCGGAAGCCGTTCGGATTCTTGGTCTGCCAGTTGAGGGAGGACTGGGCCATGTCGTCGATGGTCAATTCGGCCTTCCAGCCCAGCTCCTTGGCTGCCTTGGAGGCGTCGCAGTAGCAGGTGGCGATGTCGCCGGGACGACGCGGCTTGATGGTGTACGGAATCGGGTGGCCGGCGGCCTTTTCGTATGCCTTGATGACCTCCAGCACGGAGTAGCCGTGGCCGGTGCCGAGGTTGTAGGTGAACACGCCGGGCTCGTCGATGTGGTCGATCACTGCGACGTGGCCCTTGGCAAGGTCGACGACGTGGATGTAATCGCGCACGCCGGTGCCGTCCGGGGTGTCGTAGTCGTCGCCGAAGACCTGGACTTCCTTGAGTTCGCCGATGGCGACCTTGGCCACGTACGGGGTCAGGTTGGCCGGGATGCCCTTCGGATCCTCGCCCAGCAGTCCGGACGGGTGGGCGCCGACCGGGTTGAAGTAGCGCAGCAGCACCATGGTCCATTCCGGATCGGCCACGACCACGTCGCGCAGAATCTGCTCCTGGAACAGCTTGGAGGTGCCGTACGGGTTGGTGGTGCCGCCGGTGGGGGTGGTCTCCAGAATCGGCAGTTCCTTCGGATCGCCGTAGACGGTGGCGGAGGAGGAGAAGATCAGCTTCTTGACGTTGTGCGCGCGCATGACCTCAAGCAGCACCAGCGTCGAGTAGAGGTTGTTGTCGTAGTATTCGATCGGCTTGGCGACGGATTCGCCCACGGCCTTGAGTCCGGCGAAGTGAATGACCCAGTCGATCTTGTTCTCGGTGAAGATGCGCTCCAGCAGCTCACGGTCGCGTACATCGCCGTCGTAGCTCTTGACCGGCTTGCCGGTGATCTTCTCCACGCGCTTCAGCGCGACGGGAGAGGAATTGCCGTAATTGTCGATGGTCACCACATCGTAGCCCTTGTTGAGCAATTCAATGTCGGTATGAGTGGCGATGAAACCGGCGCCGCCCGTAACCAGAACTGTGGTCATGTTGTCTCCTTCGTCAGGATTCTTCCTACGTTCAAGAATCATTGTAGCACATATTGTCACACAATACGTGTGTTTCAAGAAAAATAATGTGCGTTTTTGTGCGATTTATGCGAATCGCCGATGATTCGCGCCATCGCGCATCACCATCGTCGGCGATCTTCGCCATGCACCGCGCACACCCTATGCAGCGCATCCCCTTATGCAAAAGGGGCTTCGGAATCATCCGAAGCCCCTGCAAGCGGGCAGAGCGAGATTCGAACTCGCGGAGGCTTGCACCTCAACGGTTTTCAAGACCGTCTCTTTAGACCGCTCAGACATCTACCCAATCGTGCGCGTGCACAACAAGAAAATATAGCACAGCGCGCGGAATTCCAATCATGCCGTGCGGAACCGCGCCATTCCCGATCGACGGCGGGCGGACGCGAGTCCACACGAGCCGAACGTATCCTCGATGGGCTTGTCCGCAATGAACGCATCCGAAATGACGACGGGCCCGGACCACGGAGAACATCCGCGATCCGGACCCGTTGATGGCCGGACACGCCAAAGGCATGCCGAACGGCTATGGAATCAGGCCTCCCACTTGGTCGGCTCGATGACTTCCTTGCCGCCCATGTACGGACGCATGGCCTTCGGAATCTCGATGGAGCCGTCCTTCTGCTGGTGGTTCTCCAGAATGGCGACCAGCCAACGCGTGGTGGCGAGAGTGCCGTTCAACGTGGAGACCGCACGGGTGGAGCCGTCCGCGGTGCGTTCGCGGATGTTCAGGCGGCGGGCCTGGTATTCGGTGCAGTTGGAGGTGGAGGTCAGCTCGCGGTAGCGTCCCTGGGTCGGCACCCAAGCCTCGCAGTCGAACTTGCGTGCGGCGGAGGAACCGAGGTCGCCCGCGGCGGTGTCGATGATGCGGTACGGCACCTCGACCTTGCCGAGCATCTCCTGCTCCATGGCCAGCAGGTGCTCATGCTCCTTGTAGGAGTCCTCCTGCTTGGCGTAGACGAACATCTCGACCTTGTCGAACTGGTGCACGCGGATGATGCCGGAGGTGTCCTTGCCTGCGGCGCCGGCCTCGCGGCGGTAGCAGGAGCTCCAGCCACAGTAGCGCAGCGGGCCGTTCTCCAAGTCCAAGATCTCGTTCTCGTGCATGCCGGCGAGCGCCACTTCGGACGTGCCGACCAAGTACTGGTCGTCCGGTTCGCGCAGACGGTAGATCTCGTCGGCGTGCGCGTTGAGGAAGCCGGTGCCGCGCATCACTTCCGGACGCACGAGCGTCGGGGTGATGGCGAGGGTGAATCCGTGCTCCTCGGCCTGGTCGACGGCCATGGTGAGCATGGCGATCTGCATGCGGGCCACCTGACCGCGCAGGAAGTAGAAGCGGGAGCCGCCCACCTTCACGCCGCGTTCCATGTCGATGCCGGCGACGCCGCGTCCGAGGGTCAGGTGGTCCTTCGGTTCGAAGCCTTCAGCCGCGAAGTCGCGAATCTGGCCGACCTTCTTGACGACCACGTAGTCGTCCTCGCCGCCTTCCGGCGCTTCCGGCTCGACGATGTTGGAGAGCTTCCACATGGCGGTGGTGTACGTCTCCGCGGCGGCGTCCGCTGCGGCCTTGTACTCGGAGACCTTTTGGGAAAGCGCCTTGGTGTCGGCGATGAGCTTGGCCTTCTCCTCGGCGGGGGCCGCGGCCACCTTCTTACCGATTTCCTTCTGCTGCGCGCGGGCAGCCTCGAATTCCTTCAGAGAGGAACGACGAACCTCGTCGGAGCGCAGCACCTCGTCGACAAGTTCGACCGATTCGCCACGCTTACGCTGGGATTCCTTGACAACGTCAGCATGTTCACGAATGAATTGGATATCAAGCATGGTTCTTAGCCTAGTGCCGAAAGCCGACACCGAGCGGCCGCCACGGCCCGACATGGAACGGCCCGTCGGATTCCCTGAACCGCTTTTTCGGCGCACCGTGCAGGAATCGTTGAATTTTCCGTCGTAAATCCGTTTTTTCTCCCGTGTTCAGGGGAAAATAGGAAGCATGCCTACCTATGTCATCGTTTTGATCATCGTCGCGGCGGTCATCGCGGCATGCGCCACAGCGTTCTTTGGGTTCCGTGCGTATCGACGGCGCAAGCTGGCCGAACAGCTCGGCCGGCGCGATGGCGACCAGGTGCGTTACGCGTTCATCGTCAACCCGTCGAAGCCGCAGGCGGCGCAGCGCAAACGGCATATCCGGGAATTCTGCGAGGCGAAGCGTCTTACGAAGGTCGAATTCATCGAGACGCAGCTCGACAAGGACGGCAGGGCGTGCGCGTTCGAGGCGTTGGAGCATGGCGCGGATGTGGTCGTGGCCGTGGGCGGCGACGGCACGGTGCGCACGGTGGCGAGCGCGTTGTCGGGCACCGGCCACGCGCTGGGCATCGTGCCGATCGGCACCGGCAACCTGTTCGCCCGCAATATGGGCATCCCCGTGGACGACATCGACGCGGCGCTGACGGTCGCCACCTCGCACGGCTCGCGCCATGTGGATGTGGGGCGTTTGACGCTGCTCGATGACGAGACCGCGGACCATGGCCATGCGTTCCTCATCATCGCCGGCATCGGATTCGACGCGCTGATGATCGACGACACCGATCCGGAGCTGAAGAAGAACATCAGCTGGCTGGCGTATTTCGTTTCCGGCGTGAAGAACATGTTCGCGCCGAAGTACAAGGGCGATGTGACGATCACCAGCGCGGACGGCAGCACGCACACCACGCGCGGGCTCACGTTCCGCACGTTCATGGCGGGCAATTGCGGCCAGATTCCGATGTTCTCGCTGATGCCCGAGGCCGTCTACGATGACGGCATCCTCGACTACGAGATCATCGACACCTCCGGCGGCCTGATCGGCTGGGCGAACCTGTTCGGAGACGTGCTGCATCAGACGATCACCGGCAAGGCGCAGCAAAGCCCGCTGTCGACGAATTCCACCGTCGACCAGATTCAGGGCGTCAGCGCGGAGATCACTTTGGAGAAGCCCGTTCTGGCGCAGGTGGACGGCGACATGCTCCCCGAAACGCGCCATATCCGTTTCAGCGTGGAGCGCCAGGCGTTGTGCGTGCGCGTGCCTGAAGTGCCCGGAACCCCTGCGGACTAACGGTCCGCGCGACCGGGATGCCGCGCGGTCACGCGGGACACGTGCAGCGCGAGGTAGGCGATCTCCGACTCCGTGAGTTCCGCGCCCAACCGCATATGCACGATCACCGCGAGCCTTCTGGCGCAGTCGTAGGCTTCCGGATAGGACGCTTTGATGGATTCGACGATGGGCTGCGGCTCGTCATCGAGCTGTTCGTGCTGGTGGATGCGCACGAACAGGTAGCGCAGGTGGGTGATGAACCGTCCGACGTTGACGCCGGTGTGTTCCAAGGTGATGCCGTACGCGCCCTCGATCACCGATATCATCTGCTGGATCACGCCGGTCATCGCGTAGGTGGTGGACATGTCGCCCGTGGAGAATCCCGCATTGACCAGATGCAGGGCGAGCGCCACGGCCTCGCCGTCGGGCAGCGAGCCGCCAAGGTAGGTGTTCATCGCATCGACCAAGGCCTTGCCTTTCGCGTATTCGTCGGCATACAGCGAACGGACCTCCGCCTCCAGCGGATATTCGATGGATTGGCCCTGCTGCGCGCGGCGAATCGCGCCACAGACGTGGTCGGAAAGCGATACGACAAGCGCCGGCTGCCTGTCGGCCTGATCACCGAGACCGACGCGGTTCATGGCATCGGCGACCAATCGGATGATCTCCGGCGGGATTCCGGCCACCTGCTGCGCCATGTGGTCGGGATCGCGGCCGTCCGCGGGAACGAACCGGCGGACGACCTTCGCTTCGTCAACATGCTGTCCGGGCTTGGCCTGGAAGCCGATGCCGCGTCCGGTGAGGATCACCTCACGATCGCCGTCTTTCGCCAAAACGACGTTGTTGTTGAACACACGAAGAACGTCCATGCCGGTTCTCCTTTGGATAATCGTTGGGTCAGCGCCGAATGTCGATCACCGCGTCGCCGGCCTTGACGTCGATGCCGGTCTTCGGGGCGACTTCGGCGAAAGCGACCGTGTTCAGCACCGTCATCAGCGTCGTGGTGCTGTATCCGGCTTCCTTCACCTTATCAAAATCGACGGCGACCAGCGGATCACCGGCGTTCACCCGCTCGTTGGCCTTGACTTTGACGTCGAAGCCCTCACCGTTCATCTTCACGGTGTCGATGCCGACGTGCACGAGCACCTCCACGCCGTCGTCGGTTTTGAGGCCGAAGGCGTGGCCGGTTTCCGCGACGGTCTGCAGCACGCCGGAGACCGGTGCGACGACAAGGCCGTCCGCCGGCTGGATGCCGACGCCCTCGCCGAGCGCGCGGGAAGCGAACACCGGGTCTCCGGTATCGTCCAGCGCGATCACGTGGCCGGCCACGGGCGCGGAGACCACGGCATCGGCGGCCGCGCCGTCCTTGCCGCCGTCAGCCGTTTCTTCGGCCGCATCCGGAGCGATGTCCGCAGGAACGGTCTCGACGACGGTCTCCTTGGCTTCGAAGGTCTTATCGGACCCCTCGGACGCCTCCATGGACCGCCCGTTCGCCGCGGCGCGGGCCAGCACTTCGGCCTTCTGCTCCGGCGTGCGGTAGTCGAAGAGGATGATGAGGATGAAGGAGGTGAGGAACGAGACCGCGATGGACACCGCGTACACCCACATCTGGTCGAACACCGGAATGGTAAGCAGCGAAGTGAACGCGAACGCGGTGGTGGTCACGCCGCGCACGGTCTGGCCTGCCGCGGTGACCGACGGGAACAGCCATCCGAGCACCGCGATGACGACGCCGCCGAGGCCACAGCCCACCAGCATGCGCTTGTAGATCAGCTTGTAACGCAGGTGGATGCCGTACAGCGACGGCTCGGAGACGCCGCCGAGCAGACCTGCGGCGAGCGCGCCCAACGAGGTCTGGCGCATATCGGCGTCCTTGTCGCGGATGGAGAGGAACAGCACGCCGGCGGTCGCGCCGAAGCAGGCGAAGTTCCACACGCCCATCGGCCCTTGGATGAAGTCGTATCCCATGGATTGGATGTTCATCAGCATCAGGGCGTTGAGCGGCCAGTGCAGGCCCAGCGGCACGAGGAACGGATACAGCAGCGGGATGATGATGGCGAAGACGAACGGCGCGTGTCCGTTAAGCCACGCCAGACCGACGCCCAGCGCGTTTCCGGCCCATACGCCGATCGGTCCGACGATGAACGCGGTCAGCGCGCCCACGATGACCAGGGAGAAGAACGGCACGAACACCAGCTGCACGCTGTCGGGGATGATCTTCTTCAATCCGTGGTAGACCAAGGCGAGCACCGCGGCCATCATCAACGGCACGAACACGTTGCCGCTGTAATCGCTCAGCTGCATCGGCAGTCCGAAGATGTTCGCCGTGCACGATGTGGTGCCGAGCGCCGCGTTTTCGGTGCAGACCGTGGATGAGAAGGTCTTGGTGTCCATCAGGCTGGTGAACTGCGGCGTCATCAATATGGCCATGATGGAACCGCCGAGCCATGGGTCGACCTTGAGTTTCTTGGCCGCGTTGTAGGCGACCATGATCGGCAGGAAGTAGAACACGCCCTTCCAGATCGCCTTGATGAACACCCAGCCGGCCGACGCCTCGTCGTTCGGGATGACGTTGAGCGAGATCAGCAGGTTGACCAATGCGATGATGATGGACGCGCCGAGCAGCACGCCGATGATCGGACGGAAGGAGTCGGCGAGGTATTCGAAGAACGAATCGACCCATGCCACTTTGCCGCGGGCCTTGGAGCGTGCCGCCGCCTTGACGTCGGCATCGGACATCGTCTTGCCGGCATCGGATCGGGTGCCGCCGGAGCCGTTGCCGGCCATCTCGGGCAGGTGCATGATGCTGTCGTACACGGAGGCCACCGCGCCACCGATGACCACCTGGAAGCGGTCGCCGCTCTGCGGCACCGCGCCGAGCACGCCTTTCATATGTTCGAGCGCGTTCTGGTCCACCTTGGAGGCATCGACCAGTTCGAAGCGCAATCTGGTTGCGCAATGCGTCAGGCTGCGAACGTTTTCAGCTCCACCGATCGCAGCGATGATCTGAGAGGCGAGAGAATCGGCCATCTCGATCTCCTTTCTTTCCACAACAACGTTTCCGACCCGGCGCGGCACTGCCTCGGGCAACAAAAAAGACCTGAGATATGGCATAGTAAGCCACATCTCAGGTCTTGCGTCGATTAGTTGACTAGCAACCCTGCCTTAGTCGAATGCCCACTACATTACACCATCGCCGGATTCCATGCAAATCATCCGGGAGCGAATCCGCGGACC
>ERZ808259.556-NODE-556-length-14576-cov-53.298809_pt1 | contig 14576 bp, 10 predicted proteins | sample MGYA00521279_ERZ808259 | MGnify/ENA primary metagenome ERZ808259 (study PRJEB31516, sample SAMN03275586) | gut metagenome | biome: mammalia-associated habitat; material: feces | host: Papio cynocephalus | place: Kenya | collected 2012-07-27 ... | reverse complement strand
TCCCACATCATACGTATAGGAAAACTTGGTGTCAACTCCTGGGTAAACGCCGTTTAGGCTGTTGATAAGCCGTCTTTTTATGCATTATATACACTTTTTATGCAACCGGTATGCATAATTTCGGATACGCTTTCTTCTACAAATTGCTTTTTAATTTGCGAGGATAAGAAAAAAGCCGTACCTTTGCAGGCGTAAACGAAACGCGTATGAAACGTACATTTACCATCCTCACCCTGTTTCTCTTACTCGGTTGTCCCGTTCAGCACCTGCTGGCGTGGGGACAGGAAGGACACCGTATCATCGCCCGGATAGCATACGACAATATGAACCGCCGCGCACGAAAGCAGGTGGACAAAGTGCTGGGCAAGCACGGAATGATTCACGCAGCCAACTGGGCGGACGAAATCAAAAGCGACACCATCTACCCCACCAGTTTCGACTGGCATTTCCAAGACCTGAACGGCGGTATGACCGACTCGGCGGTAGTGGCAACGCTGACCGACTACCCGCACGAGGGCGGCAACCTCTTCCGCGCTATGGACAGCCTGACCAACGTCTTGCGCCACGACAAGAGCAGCCGCGATGCACTGGCATTTGTTATCCACTTTATGGGCGACCGTTTCTGCCCGATGCATACGGGGCATATCGATGACCTCGGCGGCAATAGGGTTAAGGTAAAATGGTTCGGGCAAAACACCAATCTGCACGCCGTTTGGGACTCGAAGATTATTGCTGCACGCGGATACACCTACACGGAATATGCGCAATATCTGCAAGATAAATTGAGTTATCAGAAAAAGTCCATTCAGCAGATGACCGATGCCGATATTCTGCTCCACAACTACCACTTGACCGACGCCATCTATACCTACCAGACCACATGGAACGGCAATGCGTATCATTATGTCTATCATTTTGCGGACGATATGGAATGGCAACTCTATGCTTCGGGTATCCGATTGGCACAACTTCTCAATGAACTATATAAATAAGGAATATAGCGGCTTTTGTCAGGTCGCTATTTTTTTGTCCGACTTCCAACAGCGAAGCGATCTAATCAATCAATTATTCAATAAAACAAACAACCAAATGAAAAAACTGTTATCCCTACTCCTCTGTTTGGGGACGAGCGTAGTGCTGATGGCACAGGCGCAGAAGGTAACCGGTAGCGTACAAGATGCGCAGACAGGTGAACCGCTGATCGGTGTATCTGTCATCGAAGTGGGAACAACCAACGGTGTCGTAACAGACATCGACGGTAATTTCCGGCTCGAAGTGCAGAGCGGTGCCAAGTTGAAACTATCCTACGTGGGTTATGCTTCGCAGGAAGTGGCAACCAAAAAGAACGCCAACCTCGGTGTCATAATAATGGAACCGGAGACAGTATCGCTGCAAGACGTTATTATCACCGGTCAGATTGCACAACAGCAAAAGACCCCTGTGGCAGTCAGCCAGGTAACGGCACTCGACATCGAAGAGCGTATCGGCGGCGGCGAGTTCCCCGAAGTATTGAAGAACACCCCGGGTGTACACGCCAACGGACAAGGTGGCGGTTGGGGCGACTCGGAAATATGGATGCGCGGTTTTGACAACACCAACGTGGCTACTATGGTCAACGGTGTACCGATGAACGATATGGAAGGCGGTACGGTCTATTGGTCGAACTGGCAGGGACTGAGCGATGTAACCTCCGTCATGCAGACACAGCGCGGTATGGGGGCAAGCAAACTATCGGCTCCCTCTGTGGGCGGTACAATCAACATTGTTACCAAAGGTATTGATGCCAAGAAAGGCGGTATAATCAGTTATGCTATGGGCAACGACGGCTACAACAAAGTGGCGTTCTCTGTTTCCACGGGGTTGATGAAAAACGGTTGGGCTATCACCGTGCTCGGCTCCAAGACTTGGGGCGAAGGATATATTCAAGGAACATCATTCTCTGGCTACAGTTACTTTGCCAATATCTCAAAGCGTATCAACGAAAACCACCAGTTGAGCCTCACCGGCTTCGGTGCTCCGCAATGGCACTGGACGCGTCCTTCTGGTTCAAGCGGTGCACTTACGCTTGCCGAATGGAATAATGTCAAGAAGTATATGACCAATGGTATGGACTATCGCCGCTACAATCCCGCTTACGGCTATGGCAACGACGGCAAACAAAGAGGCTGCAACTATAACCAATACCACAAACCACAAATCAGTTTGAACCACGTTTGGCAAATTGACCACGAGTCTAACCTTTCCACCTCGCTCTACACCTCTATCGGACGAGGCTTCGGAAATACTGCAGAACCGGGTACTATGTCTAATTACGAATACAGCGACCTGACCAAAGGTGCAGTAAACGGTATCTTGAGTACCACTTTCCGCCGCGAGGATGGTACGTTTGACTACGGAGCAGTACAAGACCTCAATGCTGCTAGCGAATATGGTTCGGAACTGGTGATAGCCGAGAACCGTAACTACCACAACTGGTACGGACTCGTTTCCACTTATAGTAAAAAGTTCCTCGAATGTCTTGATTTGACTGCCGGTATTGACCTGCGTTACTACGAAGGTATTCACACCGCTGTTATTTCCGACCTGTTAGATGGTGCATACTTTATGGACAAGACCCGTATCAAATCGGTGTCGGCAACCAACAACTACCACCGCAACGACAATGCATGGGTATATGAAAAACTCGGTATAGGGGACATCGTTTATCGCGACTATACGGGACACGTGATGCAAGAGGGGGCTTTTGCTTCATTGGAATACAGTAAAAACAACCTTTCTGCTTTTGTCAATGGGTCGTTCTCCTACAACCACTACTGGCGTATGGACCGTTTCTACTACGACGAAAACAACCAACGCTCGAAGACCATCGGCTTTGCCGGAGGTACCATCAAGGGTGGTGTCAACTATAAGTTCTTGAAATACAACAATGTATTCCTTAATGCAGGATTTATCAGCCGTGCGCCGAAATTTAATGCTGCCTTTATGTCATCCAACACTTCGCACACAATCAACCAGGATGCCAAGAATGAGAAGATTGCATCGGTTGAGATTGGTTACGGTTTCCACAACGAATATGTGGCACTCAACGTGAATGCGTATTTCACCGAGTGGATGGATAAGACGATGACCAAGAGCGGAACGCTGAGCAATGCCGACCAGACCAACTATTATATGAATATGACGGGTGTCAATGCACGGCACATGGGTATTGAGGCGGAATTGAAAGCACGTCCTACCAAATGGCTCGAACTGAATGCGATGCTCTCTTTGGGCAGTTGGAAGTGGGACAGCGACAGCGTGAAAGGCTATGCATATGACGAACAGGGCAATGCCCTCCGCACCGATGGTACTATCACGACCCCCGGTGCAGAAGACCAAGCCAATGCAATCATCAATATGAAAGGTATTCACGTAGGCGGTCAGGCACAAACTACTGCCAACTTGGGCGTTACTTTCAAGCCGTTCAAAGGTTTCCGTATCGGTGCCGAATACACCGTTTATGCCCGCAACTACTCCTACTATTCTTTCTCCGGTAGCAACCTGACACTCGGCAAAACGATGAATATCGTAGAGCCGTACAAGTGCCCGGTAGGCGGTTCGATGGACTTGCGTGCAAGTTACAGTTTCAAGATTGGCGAAAGCGTACGCGCTACCCTCTCGGGCAACGTAAGCAACCTGCTCAACCAATACTACATAGAGAAAGCATGGAGTGCCAACACCGCTTCTGCCGGTACTGCGGAGAACTCGATTGACAACATCTATTTCTTCTACAACAAAGGGCGTCAGTGGAATATCCGTCTGAAACTCAACTTCTAATGTTCCACCAAGGGGCGTATGAACTACTCCCCGCTAAACAAATAAATGAATATGAAAAATCTGAAATATATCCTTGGCGTTTCACTGTCGGCATTGTTGCTTGCCTCCTGCGAGAATTTCTTCGACGAGAAACAACTCCACAACGACTACACCATCACCGATACAAAAACAAGAGCCTATACTATGACCGCAAAAGACTACAAGAGTGTAGTTGCCAATGCCGCCAACATAGCAAAGGCTAAAGATCAATGCACCGAAACGGACTCTACAGCCTACTATGCATTTTTGCGCATTGCTGCAGAACAGGCTTTCAATGAATTGGCAACCGCGGATATGTATGTACCCGCTTTTATCAATGGATTGTACCCACAGTTATCCAAAAACTCATTGGTAAAAATTACCTGCAATACCAACTATGGTACAGATATCTACTTGGCGGAATTATCCAAGACAGAACAATACAATTTGACTGCGGACAACTATAAAACCATTTGGGAGAAAGAGGGTATTGAGTACCTGACTCCGAAAACGGTGGGTAATTTGGCATCCGTACTGCCTATGGACAAAGACTCAGGGGCTATCCTTGCTGTTACCTATGATTTCAAGAACTACGAACCCGCTACCGGTGGCAGCGAGGAAGAGGAGAAAGGCTTCTATTGGGGGACTCCTGAAAAACGCGGTTATTACTCTCCTTCCGAAGTGGTTGAGGCGTATACTGTCGGAACACTGAAAGATGGTGATAGCATCAAAGTAGGCGGTGTACTATCCAAATGGTACTCCAAATCATATTCCGAGACATATAAAAACCTATCGTACTATATTAGCGATGGTATCAATGAGTTTGAGATGTACAACTCTTTCTCTCTCAACAAGGATTCCATTAGGGCTTTTGAATACGTAAGTGAAACAAAGGCTACGGCTACTGATATGTCGGGACGTACATTCACCAATGGCGATACCATCATCGGTTTCGGTGCATTCACCTATTTTGAGAAATACAATGTATATGAGTTTCAGAAAGGTTGCTACATTATCGAACTCCGTCCGGTCAAGAAAACCAATGCCGCTCCACGCAAAGCGCAAATGCAGGCGGACGGAAAAGTCAGTGTTCTCTACCAATTCAACGGAACATCATGGAATGTATATAAGCAATCAGAAGTAACGATTGATGTACTTCCACAAAGTGTATATTCCGCGGTCGGTGTAAATTATATATCCGATAACGGTGTCTTAACCAAATATCTGCAAACGACCTATCCTTATGCACCTAAAGATAGCAAGTTTACGGTTGTCTATAAAGTAAAAGATGGCTTTACCGCTACGGAATACGTTTACAATGGTACAGACTTTGTTGAGAATACTGGTATCGTGGAAGAGACCCTTATATTCTCTTTGCAAGAGAATTGGAACTTGGCTATTTTCTATAAACAGGCTATTGCAGGCGATGCAGACCAAGGCGAATTACAGATACAAGATATTGAATTGGATGGTTTGAATTATGTTTGGTCATTTACTGCAGTATATGGTATGAAAGCCTCTTCTTATGCCAATGGTGGCTCGCACGTAGTAGAATCATGGTTAGTCACTCCGGTCATTTCTGTAAAAAAAGCCGTTCAGCCTGCTCTCAATTTCGATCAAGCCATCAACTATGGTCCTACCGATTTGAAAGAACGTCAGGCGCAGATGACTGTACTTGTATCAACCAACTATACCGGTGATGTTACCACTTGCGATTGGAAGGAAATCCCTTACAATGAAAAAGATAGCAAGGGGAACGAATTGTACCCCACAAATAATAGTTGGGCTTTTGTCAATACTGGCGATATGGATTTGAGTCAATATGTCGGTCGGGACATTGTGTTAGGTTTCCGTTACAAGACCAAAGAAGGTCAATCCTGTGCTACGTGGGAAATTAAGAACCTGTTGGTTCACGAAGCAGAATAAAAACATCTCAACATATACTAAAAGCGGGCTGCCCGATCGGACAGCCCGCTTTTAGTATATGTTTTATTATCTGCAGTGTATGTTCGTGTACTACTATTTGAACAAACAGGTAACAAAGTCGGCAAGATAATGCCGCCAATTTGTCCATTGATGTCCTCCTGCAGACTCTGTATAGATATAAGGGAATTGCAGAGAATCCATTCGTTGGCGTTGCTCTACGTTTTGGATATAGAGAAAGTCTGCATTACCAATATAGATACGATACAACGGTTTATTGTTCTGTAGTTTGGATAACTTGCTCAACTCGTCTTGATATATCGCTTGTGCCATATTTCCGTGGTGATATACGGCGGAAAACAATCCCACAGCACCAAATATATCGGGATAGTTGAGCGAAAGCCAGTAACTATGATATCCGCCCATACTCAATCCCGCCACGGCACGGCTGTCCGAATTGCGGAGAGTACGGTAATGAGTATCTGTGTAGTGTATAATTTCGGGAAAACATTCTTCAAAGAAGCCGTCCATACGGTGCTCGGCAAGTATATTGGGGCGCACTAAACCCTTACAGCCATATCCTGGGGCTGCATCTTCACTCATATTTCCATTAGGCATTACGACAATCATCGGTTCCGCCTTGCCTTGTGCAATCAAGTTATCCAATATCTGTACCGCACGCCCGAGTTCTACCCATGCCTGCTCATCACCACCACTGCCATGCAGCAGATATAAAACAGGATATTTCGCTTTGCTTTGAGCATATCCAGAAGGCAGGTAAACCGTCAAACGTCTGTCCGATTGGGTCTTGTCGCTATGATACCATACACTCTCAAGAGTGCCATGCGGCACTTGGTGTGTACTATATAGCCCCGCTTCTGCCTCTACAATCACATAGTTGTACAAAAAACTGATGTCCCGAATGACATACGAATTGCCGGGATCCAAGGCACGTACTCCATCTATGTCCAACCAATAGAGATAGAGATCGGAGGCAAGCGGTGAAGTGGTATATGACCATACCCCATTGGTATCACGTATCATCGGCTGCGGTTGGTTGGCTGTCAGTTCACCATTCAGAATAATCTGCTGCGCCATTGGAGCAAAGACGTGGATTGATACCGAATAGTCATTGTTAACTATTGCAGTTTGTAATTCGCTGTTTGATTGCAAGGATTGTTGTGCAGATAGAGAGCCACAAAACAATAGGAGTAAACCAAAGATTTGTTTTTTCATAATGTCTATTTTTAGAAAAATATGCCCTCAACAAAGATTTTGAGACCGATAATGATGAGTATGATACCCCCAAGGAGTTCGACATTGAATTTGAATTTCTGCCCGACGAAAGCACCGATGCAATAGCCGACAATGGCAAAAAGGAAACTGACCAAAGCGATAATCCCTACTCCGCCCCACAACATCCCCGGTTCAGGAATGAAGATAACGCCCGTAGCCAATGCGTCTATCGAAGTAGCAACCGCCAAAGCAGAAATATGTTTCAAAGAGAAATCGGCACACAGTTTCTCTTCTTCCTCGTTTTTATGGAGCGACTCCCAAATCATCTTGCCACCGATGAATGCCAACAGAAAAAGGGCTATCCATGGGGCGAAACGTGAGAAGAAATCAGCAAAGAGCGTACCAGCGAAATAACCGATAAGCGGCATTCCGCCTTGAAACAGCCCGAACATCACCGCCATCAACCACGGACCATAGTGCGACAGCGGCTTGCGACTATGGTCGTGCGACAAACCATACGTTACACTCACAGCAAAGCAGTCCATTGCCAAACCGATGGCAATGAGAATAATATCAAAGTAATTCATGGTTAATTACCAATTAAGAATTAACATACAAGAAAGGCAATATCACTCAAAGACTAATGATGGGTGGGTATCGAGTGGAGGTCGGGTAGATAACCTTTCCAACCTATAACCATCCTATAACGATCCTATAACAAAAATGCACAAAAAATCAGTGCTTGGTGCGATAGCGGGCAGTGGCCTTGCCTTTTGCGATATTGGTCAATTTTCCTTTGACAAACTGCTTGCGGATAGGCGAGATACGGTCGGTGAAGACATGCGCCTCGAGGTGGTCATATTCGTGCTGAATAATGCGTGCAGCAAAGTCGGTATAGGTTTCGGTATGCTCGTTAAAATTCTCGTCCTGATAACGAATGGTAATGGTACGCGGACGCACTACATTCTCCGAGATACCAGGCAGCGAAAGACAGCCTTCCGCATAAGAGACAGTATCTTCGCTTTCTTCTATTATCTCCGGATTAACAAAGGTATTCTTCAATCCTGCACATTCGGGAAAATCCTCGGCAAGGTCGCTTCCGTCCACAATAAAAAGGCGTATTGACTTACCAATTTGCGGGGCAGCCAACCCACAACCTTCGGCAGCGGTGAGGGTTTCCTGCATATCAGAAACAAGTTGTTTGAGGTCGAAATCACCGGGTTGGATTTCGTCAGTCGCCTTGCGCAAAACAGGCTGACCATATAAATAAATAGGTAAAATCATAGACTCCCCCTACCCCCTCAAAGAGGGGGATTTCGTTTATAAAAAATTTTTATTTACTATTTCTATTCTCCAACAGAGAACCGGAAGTTTTATAGTCCATATATCCTTCCAGAATGATACATGCGGCGAGTTTATCGACCACGGCTTTGTTTTGGCGGTCTTTTTTTTTCATACCACCAGCAAGCATGGCTTGGTGGGCTAGGGCGGATGTAAAACGCTCGTCAAACGACACCAATGGCATATCGGGAAAGGTCGTGCGGAATGTAGCCATAAACGGGCGGATATAGTTCATTGATTCAGACTCTTGCCCGTTCATTTGGGAGGGATGCCCAATAACCACTTCATCCACTTGCTCGACTGCGAAATAGGTTTGCAACCATTGGAGCAAATTCTTCGTATCAATAGTAAGCAACGGATTAGCCGTTATACGGAGCAAATCCGTAACGGCTAATCCCGTGCGTTTCTTACCAAAATCTATAGCGAGTATTCTGCCCAATGCAATTAACAATTAATAATTAACATATGGAGTATGGCGTTTTTGTTCTCTTATTCTCAACCTATCCACCTGTTATCCTCCTGACATCCACCTGACTTTTCAATGCACAATGCATCAGGAAAGGTATACACAGCGTAACTTCTGGGAAAGGACAGGAAAAGCACCAATACATAGAATTAAGAATATGGTTCCCTTGCGGGGAACCATATTCTTTTACTGACGGTGTTTAATTATTGATTTTGTCATTCATCGCTTGGTACTCCGCATCCATATTGAAGCGGTAGTAGAGCGTACGAAGCGTAATCATATAATCGCGGTTGTCGGGATCCAGTTCGTGTGCCTTCTCGAAATAGGGCAACGACTTACGAAACATCTCATTCATTGCCTCAAGGGCTTTCTTGTACTCTTTGTTGTCCGTAATATATGCAGCATCCTCATTCATCTTTACCCCCTGGTTGTAGAATACACGTCCCTTACCGGCTTCAGCATCCGCCATAGTGGGGTCGAGAGCAAGTGCACGGTCGAAATCAGCCAATGCCTCGTCGTAGTTTTTTTGGTTCTCGTCCAGATTACCCTTGATAAGATGGTATTGTGCGACATTGGGTTCACGTTCGATAGCCTGTTGGAGATAAGCAATCGCTTCTTTCTCCCGACCGGAGAATATGTAGTAGTTAATCAAGTTCTGGAGGAACCATGGTTCCTGCGGAAAACGTACGACAGCGTCTTGCAGCACACGCACGAAATTAGCCGTATCCTTCTCCGTAACATACTCCTGATAGAGGAACTGGTTAACCGTAACCGCCTCGTACTCACCGTCTTTCATCTGTTCAAGAATCGCAATAGCCTCAGGGTGCATCCCTGCTTGGATAGCGAAAATTGCCTCATAGTATTTATACTGCTCGTAGATGGTATCGCGCGGCATCTCTTTCTGCAGTTTCTCGTCCTGCATCATTGCCATATCAGGGATCGAGAGGTGTTTCCGAAATGCCTCATACGCCGTGCGGTAGTCACGTTGCTCGTTGAGATACACACCATACTTCACCAGTTCCTGGTTCTTGTAGTACTCCAGCATTTTCTTCTGTACATTGGCATACGTCTTCTTGTCTGCCATTACCTCACGCCCTTTCTTGTCGAGGGTGGTAGCAGAAGCGAGTTGCCCAGCCTTTACCCAATAGTCGAAACTCTCCATTGCGGCATGACCGGCTTTCTCTGCATCGTAATTCTGACCGAGCATTTGCTTCATATTCTCGGCACTATTTTCCTGATAACCAATCAGTCCGGCTACATACCATGCCTCTGGAACATTCTCGGTTTCGGGGTTTTGGAGTGCCTCATCGATGGCTGCACGTGCGCCCGAGAAATCGGGTGTCTCCTGCAAAGCCAGATTTTTAGCCTTCTTGATGTTGGCTTTCTGTGCGAAGCAGCCTGCACTTATGAGTACCATGGCTGCCAAAAATAACGTCTTTTTCATTGTTATTCTGCGTTTTCGTTGTTTGTTTCTGTTGTTTGTGCATCGGCGGTTTTCACATTTTCTGTAGTCTCTACCCCCTCTGCATTCTTGGTCTGCTCTTCTTCCTCTTTTGGGACGATGCAACCCGACATCAGTGTATCATTGCGCTTTTGCAACTCGATGAGTTTGACGCCCTGCGTAGCACGTCCCATTACACGGATGGTTTCAATAGCCATACGGATAGCGGTACCCGATTTGGTGATAAGCATCAAGTCATCATCGTCAGTAACGGCATCAATACCGATAAGCAGACCTGTCTTGTCAGTGAGGTTCATTGTCTTCACGCCCCTACCGCCACGGTTGGTAACACGATAGATCGGTTCGCCGTTTTCGTCATCGAGGGCGGTACGCTTGCCAAATCCCTTCTCAGAGATAACCAGCACGGTCTTGTTACTGCCTTTCTCTACACAAATCATGCCAACGGCACTGTCTACACCATCCTCATCCAATTTGATTGCACGTACACCGCTAGCACTGCGCCCCATAGGACGAACGGTATTTTCAGGGAAACGAACCACCTTACCATTGTGCGAAGCGATAAGCATCTCGCTCTCTCCATCGGTAAGTGTTACGCCGATGAGTTGGTCACCGTCACGCAGACCGAGAGCAATGATACCGTTTGCACGCGGGTGGCTGTAAGCCTCAAGGGTAGTTTTCTTCATCAAACCGTTCTTGGTTGCGAAAATGAGATAGTGTTTTTCCACATACTCTTGATCATTAAGACCTTTGACGTTGATAAAGGCACGTACTTTGTCGCCTTTCTGGAGGTTAATCATATTTTGGATAGCCCGACCTTTCGCCTGTTTGTTCCCCTCGGGTATCTCATAGACCTTGAGCCAGTAGAGACGCCCCATCTCGGTAAAGAACATCATTGTAGAGTGCATAGAAGCCTGGTGTACGTACTCAATAAAGTCCTCATCACGCGACGAGGAAGCCTTTGAGCCGATACCACCGCGAGCCTGCGAGCGGAAGTCAGCCAACGGAGTGCGTTTGATATAGCCGAGATGCGAAATGGTAATCACCATATCATCATCAGCATACATATCCTCAGGGTTGAACTCGGTAGCCATCTTCACGATCTTGGTACGACGCTCGTCGGCATACTTATCTTTGATTTCGTTGAGTTCATTCTTGATGAGATCGTAACGCATAGCCTCGCTGTTGAGCAAGTCGTTGAGATGCTGAATGAGTTTTTCCAACTCGGCATATTCGGCTTTCAACTCGTCGATCTTCAAGCCCGTAAGCGCACTGAGACGCATATCCACAATGGCTTTCGACTGCAGGTTATCAAGGTTGAAACGCTGTTCGAGATTGGTCTGCGCCTCTGCGGGGGTGCGGCTGGCGCGAATGATACGCACTACCTCGTCGATATTGTCCACCGCAATAATCAAACCCTCCAAGATATGCGCACGTTCCTCGGCTTTTTTCAGTTCAAAGCGGGTACGGCGCGTAACCACCTCCATACGGTGTTCAATAAAATTACCCACCAACTGCTTGAGGTTCAAGAGCATAGGACGCCCTTTGACCAGAGCAATGTTGTTTACGGCAAAACTCGATTGGAGTGCAGTGAATTTATAGAGTTTGTTGAGCACTACCTGTGCATTGGCATCGCGCTTAATATCAATCACGATACGAATATCGCGCTGCGACAGGTCGCTAATCTCAGAAATACCTTCTATCTTCTTGTCGCTTACCAAGTCGGCGATGTTTTTCACTAAGTCGGATTTTACAACCCCATATGGCAGTTCGGTGATGATAATATTCTCACGCCCGTTGTCCTCGGTCTCAATATCCGCATTGGAACGAATGATAATACGCCCGCGACCGGTCTCAAAGGCATCTTTTACGCCCTGATAGCCGTAGATGGTACCACCCGTTGGAAAATCCGGAGCCTTGATATATTCCATCAGGTCGGCTACCGTAATCTCTTCTGTCTCGGGGTTCTGCAAACGGTCTTCGATATTGCTGATATATGCCACGCAGCCATCAATTACCTCACCGAGATTGTGAGTTGGCATATTGGTTGCCATACCCACAGCGATTCCACTGGCACCGTTAACGAGTAAGTTCGGGAAACGGCAGGGCAGCACAACAGGTTCTTTGAGCGTATCATCGAAATTGTTCTGCATATCCACCGTATCTTTCTCTATATCACGGAGCATTTCCTCCGCCAATTTACTCAAACGTGCTTCGGTATAACGCATAGCAGCAGGACTATCGCCATCCTCCGAACCGAAGTTACCTTGACCATCCACCAACGTATAGCGCATATTCCAAGGCTGTGCCAAACGTACAAGCGTACCATATATACTGCTATCGCCGTGTGGGTGGAACTTACCCATTACCTCACCGACGATACGTGCGGATTTCTTGGTCGGTTTGTCGCTCGTGTTTCCCAACTCGTTCATACCAAAGAGTACACGACGATGCACCGGTTTGAAACCATCTCGTACATCAGGCAACGCACGGCTCACAATGACACTCATCGAGTAGTCGATGTATGAGGATTTCATTTCCTCATCAATCTTTACAGGAATAATTCTGTCGTTATCAATCATTATCTTGTAGTTTGTAAATTAGCAAATGTGTAATTTGTGTAAATATGATACACACCATTTCATTTTGCAAAGGTACAACAAAATCGCGAAATACGCAAATAATCGGGCATTTTTGCTTTGCATTAGTCTATCGAACATATATCGGTAGAATAAATACAACCGCTAAAAGCGCAAAAAACAGCCTTAACACCCAAACAAAGCGGTTATCCATACATAGCCGCACGCGCGCGCATACGTGAGAAACTCAACTATGAAATGTCTTTTTGCAAAAAAATAAAAAGAGGTTGCTTTGGGGCAACCTCTTCATTCTTAAAGTATGATTTATCTGCGGGTAGAACCTCCACCACCAGAGGAGCGTGTACTTCCGCCACCGCTGTATCCTCCGCCATAACCACCACTGCGAGTGCTTCCGCCGCCGCTATATCCGCCGTAACTGCTGCGGGTGGACGAACCGCCATTATAACTGCTACGAGTAGAAGTGCCATAATCAGATGTGCTGCGAGCAGGTGCATTATACGATGAACGGGTACTGCTGCCACTATTATAGGAAGAGCGGGTACTATTCGCTGTTGCAGACGAGGTACGAGTGGTTGTTCCTGCATTGTAGGAAGAACGCCTGCTGCTTGCCGTTGACGAAGTTCGGGTAGATGTAGCCGTACTATGTACGTTTGCACGTGTTGAGGTACTATTTACACTGCCGCGAGTGCTTGTAGCCGTACCGGCTACAGCCTGACGAGTGCTTACGCCCTCCGTTGCAGAAACACGTGTGGAGCGTGCGGCTGCCGTATTGCTGCTGCCATACGTGCGGCTCGATGTACTTGCAACCGACCGGCGGGTGCTTGTGCCCGAAACAGACTGACGTGTACTGCCACCATTTGCCACAGCCGCCTGACGTGTGCTGACACCTGATACCGAGGTGCGGGTAGAACGCATATCACGGGCGTTGGTTACGCCGGAATTACGTTGGTTGAAAGCACGGTTGGGATGTGCTGTTGCATAGTCGCGACGGCTGACCGATGCACGCATATCACGCATTGCAGGACGGGGTTCGGGAGCATAACGGAAACTGCAACAACCGTGGTGGTGATGGAACGCATAGCAATGATGCCAATAGTAGTCATACGACCAAACGGTGTGTGCATACCACCAAGCGGGATAATAATCCCAATACCAAGGCGATGTCCAAGCATACCCAGCGGGACTCCAAAGCCAATCGTAGATAACAGGACGGTAGACATATATGGGCTCAATCACATAGTTGGTACCATAAATGTACTCATCGCCCACCACTTGTACCGTAACTTTTTCCTTTTCGTCTTTCTCCACGTAGATAGAGGCTATATCCTGATAGATGTCCTTTGCCAAGATGGCTTGCAGTACAATTAGTCGTTTGCTGCCTTCTCCGGTTTCCACCACACGGATATAATCAATTTCGCCGTCACCATTGAGGTCGAGGTTGCAAAATGCCGAATCCGGGTTATTGAGCAAGTTCTCGAACTCCTCAAGGTTCTTTGCCTGTGCAAAGAGTTTTGCCACTACCTTCAAATCCAGTCCGTCAGAGATGTCCGAACTGTTCGCCGATACCGTAATCGTCTCATCGGCTCTCATCGTCATTCCTGCCATCAGCAGAAAAGCGAACAAAAAAGATACCAAGCGTTTCATATTAGTAAGGTGTTTTTGATTCAATAGTTCGTTAAAAAATAACTAATAAACTTATTTGTAGGCAGTTGAGTAC
>ERZ808259.554-NODE-554-length-14616-cov-3.809148_pt1 | contig 14616 bp, 13 predicted proteins | sample MGYA00521279_ERZ808259 | MGnify/ENA primary metagenome ERZ808259 (study PRJEB31516, sample SAMN03275586) | gut metagenome | biome: mammalia-associated habitat; material: feces | host: Papio cynocephalus | place: Kenya | collected 2012-07-27 ... | reverse complement strand
TGTTAGGCTTATGATATAATCCAACCAACTTGTCCAGCTTATTGGGTACACATCAAAATGAACATCCCCTTTTTCATAGTGGTTTTCCTTTCGTTTGATTGCAAAACGATTTTAAATAGGAGCTCTTTAAAAATCAATTTTATTCAAATGAACGGAATTCTTTGCTTCATATTCTTCGAAATGAAACGTTCTTCCTTTCGGCTTTCGCATTAAAGACCATTGGTGTTTCTTAACCAATTCGTCCCCTATTTTGATGCACGTCCCCCTTATTTTAAGCAATATAAGAGTTATTCAAGCGTTTTAATCCAAGCGTTCAAGCCTTCGAAACAGCTTTCATCCACCTTAAAGGAATATTTAAATCCTTCAACGGTTTTCATCTTTCTAGATAGAGCGAAGTCCGTAATATTCTTAATGGCCTCCCCACTCCAACCATAATCGCCAAAGGCAGCAAACTTTTTGCCAGTGAAGAACGGAATTGGCTTGCTGATAAGCAAATCATAGAAGATTGGCAAAGCGTCGTTTACAACGGTTGGTGTTCCAAAAAGAAGGATTCCTGATGTTTTTATTGCCTCAAGAATGTTTGCCTTCTCTTCTTGGTAATTTAAAGCGTCAACATAGAAAGAAGAAACCTGCTTACCTTCTTTAATAAGCTCATTTTCGATATGCTCCGCCATCTTTTTCGTATATCCATAGCAAGAAGCGTAAACCAATGTCACATGATTCTTATCAAGAACGGGAAGGGCGTCTTTCGCTTCCTTTTCAAAAGCGGAAATCGCTTCCTTTGCATCTTTATCGATAACAGGACCATGCCCCGTTAAAATCATCGTCACATCCAAGGCGCGCACTCTTTCTACAGCTTGAAGAGCAAACGAAGCAAAAGGCGACATGATGCAATCGAAATAATAATGGAAAGATTCATGATACTCTTCCAAGTTAGTCACTTTGGAGAAAAGGACATCATCAAAAGCATAATGCGTTCCGAAAGCGTCGCAGGTAACCAGCGCTTTTTCCTCTTCGATATAAGTGAAAAGAACATCTGGCCAATGCAAGAACAACCCCGATATAAAGCGAAGGGTGTATTCGCCAATCTTTAGTTCTTTATTTGGAGTCATAGCAAGACTCTTGAATGGGAAACGAAGAATGTTTTTTAAATTATTCAAGCCCGCCGGCGAGGCGATAACGACGATATCTGGATTCTTCTCAAGCAAAGCTTCAATTGCTCCAGAATGATCCGGTTCCGTATGAGCAACGACAAGGTATTTGATGTCTTTAAAATCAATCAAATTTGATATATGGGTCAAATATTCTTCAGAAAATCCAGCTTTGTTCCCTTCGAAAATAACCCCTCCTTCTTTCGTCTTAAGCAAATAAGAATTATAGGAGGTCCCGTATTTTAAGGGCATTACGCTATCGAATACTTTTAAATCGTGATCAATGCAACCGACATAATACAAATTTTCTTTCAATTTGAGAGTTTTCATAACATCCACCTCACAATATCATTCTAGCAAAATCTAAATGAGGTGATAGGGATAACGCTTTTAGGAAGCCCTTTGGATTCTTATAAAAGCTCATTAGGATATATAACTAACGCAACAAACGACCGCAGCAAAAGAAACGAAAATATCAGCCACAATAAAAATAGGTTAAAAGCCTAAGAATCGGGATGTATCTTTTCTTCAAGAACAGGCTTGTCGCCGCAAAAGTTGTGACACCTCCGCTCAAAAGAAACGAAATCAAGCCAATTGGGTTCCCTTGTCCCCACGTTCCTGAAAAAATGCTGACGAAGAAGGCTTCGCGATTGGGGTAATCTTGACCTGCAGGTATTGGGTAAACATACCTTTTCCCCATGAGAAAGGGTATGAAAACCAGAATGCAGTAAACCACCATTATGGTTAAACAATGGCCAAAGACGTCACATTTATCTTTTCAGAGATATCTTTTGCTTCGATGGTTTTCAAAGCGGTCTCGTCCCGTTCAATCAAATCGGAAGCAGGGATGTTGAAATACAACGCTATTCTTTCCGATGTTTCTTTATTTGGAAACGCCGCTCCCGTCTCATACTTCGCTATAAGACTCCTCGATACGAAAATCTCTTCTGCTAGTTCCGCTTGAGTGATTCCTTTTCTCTTTCTAAGGCCTTTTAGTTTATCTTTGAACATGCTCCACCCTTTTACGGCTTTAATATATCACCCACGATTCGTAAACGGGTGTGAATCTTTCAGAACAAATTTAAAAAAATCATTGAATTCTTTTGGACATATAAGGAGTCAGGATGTTTAATGGTTTCCCAGCCATGATAGTAAGAAACTTCAGCAATTTTCCATAAACTTTCCTCTTTAGAAAGTGGTTTCATTTAACCACCCTCTTTTAAGGGTCTATAATCAAAATGTTTTTGGAGATCGTTATGTTATCATTCGTCAATATTCCTACGGAAACAAATCCTCAAGCTTATAAAATCTTGCTGCCGTTAGGACTTCTTTTGATTCTTTCAAAGGTTTTTTCCCTTCTTTTAGGGAGAATCAAGGTGCCGCAAGTAATCGGCTATCTTGTTGCTGGCCTTGTTGTTGGCTTGATATATCTTATTCCAGGTCAGACCATTTTGACCTCCTACACGAAAAACGGAATCGATTTCTTTGCGAAAATCGGCGTTATCCTGATTATGTTCTCCGCTGGCATTGAAACTGACATTAAGAAAGTAAAAACGGTGGGACCTGCTGCATTTGTTGTCGCCTTGATGGGTGTCATAACCCCTATGATTCTTTGCTTTTTGATGGCCTTTGCTTTTGATAAGTTTACCGGAGCGGAAATCAACATCTTCCGTGAACTATTCTATGGGGTCATTTTAACGGCCACTTCTGTATCGGTCACGGTTGCCACTCTTAAGGAATTGGGCAAATTGGATACGAAGGTTGGAAGCTGTCTTGTGTCCGCCGCGATCATCGATGATGTGTTAGGAATCATTGTTCTTTCGTTGGTCATTTCTCTTTCTGGCTCAAACACAACGGGAAACGATTTTGCGAGCATGCTTATCTCCGCTATGGGACAAGAAGGAAACACGTTCTTAACCATTTTCTTCATTATTTTCTTTATGGTCGTCTATTTCGGCTTGACTTTCCTCGCCGGCATATTCATTAGAAAATTATTCAACTGGCTGGGAGAGAAATATCCTCACCATATCCGCATTGTCATTATCTCTTTGGGCATTTGCCTGCTATGGGCTTATATTTCGGAATACTTCAATATCGCTGATATCACGGGCGCCTATCTTATGGGGCTAACGATGAGTAGCACCTTAGCGCACGGATACATTGATCACCGTGCGGAAACCACCTGCAATTATCTTTTTGGTCCTATCTTCTTTGGCTCCATTGCCATGGGCCTTTATCAATCCAATTTCGATTTCTCTGATCCTGCCTTCCTTCAATTTCTTTTGTTCGGACTTCTATGGATCGTCATTGGCATCCTTGGAAAAATCATTGGCTGCACAACCGCAGGGCTTTGTTTCAAATTCAAATTCCATGACGCTATCAAATTAGGATTTGGCATGATGGCAAGAGCCGAGGTGCTTATCGTTTGCGCTCAAAAGGGCGTCGATTGTGGCTTAGTTGATAACCGTATCATGATGTTCTGTCTTTTGCTTATCTTAATCTCTTCTTTCATTACCCCTATTTTCTTAAAGCTTTCCTATCGTAAAGAAATGACCGCAGAAGAAGATAATGGAAACAAGGCAATCGAAAAAATGGCCAGCAATGTTGCCAATGCTGAAGTGGGGTCTGGCGATACAAACGTGAAAGAAGGCAAATAATCTTTCTAAGTTTATTAATCTCTATTGCTTTATTATTTGAAAGATTGGGCGACTTTTAAAAGGTGCTTGCCGAAGCAAAAAATCATTCATTTCTCTAAATCCAATCTACGTTCGAGGCAAATTGGTTTTTTGTTGCTTTCTCATTGAGCCTTATCGTCAAATGAATAAGGCTTCAAGAAGAACGTATCTTATCGTTTAAATGATTTAGATTGATACGGGGGTTCTCTCTTTTTACATAAGAAAAACGCCCTCTTTCCCTTTTCGAGATAGAGAGCGTTTCCCTTAGAAAGGAGGATTAATATTCTTCTTCGGATTCAGGACGGACTTTTTCTTTAACGTGGATCTTATCCAACGCAATCAATGTGATGATGGTAGCATCGGCAAGTAAGGCAGTTGCAATCACTCCCCAAGCAACATACATTCCAACTCTCCATGGGGAGACATCGTAGGAAATGGATGCGGAAGGAGAGACGCCTTGGACACAGTTCGAGTTGGCTTTGTTGAATAAGATGTGCTTGCAAGCCATCTTTAACCAATACACAGCCGTTGGAGAGGACGTGTCATATAAGCCATCCGTGCCATTGTTCGTAAGGGTTAAGTCACCACCTCTTCTAAGCAAGAAGTCAGTCGTCATATATGTGTTCTTTTGACCGCCAGCATCCGTAACTGCGGTTCCAGTGAAGCCAAATTCATCGCGAAGAATGTCATTGATGGACAAAGAAGCGCCCGCATAGGTAGCACCTATTCTGTTGTAGGCAGTCATGATGCCAGTAGCTGCGGACATGGTCTTGCTAGAAAGGGTGTTTTCCATATTGCCGTCAGCGTCCGTTGCGTAATATCTTACATTCATCTTGGCCTCTTTCATATAGAGTTCCCAGCCCTTGAGATAGACCTCTCTAAAGGCTTGCTCATTCACCCAAGCGCAATAGCCGTTCTTTTGACGATTGGTCTCTTGCTCATTAAGTGCAAAGTGTTTCATGAAGGTGATTAAGCCTTTTTCTGAAGCGCCGCTTGCTTCTGCGGCCGCCATCTTTCCAGAAAGAATGCCATCTTCGGAATAGTACTCATAGTTTCTTCCCCCAAAAGCGCTGCGGTGGAGGTTTAAGCCATATCCGTAAATACCCGTAATCAAAGAACCGCCAGCAAGATAATTCGCATGAGCCTCTTCACCGAAGGCGTCGCCCAGCTCTTTAGCCAGTTCCGTATTGAAGGTAGCCGCCACCATTGGATCTCCGCAATACCATTTGTTGATATCTTTGATGGTCAATGCGTGGGCGTAATAGCCATATGGGGAGTCCGCATCATAGGATTCAGGGACGCCATTTTCCACATCAGCCTTTTCATTCCAACCGCCATTGGCAAACATCTCAACGAGTTTGTCTTTGGAGAATTGATTCATATAATGATCCCATTTCTCGTCATCGAAGTCCACGCCTCTCATTGCTGAAAGGGTGTAGCTTGTCTCATCCGTGTTAACAGATGGCATCTCTGTGATTGGATTGTTCTTTTCATCCCATACATCATAGATCGCAACCTGTTCTTTTGCTCTTTCATCGCTGAGGATGAAATCATCTTCTTTAGGAGATTCCGGGAAAGAATCTTTGAAATTCGCACGTGTGAAGTTAATACAATATCCTTCGCCTTGCTCATTTTCGGTGTATTCCTTGAATTTGTAATTCAATTCATCGTCTTCTTTGTTAACGGCGGTCGTTAAATCCGTCGAGCGCTTTCCGTCTGCCCCATCTTTGTAGACATAGGTTTTTGAAACGCTGTCCGTCCAGAAAAGCTTTTCTTTTCCGGAAGACATCTTATCGATGCTAACCCAAGAATGAGCGTTATCGGCCAAATAGAAGTTATAATCTCCTGCCTCTAAGATATAGCATTTCTCATCTTTATAATCGTAAGAGGTGAAATAATCACGATTCACCTTGATTTCCACAACATCCGATTCTCTAGGAGCCAACAATTTCGTTTTCGCAAAGCCAGCCAAACTCACGTGGGCCTTTTCAATGCCGCCCTTTGTATAAGGGACATTAACGTAAATTTGAGCGACGCCCTTGCCCGAATATGTGTCACCCGTATTCGTGATTCTCACTTTGAAGGTGTATTCGTTTGAGGAGGCGTCGAAAGTTGGGGTTTCCTCAAATTCTTGGGAGAATGTCGTATAACTTAAACCATAGCCAAAAGGATAGACAACCTGGCGGTCGTAATCAAAGCCTGCATAATTACCGTCCATAGCTTCCTTAGCCGCTGTTTCATAATAACGGTATCCGACATAGATCCCTTCTTCGTATTCCACAAAGTAAGTTTCTTCTTGATAGGAATTCAATTCATCGGAATTGTCATATAAATAAGAGCCAAAGTTCTTATAAGTCGGATCGTTTCTCAAATCACGAACATAGGTATCAACCAAATGTCCGGACGGAGTCACCTCGCCCGTTAAGATATTTGCTAAAGCAACACCTCCTTGCGAGCCGCAGCATCCCGCCCAAATGGCCGCCTTGACTTTGCTGAAGTCATACGTTTTTTGGGTATACGGATCGGTATAAATCCCTTCGTGCATATTGGGATCATCGTTTTGCAGCCATCCAAGTTCCATCGCGTTTGCGGAGTTAATCACAATAATGATCTTGGAGAAATGCTTGGAAGCATAATCGATAAGCTTGAGTTCCGCGTTGTTGATGACAAGGGCGCTGCGGCTTTGTTCCTTTGCGCCGGCATTCAAAGACTGATCATTGCCTTCGCCGGAATTTCTTTTTAGCGTGATGATTGCGGTATCGAAGGAAGCGAAACTAGACTCAGCGGAAGCTAACGCGGTTTCAGGATCATCAAAATCCGCAGAAACACTGCTATACAAATCTTCGGTCAATTGATTGAACTTATCGCCGAAATGCTCTTTGATGCCTTTGCCTAATGAGACGGCCCCTGTGGTCGTGGCCGGATCCTCGCCGCCAGCCATATTATTGTGCCAAGAATAATAGCCCAATACGGTAACGCCAGTAGTTTTTGCAATGGGAAGAGCATGGTCGTCATTCTTTAATAAGGTCATGCCTTCTTCGGCGGTTAATTGCGTCATTCTTTGCGCGTTTTTCAACGCATCAGCTTGATTATCATATTTAAAATCGATGTAGTTTGCATCCAACGAAGAATTGTCTTGAACGTGCTGAGCGCCTCTGCCCAATAACAAATCAAGGTTATTCGACTGGATGTTTGCGGCAATCGTCACGCCCGTCATTAAAGCCAAGGTTAAGACGCCGGCGGTTGCCAAATAGGAAGTAACTCTATTTTTTCTTTTCATATTCTTCACTCCTTTTATTGAGCCTTTGCTTCTTTAGAGACTTTTCTTGCATAATACTTTTGGAAAAGCAAAGCCGCGCAGTCAATGAGTTTGACGATTCCAGCGGTTAAGCAAATAGCAAGAGTGTAAGTAGGGTAGAAGCATTTCCCGAAATACAGTTCCCCTTCCATTGCCGGTTTCAAATAGGTCGCATAATAATCGGTATAAGAATCGGTCACCGCTTTAGCAGAAGAGACCCAGAATTTATCGACATTGAAGAGAATGATGCCACCAAAAATCAATGCTAATGCGACAACCCCTTCGACAATGGCTCTTTTGAGGTTTGTTCCTCTTCTAGAGAAATTCGTGATCAGCATAACCGTAGCAACGATACAGCCCACGAAAGGCAAGAACATCCCTAAACACATCCAGATATTGAAGCCCGCTTCGCTATAGCCTTGAATAATCATGTTCCCATAGCCCGCAAAGATGGTCTGGTATCCTGGATAAGAGAAACCTTCCGCATATTTTGTCCCTTCGTCCGTGATAATGGTAATTACATCAGCGAAGTTGAAAATAACCAATGTCGCAATGGCGTATAGCCCAAGCAAAATAGAAACGACGCTTAAACCGCGATTGATTGGTTTCAACGTTTTTAATACTTTATTTTCGTTATTCATCTTCTTTTCTCCTATTCCACCAAAGTTAACGTTACTTCGGTAGACGTGCTGCCACCCCAAGGATTAGAGGCTGCAATGCTATAAACGATCACGCATTTTCCATCTTCCGTTTTGCTTGTATAAGTTTCTTCGCCAAGCACAATAGAGTAAACGCCCTCATTTTCCGTCCAAGTTCCGCTGGATTTTAAGCTCCAGGTGTTTTCGTAAAGTTTGGCGACGCCTTGATCAAATAACTGCAAGGATAGGTTGCCAGATCCTCCTCCTGGACCAGAAACCGCATAGCTTCCCGTGAATTCTTTTTGTGGAGTGCCTTCAAAATCGGCTAAAGTAAGCTTTTTCCACTTCACGTCGGGGTTTTGAGAATTGAGGAAGACGTAAGATCCATAATTAATGAGATATCCAGGCTTATCCGGATTGATGCTCTTTGAAGCTTGATAGACCGTTCCGTCTTTTTTGACGGCGATATTTTTATCGGCGTCTTCTTCCCAGGATAACCCTGTTGTTTCGATAGCACGATTGACGCCACTTGGCGTGTTAATCACAACCGAGCCATCGTTATGAAGATACATATAAGCATAGGCAACGGAATTATTGTTTCCCGTAGCAAGGGAAGTGAAAATATATTTAGAATCTCTTACATCCCAAGTTTCATAGTTTTTTGTTAATTTGGATTTGAATTGAATGTCTTTGGCTTGAAATTTTACAAGCGAAGACCCTGCCGCAGTTTTGACATTGTAATAGAACTCATGTCTGCCTTCCACTTTGCTATAGTCGCAATGAATTATTGTTTTGCTTTCATCGTTCAAAGTGATCACATAACCATATCCCTCGTCTATGTCATAGGTTCCATCGACATTAAATTCATATGGTGTGTAGTCCTCTTTAACAACGGTCAATGTTGCAGAAGCTTTTTTGCTGGAATCGTCCTTGCTTGTGGCGGTAATGGTCACGCTGCCTTCCGCTAACGGGGTAACTTCCCCATCAGATACGGTCGCAATCTTTTCATCGCTAGAAGACCACTCAACGTCTTTTGTGGTCGCATTCTCTGGCAAAACGGTCGCGGTTGCCTTTACGACTTCACCGATGTAGGCTTGGGTTTTTTCCAAGGCAAGAGAAACGCTTTCTACACTGACTTTTGTTCCGGTTTCACCACCTGGATTTCCGCTTCCGCCGCTTGGATTTCCGCTTCCGCCACCAGGGAAGCCGCCACCACTTGGGAAGCCGCCACCACTAGAAGATGAGCTAGCACGACCCGTTACCGTTCCTTTTAGGTTAAATTTGTTGCTCTTTTGATCAACAGAACCCTTGAATTTGTAGTTATACACGCCGATTTTAACTTCGGTGTTATAACCACTCGCGTCCGATGCGACAAAAGTCACAGGGACAGAGATTTCGCTGTTTTTGACACTAAGCCCCACACCGACAGACGCGCCTATAGAGCCCAAAGCCAAGACTAGCAAAACCGCTTTACTAATGATACTTTTTTTCATTTTCACTCCTTTTAAAATATCAATTTTGGCGGTTTAACTATACGAAAAAAAGCGCTTACATTTTAAATTTGGGATTTCATGTCTTTTTATTGTGACAAATCGTTCCTTGAAAGGGACGAAAAACGTTTTTTAGGGCTGAACAACTAAATGATTAAGGAGTTATTTTTCCTCGAATAAGCAAGATATTCTTTCATGACCTCGTCTTTTCTTTTCCGACTCAATGGAATCGTCATACCGTTAGTCAATTTAATTTCGCCATTCATGATGCTACGGATGTAGCTTTGATTCACCAAACAGCATTTATGCACGCGAACGAAGCCGAATTTCTTCAATTTCTCCTCCAGAGTCGCCAAAGGAACGCGAATCGTTTCCATTTTATTGTCTTTCGTATAAATATCTTGGTAATTGCGATTGCTGCTGATATAGACGATTTCATTCGCTTTGAAAGAAATGGTTCTATTCTTTTCGACGAATTCAATTTTGCTTTCTTCTTGTCCGTCAGCAAGATAATGACTATAGAATTGGTTTATCATCAAAGAGAAATCGCTGATGAGATTGGATTTCCGAATGAAGCCAAACGGGTGAACCGCCAAACAGTCGAAAACGAGATCCTCTCTTTGTGATAAAAAGATAATTTGGGCGTTTTTTTGAATAGAAAGGGTTTCCTTTGCCACCTCTATGCCGCTTTTTTCTGGCATATCAATATCCAGGAAAAGAAGGTTGATGGCTTCTTCTTTTATTGTTAAAAGAAAATTTAAAGGATTTGTGAAAGAGGAGATCTTAAATTCCATTTTCTTTTCTCGGAAAAAAGAATCCACGGCGCTAGAAACAATACTCAAGGCCGCTTTATCGTCATCCACTATCGCAATTTTGAACATAGTTTTATCCTTTCACATTTAAATATAGCAAAACATCGCAGATAAAATGGTTTTTTTCTAAACTGAAATCAGCGTATCCATTGTATTTTGTTGCAATATTGCGGATGATTTTTGTCCCATATCCGTGGGTTTTCCCAATTTTTTTGCTTTTTGTCAGATTGTTAGAATCGTATTTTTCTCCGTCCACGGGATTTCTAACAAGGAAACGTATGTAATCGTTTTGTTTGAGAATTCGAATGATGATTTTTTCCTCTCCATCTACCCTCGCATAGTTTTCTAAAGCGTTATCGATCATGTTCGTAAGCAGGGAAACAACATCGTTATCTTCAAAAGGAAGAACAGGGGGAACCACAACTTTGATATCCATTTGAAGGCCGTACACTTGGGCTTTGGAGAGTTCCAGATTGATAATCGAATTGATGACGTTGTTAGAGCAGGAAAAAGAAAATAAAACGGGTTGGTTTTTCACGTAATTATTGATATATGTCATGGCTTCTTTGTCTTTCCCTTGTTCTAACAAAAGATTCACGTAAGAGAATTGGTTCTTAATGTCGTGGCGCACTTTTTCTAATTCTTCTCTGTTCTTTTTATCAATGGAAATAGAAACCTTCTCCGCTTCAACTAAAGTGTTTTGGACTTCAAGGCTAATTAGTTTATGCCGATTCTCCACGATGGAGTAAATGGCTACATAAGTGACATCCAAAATCAAAGCAAGAACAATGTCCAAAACCGACATAAGGAGGCAAATAACCGTCTCATGGCTCTCGTAAGCATGCTCGAAAACGCTCACGCCAATCAAAAGAGCAGAAAGGGAAAAACAGGTAATAAGAACTTCCTTGCTAAAGGTTCTATAACGGGAAATGTCGAAACGATTCACCAAAAAACAAGTCAAAACAAAAAGAAGAGACGGAACGGATCTGCCAAGTTGAATCAAGAAACGAACATTAGTGAACAAAGCAACAAATATCCCAAAATACTTAGAAAGAACATCGCTAACGCATATCGAGGCAACCAAAACAAATATTTTCAAAGATTTCGTCAACACCCCCTCCTTCATCATGATGAGGCAAAAGAGTGAAATTGCGAAAGCAATGCCGTAATTAAATAAATAACGGAAACTTATGGAGGATAAGGCGAATAAGAGAGACGATTCAAGAACCAAAAAGACAAAGGAGATTAAAAAAGTCAAAAGGAGTCTAAGTAACTCTCTCACATTCAATTTCTGTCTCCTGATCAAAAGACATAAACCAAAAGAAACAACCAAATAGGTAATCAAAGTCGACAAATCAAAAACATTAGAAAAATAAAACTTGAATGCTTCGACGAACCTTATATTGCAATTATAGTGATTGCGGAATTATTTTGGCAAATTTCAAAAAGGAAAAACGAAATAAAACAAAAAACGCATGCATGGGTCCATTATTTTAGGCCATCAGGAAAGAAGCCATCCGTCCACTTTGCCGGCATTTCAGACATTCTAAAGGTCGCCAAAAAAATTTAAGAATCCTCATCCTCCAAAGAATTTGAGCAACGATATCTTGCCTATAATCCCCAAAACCTTTGCCGAAGACATTAATACCTCGAGCATAATGAGAATTGGTTTTGTTCCAAAACGCAAAGCCAAAAAAGAGCCAACCCATATATCAATATGTCGCTTATCGACAAGCAATATTTCAACCTTCCATGAGTTAAAAACGCACAAGAAAAAGATATCTGCCAATCACCCTATATTCCCCATTAAGAACGATTCACAGGGCTGGGATGGAACGCAAAAAGTATTCATTTTGTAAAAGTTTTGAAATATGCCTACATTGCATAGCGTTGAACCGCGTCATATGCAATAATCAATTGCAAAGAGAGCCGGTTTAGAGGCCTAAATGCAATATGACGGCTCTTATGTGTCTTGAAATCAAGTAGTGTGCACCAATCTATATTCCCGAAAAATTTAGAATTGGCTTACAAGGATGAAGGGATCCGATTAGGGGCTTTGGATATATCGCGTTGAAGATATAAAGCGATAAATAAAATTTGAGGAGATTTGCTTATGAATGGGATAATCCTATATCAGTCGAAATACGGCGCTACGAAAAAATATGCCGATTGGCTTTCGGAAGAGACTCTCTTTCCATGCTTAGAAACAAAAGCGGCGAATATCCGCGAAATCGTGAAATACGACACGATCGTTTTAGGCGGAGGGATATACGCCTCTGGCATTGCCGGATTATCCTTTCTGAAAAAGAACATCGGAAAACTAAAAGGCAAGAAGATTGTGGTCTTTTGCTGTGGGGCCTCCCCTTATGAGGAAAAGGCGTTTTTGCAAATCAAGGAACGCAATATGAAAGGCGACTTAGCCAATATCCCTCTCTTTTATTGCCGTGGCGGATTTGACATGGATGCAATGTCTTTTATGGATAGAACATTATGCAATTTGCTGAAAAAGGCCGTCGCAAAAAAAGACCTAGCTAAGTACGAACCATGGGAAAAAGCATTGATGGAAGCCGGGGATCATAAAAGTGACTGGACAGATAAAAAATACCTCGAGCCAATCATTGAATACCTAAAGCAATAGATCTCAATTTGCCGATATCAGAAATACAAAAGTTCTGTAACTTTTAATGGGGATGGCAAAATGCCGCCTTTTAGATTGGATGGCCTCGTAATTTATTCCTTTTTCTATCTTTTTACTAAGCGCCAAAAAGAAAATCTCTAAAAAGACGAAACGAATGATGAAAAGAGACGGCATTTTGCCCGCATCTGGGCCGTCACATTGCCAAGGTAGAAGAAAAAAATGTTTAAACCATAAAGGATAAGGATGACGCCGACCAACAAATTGGAAATCAAATTCTGCTCGCTTAAATCCAAAGCGGAAACGATGCCCCCGATCACGACAAAAACGATGCAGCTTATAATCCCGTCTTTAACCGATGTGTTCGGCGAAAACACCGACGAAACGCCGATCAAAATGCTTAAAACCGCGACAAACTGGCAAATTTCGCTTGCGTTAAACCCGTTCTCTCCATAATTCAAAATAGAATAAGCAACGAAAGCGCTCACTCCGCAAACGAGCAAGCCCGCAAGTCTTCGCACAAAATATTTAATCGTCATAGAACCCCTCCAAAACCCCCTAAAGAAGTCACCCTATTTTAAAAAACGATGTCAAATAAAACTAGAAACTCTTGTCCAAATATGTGTTAGTTCTCGAATGTTTCACATCAATTGAGAACTAACATTCTCTTTTCTCCTTAATTTATATCATATATTGGGCAGTAAATAGCATTTTTGGGCAGCAATTTATATGCGAAAATGTAATACTTTTTAAGATGAAATGGCAGTTTTCGTTTCACATTTTTAGCTTTCGAGCTAACCAATCTTTTTCGACCTTTTGAATCAAACTATGCGCCTTTTTGCTCGATTTCGGGCCACAAGTCGGTTTTCCAGGTTGCCTGTGTGGTTGCACCGCGTTCAGAAAACGCGAAAATCCATAAATCGTGAATTTCAGAAAACGCCGATAAATACGGCCTTTCAGACATGTTCTCACTATCGTGTAAACGTACCATCCACCTATCCCCGTGTCGATACGAGGCAAAGCGCGGCATCGATCCTCTCCAGCCATGCGGCAAGATTCTCCAATGCCGACTTCTTCGCGTCGACAGCGTATTTCGAAACCACGCGCTCGAACATGGATGTGTTCGTTGGCATAATCTCCATGGAAGTTTCTCCTTTGTGCTCTGGTCAAAAGCATTATAGATGAACTTCTTTTTTCGTTGCCTACATTCGTGAAACGCTATCCGCCTTTACCAATCGAATTGAATTTTGTTAATAATGTGATTATTTTAATAAATATAGGCCGCTTCGTAGGTAATAGAAATGGGAACGTTAAAAATCGCGATTGTTGAAGACGATAAGAATTATCATGATGTGATAAGAGATTTTTTAACGGCCTATTGTTCTAAAAGCGGCATCGATTTTTCAATCACTGATTATTATGACGGCGTTTCTTTTTTAAACGATTCTCTATTAGAATTCGACCTTATTTTCTTAGATATCGAAATGCCCTTGATGAACGGAATTGAAACAGGCAAGAAGATTCGCGAGTTGCACATTGACACCCCGATTGTCATTATTTCCCATTCTTCTGCTTATGCTTTAAAAGGGTATGAGATTGAAGCTAAAGGATATATTGTGAAGCCTATCTCTCAATATAATTTTGAATTCGTGATGGATAAGGTTATTGGTGAGCTAAAGAAGAATAACAAAGACGAATATCTTTCCATCAAGACCAGAAAAGAAATAACAAGAATTAAACTCGATGATCTTCTTTTCATTGAAGTGGATGAGCATGATTTGTCCTTTCACATCAAAGGCGACAAAAACATCACGATTCGTGGGAAAATCGGAGAATATGAAAAACTCCTTGAAGGCAAATCATTTTTCCGTATTAACAATTGCTATTTGGTGAATCTTAAATATTGCCTTGATATTG
>ERZ808259.552-NODE-552-length-14679-cov-3.995555_pt1 | contig 14679 bp, 23 predicted proteins | sample MGYA00521279_ERZ808259 | MGnify/ENA primary metagenome ERZ808259 (study PRJEB31516, sample SAMN03275586) | gut metagenome | biome: mammalia-associated habitat; material: feces | host: Papio cynocephalus | place: Kenya | collected 2012-07-27 ... | reverse complement strand
GTGGAGGTAGCCTAACATATCAACAACTTCTGAATGCTCTGCAAAGCTTTTTATCGCTTCATTATATTTTTCAATCGCTTCAATTTCGTCGTCAATTAATTCTTTCATAATCTTAAGTGCTTTATTCTTCGTCATACCTTTTCTCCCTGGCAAATTTTATTTTTCTTTTTTCTTTTTTATGCAAAACATTATTTTTTATTCGCCTTTGCCTACGCTCTTTATTTGCATTATATTCACTAATTAAATCAAAACTATTATTCATTTTAATAATATGTTCCTTTTGGTAAATCTTTTGTAAATTTTTTTTCAAGTTCTTCCATTGTAAGTTTTCGATTATTTAAAATGCAAGAAGTAACCATATCCTCGTATTCTTCATTATATTCACTAACCCCAGAAATTAAAGGTGGCATCTCTCCAAATTTTGTACGATATAAATACATTAATGCATTGTGCTGTAATTTTTCTTCTTCGTTTTCGTTCATAATATTACTCACCGAGTTCCTTTCGAATATATTCTACCAGCTCTTTCACTCCATTGCAAGACTTTGGAAAGAACTTTTCAACTAATGCATATCTTTTTGCTAATTTATCATTGCTCAAAGTTGAGTGAATATTGGCAAATGCTTCTATAGCAACTTTTCTATATGATATTTTTCCACCTGCAAAACGCCAATAATTTCTACCGTGACCATATCCAAAACTTTCCGTTCCACCTGTTAAACCATCCAAAATATCAGATAGTTCTTTCCAATCATCTCTACTATATTCTTGCATTTCTTTATAGTTATCATATTGTTGTGTTGCTTCTCTTATACTTGGGTCATTTGCTAAAGCTTCTTTTAATGCTTTTTTATATTCTTTAACGTCTTTATATTCGCCATTATAATATTTACGATTAATTTCTTCGCTTACTTGTGTTTGAGCTTTTTTAATAGAATCATTCAAAATTCTATCATAGCTTTCATCATCTCGTTTTTTCCAAAGCTCTCTTAAAGCTTTTATTTCTGATAATTTTTCTTCATTAAACTCCGCCTTTAAAGATTCCTCTAAAGTAAGCCCATCTGCACTTTGTAGTTTTATCGTATTACTTAAAGCTGGTGCCGCTCCAAATTGAATAACTTGATTTGTTATTTCAAATCTATCCTCATCACTTTTTAAATTCATCAACATAAAATCATAAGCGTGTCCAACTTCGTGATAAGCAGTTTCTACTTGTTCTAAATCATCAGAACTAAATGCAGGGACAATTGTCACTTCTTTATCTGTAGGACTAAAATGAGAAACATTGCTGGAATGAGTACAATTTATTTGAAACTCTGGATATTTTCTGCAAAATTTTGTTAAAGTATCTTGAAATTCTTGGCTACCTTCACCATATCCCTTTAATGCATATTCTACATAATCTCTTTTAGCATATATAGACATCCCACCAACAATAAAATCTTGCCATGTTTGTTTCCCTAACAATTCGTTATATATTTCTTTTACTCTATTTTTAAAAGCCACATATTGGTCTTGTCTGGACTCATTAATTATTCTTTGTTTTTCTTCTGGTAGTCCATTTACATAATCATTAAAATAATCGTCAAACGCTTTTATTTTTTCATATTTACCATCAAAAGAAGAAGAGGAATTTTTTTCTTCCCCTTCTGGACCTGTAAATTGCCCTGTTTTTTCAGAGTGATATGGATTACCGCTTTTTGTATCTTCTACCTTCATAATCTTTACCCAAATATTTCATCAAAAGCCGCATCAATTTTTTGTTTTGCTTCAATTTCTCTTGAATCAGTACTTTCTTGCTTTTGTTTTGCAGGTTCTTTCTTTTTAAATGCAATAACTTTCTTCTTGCCGGTGTATTTCTTAGCAAAGTCTGCAAAGTCGCCCATGAACACTCCAGTGACTCCACTTGCAATTGCTTCTTTTTCTGCTGTAGAAGGTCTACCAACTTTGCCTTTTAATTCTCCACCTTCTTTTTGAATTAATTCTTCCACACCAGCTGCAGTCTTCATCTCTTTTAAGAATGCTTCTTTTGTTAAATTTAAATCCGTGATATATCTCTTGCCATTAGCAATTAATGTTGTCTTGCCATCTGCTTTTTTTGCAAATTTTATGCTCTTTCCAAGTAAAAATGGAGGAACTGTCCCTTTGCCTCTAAATGGTTCGCTACTAGGTGCAAGTGGTAACGCATTAGCTGAATTATATGTAAATGTGCCGTCTTCCGCTCTAGGTTGCATTTTTCTGTTATTTGCGACCCATTCTGCACTAGGTGCTTTTTGCCCTTTTGCGAGCGGTTTTCCACCACCTGGAGCCATTTTATATGTTCCAATCTTATTCATTATAGCTTCGGCTTGCTCATTCCCTACCAACGCTTTTAACAATGTGGGTCTTACAACTTTAGATGCTTTACTTTCTTTTTCATTCATATCTAATTCTTCCTTTATTCTAAAAGAAGAGTTACCTTTTACAATAACTCTTCTTGTTTTTACCTATTGTTTATCGCAAAGGTTTATCTATTAGCCGTTTTTCTTATCTAAGATTTTTGTAACAATTACAATTCTATCGTAGGAATCAACTGCAATAGCATATGTTGGGTTTGTTGCATCTTTTGCAATCTTGTCGCCAACTTTAAATACTTTAGCTCCAGCTGCTGCAGTAGTTCCAACTACAGGTTCAGCTGCTGCTGCAATGTATTTTGTGAATAACATTAAGTTAGCTGGATTCCATGTAATATCATCAACTGTGCCGTCATTTGTACCAACTGTCATTTTAACTTTTAATTCACGTGTGACTGTTGGAGTTTGTGCAGATGAAGCAATATTTGCGTATACTGCAACTCTCTTGTTATCAGGTACGAATACATCGTGGTAAACTCTAGCAAAGATTGAATATCCATCAAAGTTTGCACCAGCTAAGTTTGCGTCACCACCAACAACTTTTAATTGACTAAATTTTGTAACGTGGTAAACTGCATCTTTTGCACAAAGAATAAAGTTGATATCTTTTGAGCTTGTTGACCATCTATATCCGTTATGACCCATAATGATATTTGTTTTGAATCTATCAGGTGTAACCATAACAATTGGTCTTCCTTCATAATTTACCATTACGAATTTAACTTCTTTGTTATAATCTGCTTGGCTTAAGTAACGAACTAATTCAGGTGTACTTCTTAATGAATTAAAGAATTTAGCACTAACGAATAAAATTTGTTTATCTGCAGGTACTTCGTGTTCATCCATATATAAGAATGCTGTATTGACTGCTGCTAATGGTTTATAATTTTCTGCTAAAATATTATCTTCCACAACAGTGCCAGCTAAGCTTGCTAATGTTGAGAATGTGTAAGCATCGACTTCAGGAATAATAGTTGTTCTTTCAATTTCACCAACACCAATTGAAATCATTTGACCATTTGTTTCTTCGTTGTCCATTGCTTCAATTTGGTATCTTGCAGCTCTATCACATTTTAATGTGAATTCTTCTGCAATCATTCCTGCTGTAGTTGGTTGATAACCAAAGCTATTACCAACGAATGTTGCTCCTGCAGGTGCTGCTTGTGGGTTATTTGCTAATACTGCGGCATCATCTGTGGACATAGCATAGTTGTTTTCACTATTTCTGTAGTAGTCGCTCATTCCGCCACTTTGGAATTTGTAGATTTTTACTGTTTTAGCACCAGTAAATACTAATTTTTGTGCGTCAAGTAAAGAAGCTCTTGATTCTTGTTTATAAACAGTATCTAAACCTTCTTGATACTTGGTAATTAAATCAATTGAATTTGTTGTAGCCATAATAATTAATTTTCTCTCCTTTTATCATCATTTAGCTACAAATACAAATTTCTATTTTGCTTCCGTTTTTAATTTCCTTGCATTAATCTTAAGATTTTATCTTTTTCAGATTCTTCGTCTTTAGAAGAGTGTTCTTTTAATACGCGGTCACCTTGCATTAATCTTAGAATTCTATCTTCTTCGGATTCTTCTTTGGTGTCTTCACCTTTTCCCGATTCGTCTGTGACTTTTGCATCATCAACTACTTTTTCAGGAACTTTCTTCTCTTCTCCGCTTTCATCTTCAACTGCTGCAAAAAGACTTTCATCTTTCTTTTGTTCTTCGGGACTTAAGTTTTTAAATTCGTCTGTTAATTCAAATCCCACAATACCAATCAAGTCTTCTAATTGTGTGACTGTTAATTTTCCCGCTTGGAACATTTCGGCTAGCACTCCCGCTACACCCTCATCATCTAACTTATATTCTTTTTTTAATTCGTCGATTGCGGCTTTTGCGTCTTCAATGCTTAATCCTTCATATCCTTGCTTTTCATTTTCTATTTCTGCCATAATGTTAATCTCCTTTCTCTAAAGTGCTCCCATCCATTTTAAGATGTTTTTAGCTTCGTCGTCTTCTTCTGCTTTAGGATTTTTTGTCGTGCTTCCAATCGCTCTTACTTTTCCTGCATCAGGTGGAACTACTTCAGTTTGAGTTTTAGGTCTCAACATTCTATTGTTAAATTCCACACTTTGTTGCTGTTGCATCTCTGGTGCAGGTGCAGGTACAACATTATTATTTTGAACTGTTGCTGTCGGTGCCACTCTTTCTTGTGGAGGAATAATGCCATTGTTGCCAACAACATTGTTGCCTAACCATTCAGGGTGTGTTTCTGACATCGCCATAATGTTATCAGGTGTGATATCTAATCCTTTTCCTGTTAAGATTAACATTACATCTTCCCAACGATTTTCTGGGACTTTACTCTTAAGTAATGCATTTTCTGCTGAGATTCTTCTAAATTCTCCGCTTTGTGTTTGATAATCATCATTCAATACTTCGTATGATTGACCTTTACCAAACAAGTCATTCAACTCATCATCATTTTCCACACCATATCTTTTGAGCAATTCTTGTGCTGCACTTTTTCTTCCTTCTTGTCTTGCTCTTCCTACAAGTTCATTTACTTGCTCTTGTGTGAACATAGGTGATTCGGGTTGCTTTTCTTTAACTTCTGTCTCTACTTCTTCTTCCTTTGGAGTTTGAGTCTCTCCAACTTGTTCCTCGTCTTTTTTTTCAGGCTCAGTCGTTTCAACTTCTGTTGTTGCTTTAGGAGCTTCTTCTGTTGCTTCTAATTCTTCTTTTTTTTGAATTTCTTCGTCGTTGATAATCGCCATAGTGTTGTTTTACCTCTTTTCATTGAGTAGCTTGTTTTACTTGGTGTTTTTTCTAGTCGCCAATAACTACTTATATTATACACTACTTTGCCCACAAAATAAATAAACTTTTATTATTTTTTCACTAAACTTTCATTATTTTTCACTATGCGACTTTTCTTTGCACTTCCACACTTAAATGCTATTGCTTTTCCCTGCCCTATATATAAAAATCTAAGGTCTATTTCTTAGGTTTTTATATAATAAAGTTTGGATTTTGCACATAATATACTATATATATAAATATATATAGCATATTAAAACTTAAACTGATTAAAAATTCCTATTTTTTTAGTAACTTACATGTGAAAATCATTTTTTCATGTAATTAATAATAATTTCCTCTTTTTTAATCCAAAATGAAAGTAGTATATATTACTATATATATAATATATAGTATATATACTAAGAAAGAAATCCAAACTTTATGCTTTTGGCTTTCGTTGAGCCGAAAATGCTAGGTTTACTTTACATTAATATAGTGTGTATTGAGTGGTGGTGCAAAACTGGTCAGGTGTAGGCTGGGTGGGAATATGATGATTGCTTATTTTGACCTACCCCCCCTTACCCCCTCAAGGGTTTATTCTGGACTAATACATCTTAGATTTTTACATATTAATCCTATTCTTCTAAGTGTGGATATGTTCTACTGACGGTAGACCTACTCCGTGCAATGTAGACTGGATGTAGATTTGATGTAGACTAAAAAAATAAAAAAAATAAAAATTTCGCTTGACAATGCTATTTATATATGAGACAATATTCTTGCGATAAGGGAAGCAAAACCTCAAGCATCATCTAGTGGAGGAAATGAAAGATGAAAAAAATAACATTAAAAGAATTTTGGAACAATGATAAAAAATTAGCTATTCATTGTAATACTGAAGAAAAGGCTAATGAATTATGTAAGGCTCTTGATAAAAATGGTATGAGTTGGTTAAGAGGACTTGATGGTAATAGATATATCAACTTTAACGGGTGGTTTAGATATCAAGAAAGAACTTGTTACTCTAATACTGGTGGGTATGGTTCTATTAATTTCTATATAGAAGAAGAAGTAAAAGTTTATGAATTTGAAGACGTCGATTTAGGAGCATAGAGCAATGAAAAAGCAAGACTTAATAAATTTATATGGCAATCAATTAAAAGAACTTAGAACAGCCCTTAAAACATCATATGGTGAAATGGTGGAGCAAGTAAGGAATACACCAACAGGAAAAGAAATAATCTTACACAATAATAATGAATATCAAGTCATAGAGGCTAAAATAAAATTGATTGAGGAATTCATAGAAGATTTAGAAGCGTTGTAAAAGACGCTTTTTTTATTGAGTATACTACCGTGCTAAGTGGGATAATATTGTGTGGATATAAAACAAAAAAAGTTATTCAAAACGCTTGACAATGACTTATAAATAGTTTATCATGTTCATAGTTAGATGATATCTTGCATCTAACCATAGGAGGAATGAAAAGATGAAAAAAGTAAAATATGAAGTAATACAAGGCTGGTATAACAAAGACAATGATGGTGAAAGTTACATTTTAAAGAGTTTTGAAACATTTGAAGATGCTTGGAAATTCTTTAACGAAGTTAAAGGAAATAAACACCAAGAAAAAATAACTGATAAAACAACTTTTTATAAGTTAACGACTGAAATTAAAAGAAGTGCTTACATAGTTGAAAATGACAATGAATTATTAAATGCTTGGAATTTCTACGAAAGTGAAACTATTACTACTTTTACATTAGATTTTAGACCATCACAATTAAGAAAAGGAGAATAAACATGGAATTAATTAATTTTTTTAAAGGCTATAGAAAAGGAACTTACACAAGTCTTGAATGGTTCACCTTACCAAGCAACACAAGAGCAGCATATAAAGGTAGAGTAAAGAAAATCACTAAAGCCGTTGTAAGGCTTGGTATTGACTACTCACACATTAAAGAAAATGAAAACAAAGTCATTGGTGGGTTAGTTGGACAGCAACACCATTTAAGCGGATTTGAAAACTATATCATTGTTAATGAAAAAACCAACGAGGAAAAGTTAAGAGTTTATTTATCAAAAAATCATAAGCATAGAATGGTTACAACATACTATTTAGATGGTGAAGAAACAACATTTGATAATCTTGTTGAGATTGGAGCATTACCACCAAAAAAAGACAATAGAGAACAAATTCTATGTTTTGATATAAAAGTAAACAACATCTTAAAAATAGGCGCCTAGAAGCCTATTTTTTTGTTATATAGAGCCCGTGCTGATATGTTCCAGATGTGAATAGCTGCAGCAAAAAGAAAAATTAAAAGAAATGTTTTAAAATACTTGACAATACATTTAAAATAGTTTAACATGTTTATAGTCGGAGGAAATGAAAAGATGACTAAACAAAATCAAGTATTCATTAGTATGAATAATTCAAAGTTAGGCGATAAAATCCCATCGCTTAACTTAAACGTTGAACATTCTTGTAGAAATGATGTAAACTGCAAGAATAAAAAAGAGTGTTACGCTTTAAAGGGTAAAATGGCTATGCATCAAAATGGAGCATATCTCAACAACTATAATTTATTTGTGGAAGATAAAGAAAAGTTTTTCAATGATATAATAGAATGGTTAAACAATGATGATGTAACATATAAGTTCTTTAGATGGTTTGGATGCGGCGACATCGTCAATTATAGTTTCTTGCTTGGAATGGTTAGAGTTGCTGAAAGTTGCCCACAAACAAGATTTCTAGCCTTTACAAAAAAACATGCATTAGTTAATATGTATTTATCGCTAGGGCATCAAATACCATCAAATTTAAAATTTGTCTTTAGTGGATGGGATAAGGATTTTAAAATTGATAATCCTTACAATTTACCCGTTGCAAATGTTGAATTTAAAGACGCATCAAGAAACGCTGATTTTACAGGCTATGAGATACCATGTACAGGTTCATGTATTCGTTGCAAATCTTGCTGGAGTTTAAAAGAAGGGCAAGCGGTAGCATTCAAAAAACATTAAAAGAGGGCTAACCTCTTTTTTTTATTGTTATATCATCCGTGCTAAAACAGATTATAAAATATCCACACAAATTGATTTAAATCACTTGACAACTACTTTAATCTATGATAATATTAGTATAGTTGATGGAGCCATCCATCACATACTGGAGGAATGAAACATGGCAAAAAATAAAATTACATTAGTTACAACTAGAAGGGGCTTAGCAAACACACTATATCGCGATGCAACCGCTTTAAATGGATTTACTAAGAAACAAATAAAACAGCTCTTAAATGGCCTAAAAAAGGACAACAACATATTAAATAATACTGATGAAATAATTTTAACTGATGAAGAATTGAGTTTCAAGGAAACATTAAAACTAGCGTCTAAATTTCATATCAATAGATTTGATTTAGAAGTTGCGGATGAAGTCGCATATCAATTCAATTCAAATGAAATCAAGTTAACAAACAAGCAATTTGAAAAGGTTTGTACAATGGTAAAAGATGCGTATTTAAAAAGTGAGGACTTAACCATTGAAAAGTTAGTTGAAGCATATATTAATCTTATAAAACGAAACGAACAAAAGATAACTAAACAAATGATAATAAATGAAGCTTGCTGGTTATAACAGCAAGTTTTTTATTTATCCAATAATGCGCCGTGCTGTATTGTGTGGTTCTGCTTCAGAAGTTGTTAAAAAACATTTTAAATTTTTATTGCAAAACGCTTGACAATCCACATCGATATATGTTAATATAATATTGTTCAAAGGAGGAAATGAACAACTATGGATGGAATTTTTAAATTTTATTGTACTAATTTAAAAGGTGAAGCTTACTTCAAACCTACTAGCTTTGCTTGGGGAAAAGATGGACGCCCAAAACGTTTACTATTTTCAAGAGTTGATGAAAACGGAGAAGTTATAGAAGCTGATTGTTACTATCAAAAAGAAACATTAAAAGATTTAAAGATGCATCATATTTAAGGGGATTAAAAAACATGATTAAATTTGAAGTTGGTAAAACCTATTATAACCGCCTTATTACTGATTCTGATACATATATCTATATGAGAGTAATTAAGCGAACACCTAAGACCATTACAGCAATGGTAGAAGGTGAAAAGAAGCCAAAAGTATATAGACCATTTGAATATGAGGGAAAAGAATGGATTTATCCACTAGGAAACTATTCAATGTGTCCAATGCTTAGAGCTGACCAATTTATCGATATAAACAAACTAAACTAAACCGACCCAAGGGCTGGCGTTGCAAGTCCTTGTTATCTTGTGAGGGCGTTCCATTTCATTTCCTCGGGGCGCTCTTTTTTAATGCGGTAATATCGGTACCGTGCCGAACTAATAATTTTACACTAGGTGTAAAAAATATTTTTCAAAACCGCTTGACAACACCTTGTAAATATGTTAACATGTTCTTGTCAAGAGGAGGAAATGAAAAAATGACAATTATTACAGATTCAAAAGAAAGAAGCAAAATCTTATCTAAACTAGTTTATGGTGGAACTGACCCGGATTATATCGAGGCTCACAACTGGGGAAAAGATGAAGTAGTACTAGAATATGACGATGGTAAATATGCAATTCTAAGTTGTCCGCAAGAACATATAAACCGCGATTTATGGTTTAGAGATGATGACGAAATACCATCCAAAAGTGAAGAGTTATTCATCAATTATAATTTAGGTGACTACTCAATGGAACATAACAAATACATTGTTAAAAATGGTGATTATGTTTATATCTCTGATAGATACTTCTTTAATGAAAGAGGAGACGAACCAATAAGACCATTAAGAGACGAGGAGAAAGAAGTTATTCAAGCAGTATTAAACGAACGCAAAGAAAAGTTTATCAAACGTTTAAAAACCTACTGGAAGAAATACAGCAATAAGGTTTACGTTCAAAGTTACTGGGCAGATAGATAAAGAGCAGAAATGCTCTTTTTTATTGCTCCAGATTCAAGCACGGTGATATATTTACATCAGATGTAAAAAAAACTTTTCGAAAGTACTTGACAATGCTTTTAATATAGTGTATCATGTACTTGTTAAGAGAGGAGATAGACAAACATGAAAAACTTAACAAATGAAGTACTTACAAAGGCAGCAAAGACTGTTGAAGACATGTCAAATGAACTTAATAAAACCGATAAGTACAATTATAAATCATCAGTTAATGCAAGCATTAAAAAAACAAATTCAGCAGGATATATCGACGTTAAACTTAAAGAAGAAAGAATAATAGGCGAGTTCATTCATACCGATACTATCATTATTGCATTTAATGAAGACGGAAACGCTTTAAGCGTAGATGGTTCATTCTCATTCTTGCATTTACAATGGTTCATTGAAGCAGTACAAAAGGAGATGAAAGAATAATGAAAGTAATTATTCCATCATACGCTTTAATCCAAGTCTTATATGCTTTGGAAACTTGCGGATTAGATAATGTACCATTAACTGTTGAAGATGGTAAATTAACGATTGAGTTATCACATGATGTTTTAGTAAGAAAAGGACTTTTAAAATCAGTAAAAGAAGCAGTAGAAAAAGAACAAAATACGCCAAAAGATGGAATTCGATAATCCATCTTTTTTATTGCTCCAGATTCAAGCACGGTGATATATTAAAATATATTTTAATATAGCTTGACTTCTGCTGCCAAATCTGATATAATATGTATAGATAAAGGAGATAATGAAATGGAATATCAAGCACCTAATCCATACTTAAAGAATGGAAAGCTTCCAGAGCGAACCATTGCAAGATGTATCAGTGGCAATGAGTACTACAAGAAGCCACACATCTACCTTCTCTGGTGGAATAATGACTGCAACTGGAAATATTTTACCAACAAGAAAGAAATGCTAGAATATATCAGAAAGCAAAAAATAGCTTTATACCATTATGATACATACGAATTTATAGAAGAACGAGGCTCAGTAGGTATCTACGGATTATACAAATAAAAAAGACTAGAAACCTAGTCTTCTTTTATCTTTTAATTTCAGATTATCCAGCACGGGTGTATCCTGAACGGCTATCATTTTATCCACACATTGATACCTGAGCTTATAATAATCTTCAGCTTTTACTAACGGAACTCTTTCTGCAAACTCACCAGATAAAGCCTTCTCTGTATTAAGTAGCACGGTATTAGTTTCTATCGGAACTAGTCTATGCAGGCAGTTCGGTCTGGTGATTAACCAATACGGTTCTTTCATCACATCCTGAACAGTTATAATCTGATTATCCTTAATCAATCTCTGCACGGCTGGTAGTTGTCTACCGTCAATCTTAGTTCTCCAGTATCTATTCACATACAATTTACCTTGTAAATCCTTGTGGTCTGGAGCAGGCTTCTGATGGATAGTACAGATAAAGAACACATTATCAGAATCACGTAACATATCTTTGGTATTAGCTACATTGGTTCTATTCTTATAGCGTCGATTAACCCGTTTAAGCGTCGAAAGCAGTGAATCATAAGTATTTCTACTAGTTAGGTACAAACTGAGCTGAGAGGCGTCTTTATTGAGTCCTGAGCAGTGCCGTGCTACCTCAATTAGCTTCTGATACAAGTTGGATTTTTCTAATCTGTTCAGTTCTTCATAACTCCACACCATATTATATAAATCCGCTCTGACCTGGTTCATCGGCTTCCCGTCCAAGCCAGCACGGTACATGTAAGAAAGGGCTCGTTTCATCAAGCCCTTATAATTGTTCCATACCGCCATCTTCTTCACCGCCCATCAACATTTCGTCTGACTGCATTGCATTAGGTTGTGGATGGTACTTTTGTAGGTATTGTAGTTCATATTCCTTATCTTCTTCAGATAGCTTATCTCCGTACAATTTAGATATATACATTTTATCTGATATAACATCTTTTGCATACGCATCACCTAGCACGGCTATCTTATTTTCATATGAATCATCTGCAAATTCGTCGAATTTAACTGATATATCATAATGTAATCTACTGACTGTATCTGTATGCATAATTTCATCAGCTATTAATAATTGTTCTAGCACGGCATGTAATATTTTAGTCTCCACAGATATGATTCTGTTTCGGGTGAATATAGTTACCTTTTCTTTTTCTCGTTGCGCTTCTGCATTATCTTTTTTAGATATATCAATACCTAATGTTGCTGGCGACATTATACCGTTCACAATCTGGAGTAATATAGCTTTTGCCTCTTCACTGTACTTAGAAAATTCAATCTGTGGTTGACTGACCTGCACGGGATTAGCTTGTATCGAACCACCGTTAGCGTCTCTGCCCCCAGTATACATAGTATACTTTCTATCGTATACGTGTGGCATTTTAGGTAATCCACCGTTCGTTATATCTTTCTCCATGTAATCAGAATTGAAGTACTCAATCGGCGTACTTCTTCTAACTGAGTTACTTCCTTGTGATAAAGCTTGGTCTAAATCGTCAAACAACGATATCTTTCCAGTGAATATGCTTCGTCCTTGTAGCCCTGTTCTGCTGGTGTCTTTAAATATTACACTCGGCACGGCTAGCAATACTCCGATGCCTTTTACCTCGATTAGCGGTTCTATTCCTTTAAATATACCCACATCATTTATATTTACTTTCTTTACCTCATCTTTATCGTTTGTGACTTCAAATGCTTCCTTTTCAATGATTAAATCTTTGCCTCTTAGCGTTCTAGTTTCAGTCAACAAATATCGTTTCTCTCCGTCAGTATAATAATCTTTAAAGATTATTCCGACTATATTATTGCCTCTTTTAATAAAGTCACATTCATCTGCTCTATAATACAAAACTACAGGATAATCTGCTTCGTCTAAATCCCAGCTAATCTTATACGCTCCCCAGCCCTCTACAAGCGTTAAAGGCATCTGCTCTTGTAAATATACGTTAATAAAGTCATTTGCTTCTAGAATAGCCTTTAAACGCTCATTAGAGCCCTCATCTGAGTGCATTTCGGGTATCCCCATAATATTTACCAATGTATCGATAATATTGCGTGGTTGTCCTGAATGCGTGCGCTTCACGTCGGTTTCGGTCGCGCTGATGTTCCAGAAGTATGCTCGTTGATTTCTGCTATACACTGGTTCGGTCGGCAATTGGAACATTATTTGATTCGTATAGAAGTGCAATAATTCATCCTCATCACCTTCATACCAAACATTATAACATTCTAATTTCCATTTCTTTATATCATTTCTATTATTTACTAAAAATGAGCCACTATCTGTGGACTCATCTTTTACCGCTCCTACTTTTTTTAATTTCTTATTTGCTATCCAATTAAAGAGATTCATTCAATTTCTCCTCCATCTTGTATATATCTGACATAGTCTATTCCATAAAATAATGTTTTATTCGGGTGTGCTCTCGCAATAGGAAACAACTCTTTTATATTTGTGTATTTCAATATCCACATTATATCTGCATTAGTCTTTCCTATTTCTTCCAGCTCTTCATAGCTTGATACATAATAGTTTGGGTCATTCGAATCCAAACAATTTTTTATTCTATACTGATTATAGATAAACTTCTTTGATTTCATTCTAATCCCATCACAATATGCAATTTCGAATCTACGTCCTTCTGGTTCTCTTCCGCCTACTTTTGATAGAGACACAACAACATATTTTGAATTATCGGAATTAGGTGTAGACAAGGCACTTTTTAATGCGTCTATCATATTAGAGTGTGGATATACGTGTATGCGTTATTCTTTTTTATTATCATCAGGTGTAGGCACATCCGCTACTATCTGTACACGCAACGTATTAGCTTGCTCTTCTCTATCTAATTTCATCATATGTTCTGTAAGAATCTTCAATGCAGTTTGATTTCCCATAAAGGCTAATTTTTGGACAGCTTGACGGGCAAAAGCATCGGCTAAACCAGTGAGATTTAAGTAAGCCTCGTCCCATCCGCACCCATAACAAGCCTTACAGAATTCGTCCAGATTAGTTTTGGTACAGCCAAGTACAGTCGGGATATTTTCTTTAGGAGTGAAGCAAGACAGATAATTTTCGAGCATATCCTGGTCAAATACGAAACGAGAAGTATCGGAGAAGTTTTTAGTTGCGTCGCGTTTAAACATACCGTATATCGCTCTCCTTTCTAGTTATATTATACACCAGTTTTGAGAAACAATAAATAACGAGTTGCATTTTTTTTCAAATTTAATTCAACCGAGTGAGCGCGTTTGTGATTAATGTGGAAAGCGCGGTCAAGATTAGTATAAGTCAAATCATAGAAGATAGCAATAGTTGAAAGAAGAGTAATGCGGAGAGAGCAATCCCTTCCACACAGAAAAGAAATATCAGGTTCATTAGAAAGAGTGAGTAAAGAAGTGTGGATGGAATTTCCGGGGAAGATATCAGCGAGCTTTAATTTTGAATTATTATTAATGTTAAAGAAATCATCAAAAGAGAAATCCACAGAAGAAATGTAGACTGAGTC
>ERZ808259.551-NODE-551-length-14713-cov-6.681266_pt1 | contig 14713 bp, 6 predicted proteins | sample MGYA00521279_ERZ808259 | MGnify/ENA primary metagenome ERZ808259 (study PRJEB31516, sample SAMN03275586) | gut metagenome | biome: mammalia-associated habitat; material: feces | host: Papio cynocephalus | place: Kenya | collected 2012-07-27 ... | reverse complement strand
TTAATAAAGAAAAAAGCCCAGCGACTTGCTATTCTTGCTAATAAGCTACCTTCGCCACTACAGTGCTTAACTTCTCTGTTCGGGATGGATAGAGGTGTGTCCACTGCGTCATCGTCACCAGACTTCTACTTCAAGGATATAGTATAAACTATTTATTCCCTGAAAACTAGATATTTGATTATGTTCTTTCCTTTTACCTAAAACTTTTTTGACTTCTAAATAAAATCTTGAAATTAAGTCCTCGTGCTATTAGTAATAGTCGACTAAATGCCTTACAGCACTTACATCTCTATCCTATCAACCTTGTAACATTCAAGGGCACTTACTTCTTTCGAATGGGAAGTCTCATCTTATGGTAGGCTTCACGCTTAGATGCTTTCAGCGTTTATCCTTTCCATGGGCAGCTACTCAGCCATGCTCCTGGCGGAACAACTGATATACCGTTGCCATGTCCATCCCGGTCCTCTCGTACTAAGGACAGGTCCATTCAAACTTCCTACGCCCACAACAGATAGGGACCAAACTGTCTCACGACGTTTTGAACCCAGCTCGCGTACCACTTTAATTGGCGAACAGCCAAACCCTTGGAAGGTACTTCCCCTCCAGGATGTGATGAGCCGACATCGAGGTGCCAAACCGCGTCGTCGATGTGAACTCTTGGACGCGATCAGCCTGTTATCCCCAGGGTAGCTTTTATCCGTTGAGCGACGATCCTTCCACTCGGAATCGCCGGATCACTATGCCCGACTTTCGTCCCTGCTCGAGATGTACCTCTCGCAGTCAAGCACCCTTATGCCATTGCACTCGAAATACGATTTCCAACCGTATTGAGGGTACCTTGGGGCGCCTCCGTTACTTTTTGGGAGGCGACCGCCCCAGTCAAACTGCCCGCCTAACACTGTCCTCCTTAACGTAAATAAGAAAGTTAGAATAATTGAAATTCAAAAGTTGTATTTCACCGATGACTCCATCGAAGCTAGCGCCCCGACTTCAAAGTCTCCAACCTATCCTACATATGAAGTTCAATTACTCAATATTAAGTTACAGTAAAGCTCCATGGGGTCTTTCCGTCTAGTTGCGGGTAACCTGCATCTTCACAGGTAATAAGATTTCACCGAGTCTGCTGTCGAGACAGCGCCCAAATTATTATACCATTCATGCGCGTCAGAACTTACCTGACAAGGAATTTCGCTACCTTAGGACCGTTATAGTTACGGCCGCCGTTCACTGGGGCTTCAATTCAAAGCTTTGCTTGCGCTAACAAATCCTCTTAACCTTCCAGCACTGGGCAGGCATCACCTCATATACATCGCCTTGCGGCTTAGCATAAAGCTGTGTTTTTGATAAACAGTTACTTGGGCCTCTTCACTGCGACCTGCTTTCACAGGCACTTCTTCTTGCGAACTTACGAAGTAATTTTGCAGAGTTCCTTAACAACAGTTAACTCGCTCACCTTAGGATACTCTCCTTGACCACGTGTGTCCGTTCTCGGTACGGGCCATATATACTTAAGCTAGCAACTTTTCTCGAGACAGCGTATCACCAACTTCGCTACTAGGACAAGTCCGTTCGCTCCCCATCACATCTTCCCCTAACGCTAGAGAGATTTTCTACCCTAGCAGGTACCTTGCTTAGTCCGGAATCCAATAACCGGTATGGCTAACTCCATCTGTCATTACATCGCATATATACGGGTGCAGGAATATCAACCTGCTATCCATCGACTACGCCGTTCGGCCTCGCCTTAGGACCCGACTAACCCAGGGAGGACGACCCTTCCCCTGGAAACCTTAGTCTAATAGTGTGTATGATTCTCACATACAATCGTTACTTACACCGGCATTCTCACTTCTTAGCAGTCCATCACTCCTTTCGGTATGACTTCACCCCGCTAAGAACGCTCCCCTACCACTTATAGGTAAACTATAAATCCGTAACTTCGGTATTACGCTTAGCCCCGGTAAATCTTCGGCGCAGAGGCACTCGACTAGTGAGCTGTTACGCACTCTTTAAATGGTGACGGCTTCTAGGCCAACATCCTAGTTGTCTATGCATCTCCACATCCTTTAACACTTAGCGTAAATTTAGGGACCTTAATTGACGGTCTGGGCTGTTTCCCTTTTGAGCATGAAGCTTATCCCCCACACTCTGACTGCTTACGTTCAATATATGGCGTTCGGAGTTTGATTGAGCTTGGTAACGCTAGATGCGTCCCGCGATCATTCAGTGCTCTACCTCCATAAAAGCTATCGTAAACGCTAGCCCTAAAGCTATTTCGGGGAGAACCAGCTATCTCCCAACTCGATTGGAATTTCTCCCCTATCCACAAGTCATCCGCGGGCGTTTCAACGAACGTCGGTTCGGTCCTCCAGTAGGTCTTACCCCACCTTCAACCTGCTCATGGATAGATCGTCGGGTTTCGGGTCTTTGTCATCGTACTATTCGCCCTATTCAGACTCGCTTTCGCTACGGCTCCGATTCTTCATCTTAACCTCGCACGATAATAAAACTCGCCGGTTCATTCTTCAATAGGCACGCCATCACCCTTAAATGGGCTCTGACTTATTGTAAGCATACAGTTTCAGATTCTTTTCACTCCCCTCCCGGGGTTCTTTTCACCTTTCCTTCACAGTACTGGTTCACTATCGGTCACTAGTTAGTATTTAGCCTTATGGAGTGGTCTCCACATATTCCGACAAGGTTTCACGTGCCTCGCCGTACTTTGGAACTCACTAGGGTGTTATACAAGTTTATATACAGGACTCTCACCTTCTTTGGTAGGCCTTCCCAGACCTTTCTACTGTCATATAACTAATCCCATGTCGTGGTCCTAACCCCATCACAAGTGATGGTTTGGGCTCTTCCGCTTTCGCTCGCCGCTACTTACGGAATCGATATAATCTTTCTTTTCCTCTAGGTACTGAGATGTTTCACTTCCCTAGGTATTGCTTCAACCGAAATAAATCGGTGATGACATATCATAATATGCCGGGTTTCCCCATTCAGAAATCAACGGATCAAAGCTTACACCAGCTCCCCATTGCTTATCGCAGGTAGTCGCGTCTTTCTTCGCCTTCTAGTGCCAAGGCATTCACTGTACGCCCTTATTAACTTAACTTCGAAATTTTTAGGTGTTACATTTTGTGTCTTAACGATCAATATGTTATTCGCAATTATTTATCAATGATTACTCAATGAATTTTCTTTTGCTTTTAACAGAAAGAACATGTTTTATTAAATATCTAGTTTTCAAAGAACAAATTTAAGAGAATACTATTCCCTCAAAACTAAACAGATGAGATAAACGCCAACAATAAAATCTAGAATTTTAGGTTTTAAAATAATTTACACATCGACTTACTTCAGTCGAATTCTTTCTCCATAGAAAGGAGGTGATCCATCCCCACGTTCCCGTAGGGATACCTTGTTACGACTTAACCCCAATCACCAGTCCTACCTTAGACGTCTCCCTCCTTGCGGTTAGGATAACGGCTTCAAGTATTACCAGCTCTCATGGTTTGACGGGCGGTGTGTACAAACCCAGAGAACGTATTCACCGCAACATGGCTGATTTGCGATTACTAGCAATTCCAACTTCATGGAGTCGAGTTGCAGACTCCAATCCGAACTGAGATCGGCTTTATGGGATTTGCTCGAGCTCGCGCTTTTGCATCTCTTTGTACCGACCATTGTAGCACGTGTGTCGCCCAGGACATAAAGGGCATGATGATTTGACGTCATCCCCACCTTCCTACGGTTTAACACCGTCAGTCTCCTTAGAGTTCCTAACTTAATAATGGCAACTAAGGACAAGGGTTGCGCTCGTTGCAGGACTTAACCTAACATCTCACGACACGAGCTGACGACAACCATGCACCACCTGTGTGGACCCGTATATAACTCTATTTCTAAAGCTTTGGTTCCCATGTCAATTCCTGGTAAGGTTCTTCGTGTATCGTCGAATTAAACCACATGCTCCACTGCTTGTGCTGGATCCCGTCAATTCCTTTAAGTTTCAATCTTGCGATCGTACTTCCCAGGCGGATTACTTAATGCGTTAGCTTCAGCGCTCCCTTAGAGGAACATTTAGTAATCATCGTTTACGGCATAGACTACTAGGGTATCTAATCCTATTTGCTCCCTATGCTTTCGTGACTGAGCGTCAGTATTGTGCTGGTAAGCCGCCTTCGCCACCGGTATTCTTCCATATATCTACGCATTTCACCGCTACACATGGAGTTCTGTTGACCTCTGACGTACTCTAGCCTGGCAGTATCCGAAGCTATATGGGGTTGAGCCCCACGCTTTGACTACGGACTTACCATGCCGCCTGCTCACTCTTTACGCCCAATAATTCCGGATAACGCTCGTGACCTACGTATTACCGCGGCTGCTGGCACGTAGTTAGCCGTCACTTTCTGGCGAGGTACCGTCAAATCACCGACATTCCACTTCGGTGGTCATTCGTCCCTCGTAACAGAGCTTTACAATCCGAAGACCTTCATCACTCACGCGGCGTTGCTCGGTCAGGGTTTCCCCCATTGCCGAAAACTCCCTACTGCTGCCTCCCGTAGGAGTATGGGCCGTGTCTCAGTCCCATTGTGGCCGGTCATCCTCTCAGATCGGCTACACATCCTTGCCTTGGTGGGCTATTATCTCACCAACTAGCTAATGTGCCGCAGGTCCATCCAAGAGTGGCGCAAAAGCGCCTTTCAAACAAAAAAGATGCCTCTTCTGTTATTATCCGGTATTAGCCAAACTTTCGTCTGGGTATCCCAGTCTCGAGGGCAGGTTACCTACGTGTTACTCACCCGTACGCCTCTAGTGTATTGCTACACTCGATCGACTTGCATGTATTAGGCACGCCGCCAGCGTTCATCCTGAGCCAGGATCAAACTCTCAAAAATTTGTATTCTAGTTCATAATTATTCTGGTTTATTAAAAATAAAGAATTGACGTTTTTCTTTTGTACATCTGTCTAGTTTTCAAAGATCTCTTGCACGTTCATATCTCTATGAAATATTCATTTCTCATCGCGTGCTTGTATATAATACAACAAGAAATATAGCTTGTAAAGTGCTTTTTTTAATTTTTTTTATTTTTTTATTTTACCTAATTTCTACTATTTTTCTTCAATATTTATTATCTATTCATAGCTAGAAATTATGTTCTATATGAGATAACATTTTAATTTTCGTTATTCATATATTAATAGATTAGTATTTTAAGCTCTATTTTAAAAAGTTTCTAATTCAAATTACTTGTTTTTAAAATAATCAAGAAATTCACATTATTAAATAAGTTAATATTCTCAAATCACAATGAAATTAAATAGACTATAAATTGAAATATGTATAATCTTAAATATATTATAAAATTAAGATAATAATAAATCGTTAAATATAATTCACGCTATCTTAATATATCAAGCAAAAAATTAATGCCTATTATATTACTAGTACTAAATGAATTTAGTTCTATTCTCATTTTATAAGTTCTTACATTTCTATTTATATTTAATTAATAATCTATAAAATAGCATTCATCAATTTTAATACAAATAAATTAACGATTATTATTTTAATTATAAAAATTAAATTTATACTAGGTGAGACTAACTTCTTCTAACCTCTTTTTTTATATACATAAAGAATTCAATTAAATATTTAATATTTATAAATACTATATATATTTTATAAGCAATTTATAGTTATGGTTTAAAAACACAATTTCATGCAAAAGTTCAACCTATATTAATATGATAATAAAATAATCATTTAGGAAATATTTAGAACAAGATTAATTCAATTTATTAATTTCGAAAATTTTTATATATTAGTATATAAAAAATGTAATTTTAATCACAAAAAAAGATCTTGCTAAGCGCAAGACCCAAATTTTATTCAACACCAACTATAAAACTATATATAGGTTGATTTCCATCTCTAATATCACAATCAATATCCTTATAAGTTTTGTTAAAATATTCTTTGATTTCTTCAGCTTCCTCTTTAGTAACATCTTCACCAATTAAAATAGTTAAAATTGAACTATCTTCATCAACAAGATTTTTAACAAGTTCTTTTAAAGCATCAATTTTATCTTTAAAAGAGGAAATTATATCCTTACTTTCTTTTATTGCCATAAATTCATCTTTATGAACGGTTATACCATTAATCTCAGTATCTTTAATAGCAAATGTAACAGCACCGCTTTTTACACTTTTTAAAGCTTCGTTCATATTTGATATATTAGTTTCAACATCTAAATCACTAGAAAAATTCATAGCACTAACGATGCCTTGCATGATTGTTTTAGTTGGAATTACAATAACATTAACTTTATCTTTTAAAACTTCCTTAGCTTGGTTAGCAGCTAAGATAATATTGCCATTATTTGGTAAAATAAATACATTTTTAGCATTAACTTCTTCAATTTTCTTTATAAAATCTTGAGTTGAAGGGTTCATTGTTTGCCCACCACTAACAATGCCATCAACATTTAGTTCATTAAAATATTCATCAATTCCTTTACCACTACTTGTTACAATTAAAGCATATTCTTTTAATGCTTTTTTAGGGGCAGATAATGGAGCAGAAGATATTTTAGCAGCTGCACTTTTCTCCGAATCCTTTTTATTTTGCTCATTAAATAGGATTTCGTTATGTTGTTCTGTCATGTTTTCAATTTTTACTTTAAGAAATTCTCCAAAATTTTGAGCATAACTAAGAATGTTCCCAGGATTCATTGTATGAACATGAACCTTAACAATATCATCGTCTTGAACAACTACTAATGAATTACCATGACTATTTAATACACTAGTAAATCTATTTTTTTGAAATGTCTTTTTTGTAGAATCAGGCCCTAATCGCATAATAAATTCAGTACAATAACCAAATTCATCATTCTCATCATCAGCTGCAACCTGTGCTGAACCTTTCGTATCGACTGCAGTTACCTCATTTTTATCTATAAATTCACCATGAAGTGCACTGTTCATTCCTTCTAAAATTTTTACTAAACCAGCACCACCACTATCAACAACTCCCACTTCCTTTAATATAGGCAATAAATTAGGGGTTCTTTTTAAGGATTCTTTAGCCTCTAATAAAATAATATTAAACGCTTCTTCAACACTCATATCTTTTGTCACGCGATGAGCAAGTTCATCACTTGCTTCTCTAATAACTGTTAAAATAGTACCCTCTACTGGTTTAATAACAGCTTTATATGCAACATTTTTCCCAGAAATAAAAGCTTCACTAAGTTCAATAGCGTCAACACATTTTTTATCCTTCATTCCTTCAGCAATACCGCGGAAAATTTGACTAGTAATAACACCGCTATTACCACGAGCACCCATTAATAACCCTCTTGAAAACACTTTGGTTATTGAATAAATATCGTTATCATTACGGTTCATAATTTCTTTAGCACCGCTTTGCATAGTCAAATTCATATTCATACCTGTATCACCATCAGGTACAGGGAAGACATTTAATGCATCCACTTCAGGATAATTGTTATATAAATGGTTAGCACCACTAATAAGCATATTCTTAAATAATTCACCATTAATTTGTTTCATAAAAACACTCCAAACTAATATTAAAGATCACGAAGTTCTTCTACATAGATGTTGATTTTGCTAAAAATTGGACCATATTTCTTATTTAAATTATAAGAAAGACCCTTATAAAGCTCATGAGAAACTTCACTAATTTTTATTCCATAAGCCATAATTACATGAACTTCAACAACATACTTATTTTTTTCTTTAGTAATAAGTATGCCCTCTAAATAATTATTTCTATTTAAAATCGTAGCTAATTGGCTTTTCAAATTTTTGATTTTCGTTAATCCGACTACACCATAAGTAGAAGTGCACACATCACCAATTAGTTCTGCGATTTCTTTTTCTCCAATTTTTATTTCAATGTTATTAACACTCTTAATATCTTTTGCCATACTCGAGGCTATTATATCACACTTTATAATTTTAAAATAGCATAATTATTATCTATTATTAGTCTTATTTTTATGTTTCTTTATTGGTTTAATAATCTTATATTAAATGAAAAAATCTTCGATGCAATCAAACTTATTTTAGTTATAATTGTTTTATTTTATTATGTAAAAATATCTAATAGGTGTTTTTGTCAATCAAAAATTATATGTTCTTAGGATAAATAATTTAGATTAGTTCTTTTAAAAATAATTTAAATATTAATTAAAGATTTAAATTTTAATAAAAAATTCATTGCGTAAAAAAAGCGCACTTTAATGCGCCTTATTTGATATTTAAAATTGGTTAATATTATTTAGCTTGAGCCATTACTTCTTCAGCAAAGTTATCGACTCTTTTTTCTAAACCTTCGCCAACTTGATAACGTACAAAGGTTAAAACTTCATTATGATTTTGTTCTAAAATTTGTTTAACAGTTTGTTTACCATCGCCCATTAAAAATGCTTCATCGAGCAAAGTCATTTCACTTAATTGCTTATTAACTTTACCTTTTATAATGTTTTCTAAGGCAGCGGCAGGTTTATTTTTCAACTTTTCATCATTTTTTGCAGCTTCTAATTGAATTTTCTTTTCTGCTTCTAATACATCTAATGGAATATCATTTTGTGATATATATTTTGGATTATTAGCAGCAATTTGCATAGCAATTTGTTTAGCAAGAGTTGGATCAGCTTCTTTTAAAGTAACCAAAACACTAATTTTACCGCCCATATGGATATAAGATCCGATATTTGCACCTTCAACATAAGCAAATCTTCTAAATGAAAGTTTTTCACCTAGCTTAACAGTAGCATTTGTAAATAAAGTCTCAACATATGGCTTGACTTCATCGATTGTTTTATATTCCCCATGTAAGACAACATCAGCAACTTCCTGAACTAATTCTTTAAATGGATCACTTTTGGCGACAAAATCAGTTTCACAATTAACTTCAACAATTGCCCCTTTTCCACATTTATCGCAAACTTTAACAAATGTTAAACCTTCAGCTGCAATACGATCAGCTTTTTTAGCAGCTTTAGCAATACCTTTTTCTCTTAACCAATCACATGCTTTATCTACATCATCATGACATTCTTCAAGTGCATGCTTACAATCCATCATGCCAGCACCTGTTCTTTCTCTTAAAACTTTAATTAATGCAACATTGGCCATAAAATACCTCCTTATGGTTTTATTTATTCAGCTTTTGGAGCCTCTTCTTTATTAGTCTCTTCTTCTTTGACTTCAGTTTTTTCAAACTTTGCTCTTCTTTCTTTTTCTTTCTCTAATCTTTCTCTTTGAAGTTCACGTCTTGCTGCAAGTCTTAAAGCATTTTCTCTATCAGCTTGTCTAACAGCATCTTTCATCGTTACTTCTTCACCTTCATCTTTAGTATAAGCTACTTCTGGAAGTCCACCTTTAGCTTCGACGATTGCATCAGCTAAAGTTGTGATAATTAAAGTAATAGATTTTTGAGCATCATCATTTCCAGGAATAACATAATCAATTGGATCAGGATTACAATTAGTATCGCAAATAGCAAATACAGGAATATTAAGTTTATTAGCTTCTCTAATAGCATTATATTCAATAGTTGGATCAACAACAACTAACGCATTAGGAACTTTTCTCATTTCTTTAATGCCTTCAAGGTTTTTAGCTAATTTTTCTTTCTCTTTTCTTAATGCAGAAGCTTCTTTTTTAGGTAAATTTTCCCATGCACCTTCTTCTTCGCTTGTCTCTAATTCTTTTAATTTTCTAATTCTTGTTTGAATAGTTTTAAAATTAGTTAAAATTCCACCAAGCCATCTATTAGTAATATAGAATGAGCCGCTTCTTAATGCTTGTTCTTCAACTATTTGTTTTGCTTGTTCTTTAGTACCAACAAATAATACTTTGCCACCATCTTCTACAATTTCTTTTAATTTTAAATAACTAGCTTCTAAGCCTTCTTTAGATTTATTTAAATCGATAATGAAAATTCCATTTCTAGGACAATAAATAAATGGCTTCATTTTAGGATTCCATTTTTTTGTCTGATGACCATAATGAACACCAGCTTCCAATAACTTCTTCAAAGTAATAATTTGTGCATTAGGATCATGTACAATTGCTTCCATAACATTTTCTGTTTTTTCTTCTACAGGTGCAGTAACCTCAACTTTTTCTTCGCTCATTTAAGAGACCTCCTATTTGTTAAACCTCCATTACTTCGAACTTCATCCCTTATAAATAATTTTATAAGACTAGGATAAAGAATTCATAATGTGTGTATTCTTTTGTAAATTCACAAAAGTGTGATAATTATAACACTAATGATTAACTTTTTTCAACATTTTATAAGACAAATTCAATTGTCTAAATCATCTTTAGATTTTATAGGAAAAAATTTATTATATTGTTCTTTTAATATTTCTTTATTCACATGAGTATAAATTTGTGTAGTATTTATTGAACTATGGCCTAATAATTCTTGAATAGTTCTTAAATCAGCACCGCCTTCTAATAGTGAAGTAGCAAATGTATGACGAAGTTTATGAGGATATAAGTCGATATTCACATTGGCTTTTTTTGATATTTCCTTCATGATAAATTCTAAACCTCGTGGTGTTAATTTATTTCCTTTTGAATTAAGAAAGAAATATAGATTTAAATTATGATTACCAGTTTTTAAAATCAATTCTTTTCTTAAACCTTTTCCGTATTCAATCATCGCATTTTTTGCATTTATTGAAAAAGGAACAAGTCTTTCTTTATTACCCTTACCTAAAACTTTGATAAAACGATCATTAAAATTAATATCATTGATTTTTAAATTAATAATTTCACTATTACGCATACCACTGCTAAACATTAACTCCAAAAGAGCTAAATCTCTTTTTACTAAAAAGTCTTTTCGCTCGTATGTCTTTTCTATTAAATTAACGAACTCATTTAAATAAAGAACTTCAGGATATTTTACATCAGTTTTAAAACTTTTCACTCCAAGTAAAGGATTGCTAACTATGTACTTTTCATCATAAAGAAACTGATAATAATGTTTTAATGTACTAGTGATTCTTCTTATAGATCTTTTATCGAATTTTTTATCATTTAAACAAAACTTTATAAAACTTCGATATATTTCTTTATCAACATTTTCTAATAATAAATCATGATTATAAAGAAAATCATCGAATAAATCGATATCGTGCTTGTAAGAAATAATTGTATTATTAGAGTACTTCCTTAAATATTTTAAATAAGAAAGAAATTCATTTTCGTATTTATTCATTTATTTGCTTTTTAAAATCATTGACTTCTTTCAATGATCTATTAATGATATCATCTTTTTTTATATAGTTAGCACGATAAATAATTCCAAAATTAGCGTTCATTGGACTGAATGAATTAATACCTGTATGAGTAATATAACGAGTTAATGCTCCTAAGACAGTATTAAATGATAATTTTTTATATTGAATATTTTTTATTCTAAAATAAATATAATAAGCAGCTAATAAACCACTTGCCGCACTTTCTACGTAGCCTTCAACTCCCGATAATTGACCGGCTATATAAATATTAGGATTTACTTTCAATGAATAATCATCATTTAATATTTTTGGTGCAAAAATATAAGAATTTCTATGCATTAATCCATAACGCACAAATTTTGCATTCTCTAATCCAGGAATCATATGAAATACTCTTTTTTGCTCATTATAGGTTAAATTAGTTTGAAAACCTACAATGTTATAAAAATTACCAATCAAATCATCCTGCCTAAGTTGAACAACAGCATAATGAAGAGTATCATTATGTTCTAAACCCTTTGGCTTTAATGGACCAAAACGTAAGGTATCAATACCTCTAGAAGCCATAACCTCAATTGGTAAGCATCCTTCGAAATAGTTTTTATCAAAATCATGCAATAATGCTCTTTTAGCATTAATAAGTTCTTTTACAAAAGATTCATATTCTTCTTTATTCATCGGACAATTTATATAACTATCATCGCCTTGTTCATATCTAGATTTATAGTAAACTTTACTAAAATCAATTGAATTTTTTTCAACAATAGGTGCACTTGCATCAAAAAAATTAAAACATTTTTCTCCCGTTATTTCTGAAATTTTATCAAGCAATTTTGAACTTGTTAAAGGTCCAGTTGTAATTAAATTTATGCCATCTTTAATAGAATCTACATCTTCATAAATTATCTCAATATTAGGATTTGATTTAATTTTATTCGTTATATATTTTGCAAACTCATATCTATCAACAGCAAGCGAATCTCCAGCATTAACTTCACTAAATGCACTAGCTTCCATCATCAGTGAACCCATCGTTTTAATTTCTTCTTTTAATAAACCACATGCATTATCTAACTTTTTTGATTTTAGAGAATTAGAACATACAAGTTCCCCAAATAAATCAGTGTGATGAGCTTCGGATTGAACTAATGGTCTTTTTTCATATAGTTTTACTTTGATGCCATGATTAGCTAAAAAATTACTAGCTTCACACCCAGCTAAACCAGCACCAATTACATTAACAATCATTCTTTTTTGTCATCCTTATTTAAAGGTTCAACATAATCGCATTTTGGATAATTACTACACCCGTAAAAATATCCTTTTTTGCTCTTTCTTTTAACAAGACTTGCACCACATTTTGGGCAAATTCTATTTTCTGAAGGTTCATCAATTGATTCAATATAATGACATTTAGGAAAATTACTACATCCAATAAATTTTTGACCTTTTTTATTATAACGATAAACTAATGGCGCGCCACAATTTGGGCAATTTCTACCAACTTCAACCGCTTTATCCTTTTCTTCTTTTTTTATATATTTACAAGTAGGATAATTCGAACAAGCTATAAAATCGCCATATCTCCCATGACGCTTAACAAGTCTAGACCCACATAATGGACAAAACTCATCAATATATTCTGGCTCATCTTTATACATAGTTTTCTTTACTTCTTCAAAATGAGTAATAAATGGCTCGTAAAAAGACTTTAAAACTTGTAATTCATCCTCGGTACCTTCACTAATTTTATCTAGATCTGTTTCCATATTGGCAGTATATTCGGTATTCATTAAATCTGGAAAATATTTAGTAAGAACTGTGCTGGTTTTTATACCTTGTTCAGTTGGTGTTACAACTCCTTTTTCACTGATAATATATTTTCTAGCAATCAAAGTTTGAATAGTTGATGAATATGTAGAAGGTCTACCAATTCCTTCATCTTCCATAAGTTTTACAATTCTTCCTTCACTATAACGTGTTGGAGGTTGAGTAAACTTTTGTTCTTTTTTAATTTCTTTAAAAGAATAAACATCATTTAAGTTGAAGATATAGTTACTTTTTTCATCTTTTTCATCGACTTTTAAGGCATCATAACCATCAAAAATTATTGTATTTTCGTCATATTTAAATAAAACATCGTTTGATTTAAAAACATTTTGAGTAACTTCAACTATTTTATCACTCATTAAGCTTGCAAGTGTTCGATTATAAATCAACTTATATAATTTGAATTCATGATCACTTAAATATTTTTTAATACTTTCAGGAGTTCTATCTAAACTAGTAGGTCTAATTGCTTCATGAGCATCTTGTGACATTATAATTTTTTTTGAATTTTTAGAAGGTCCCTTATAATAATTTAAACCAAATTTTTCAATTATATAATTTTTTGCTAGAGCTATAAATTGATCACTAAGTTTAGTAGAATCAGTTCTCATATATGTAATTAAGCCTACCAATCCTTCTTCACCAATCTCTTTTCCTTCGTAAAGTTTTTGAGCAATTGAAGTTGTTTCACGTGTTTTAAATTTATATTTACTAAATGCTTCTTGTTGCAATGTAGAAGTTCTAAAAGGTTCCTTTGATGGGACAGCACGTTTATTTTTATTAATTTGATAAACAATTACATCTTTTGAGCAATTAGATAAAATTTCTTCCGCTGTTTTCAAATCATTAATTTTCACTTGTTCATTTTTATACTTATAAAAATCTAAATTAATTACATCGCCATCTTTTTCAATAGAAGCAATAATTTGATAATATTCTTGAGGAACGAAATCTTTAATTTCTTTTTCATGATCACAAATTAACTTTAATGTTACACTTTGTACTCTACCTGCAGATTGACTATTAATTCTACTTTTTATTAAAGATGAAATTTTAAAACCAATAATACGATCGATAATTCTTCTTGTTTCTTGAGAATGGACTAAATTCATATTAATAATTCGTGGATTCTCTATAGCGTGTAAAATTGAGTTTTTAGTAATTTCATGAAATTCCAACCTTTTAGTACTATCTATTGGTAAATTTAAGACCATTGCTAAATGATAAGCAATTGCTTCACCTTCTCGATCAGGGTCTGTTGCTAAAATTACTTCTGTAGCTTCCTTAGCACTCTTTTTTAATTCTTTTACAACTTTTGTTTTGTCTTTATTAATTATATAAGTAGGCTTAAAATCGTGATCAACATCAACGCCTAGGCCTCCCTTCCCACTAGTTGCTAGATCACGGATATGACCAACACTAGCTTCAACCTTATAATCTTCTCCTAGATAATGACCTATAGTTTTACTTTTCGCAGGCGATTCAACAATAACTAATTTCATAAATGTCCTCAGGTGAATAAATATAATGATATAAAATAGTTTTGTAAAGTAAAAAAATTTAAAAAAAGAATAAT
>ERZ808259.548-NODE-548-length-14775-cov-3.946467_pt1 | contig 14775 bp, 17 predicted proteins | sample MGYA00521279_ERZ808259 | MGnify/ENA primary metagenome ERZ808259 (study PRJEB31516, sample SAMN03275586) | gut metagenome | biome: mammalia-associated habitat; material: feces | host: Papio cynocephalus | place: Kenya | collected 2012-07-27 ... | reverse complement strand
GCTGGGCAAGGCCCTCGGCGATGGCCGTCTTGCCGACGCCCGGCTCGCCGATGAGGCAGGGGTTGTTCTTCTGGCGGCGGTTGAGGATCTGAACGACGCGCTCGATCTCCTCGTCGCGGCCGATGACCGCGTCGAGCTTGCCGTCGCGGGCGCGCTGGGAGAGGTTGATGCAATAGCTGTCGAGGAATTTATGCTTGGCGGCCTTGTCGTTCTTCTTGCCGCGCTCGGCGCGGCCCGGGCCGTCCGCCGCGCCGTCCGCGGGCGCGGGCGCGTCGCCGTTCTGCCCGCCGAAAAGGCGGCCGAGGAACGGGAAGGTCGCGGTCTTGCCGTCCTCCTCGTCGTCGCCGTCGGGCGCGTCGATGCCCTCGAGGTTTTCGGCGCCGCCGAAGGCGCTCATCATCTCGTTGGAGATGTTGTCAAGGTCCTCATCGGTGATGCCCATGCGCTGCATCATCTCGTTCACCTGCGGCAATCCGAGATTCTTGGCGCACTTGAGGCACAGGCCCTCGTTGATATTTTTACCGTTCTCCATGCGGGTGATGAAGACGACGGCAACATTCTTTTTACATCTGGAGCAAAGCTGTGGCTGCATAATGGGAAACCTCCGTTACGTGAGAGATGCGATGATGGATCGCGGGGTGTTGTTCAGGAACCACGCGAGCAGGTGCGTGCCCGCCGCATGGTCCGCAAACCACGTCACGCCGAAGCGCGGCGCGAGGAATACAATGAGAAAAATCAGAAGCGCGCCTTCAATGAGCGAGAGCGCCGCGCCGCCGAGGCCGTTGAGCTGCGCGAGCACCGGCAGCGAGAAGAGGCGGTCGAGCCCGTGCGTGAGCAGGCGGAGCAGCAGCATCAGCGCAAGGAAAAGTACAAGAAACAGCGCAGCCTGCACGATGGTCTTGACGAGCAGGTACGCCGCCCGCTCCGCCGCGGAAACGGCGGAATCGGTCACGCTCTTCGTCACGCCGTCGATGGCGTCGTCGGAGACGCCGAAGCGCTTGAGCGTGTCGAGCGCTTCGCCGAGCGCTTCGCTCAGCTCGTCGGGCAGCAGTCCGCCGGCGCTCAGGTCGCCGTCCTCCGCGGCCAGCGCGTCGGACGGGATATCGCGCTCGAACTGCGCGAGGACCTTTTCCTCCACTCTGGGATAGACGAGGTCGGTGACCGGCTCAACGAACATCGCGGTGAGCAGCGTCGCGCCGATGAGCGCGAGCACCACGCTCACGAGCGCCATCAGGCTGCGGATCAGGCCCTTGCGCGCGCCGAGGAGCGCGAACACTACCAGCACGGCGGCCAGGACGAGATCAATGATAAGTGCATTATTCATGCTTTTCACTTACCTTTCAAGTGAAACATTTTTCTAATTACGGCACAAAGAGCCAGCCGTGCTGCGAGCCAAGCAGCACCGCCGAGCCGTCGGCGCGCATCCGCACGCCGCGCGCGTACTGCGTGTCGGTGAGCGAGGCATATTCAGCGAGGTCTGAGGTGTAGATGACCAGCTCGTCGCTGTAAAGCACGGCGAGGTACTTGCCCGCCGCGGAAATGTCCAGCACGTCGCGCTGCGTGTCGAGCGAGGCGATAAGGTTGCCCTCCGCGCCGACGGTGACGAGCTTGCCCGCGCTGCCGGAGCGGTAGCGTGAGAGCACGAGCGCGCCGAAATCCGTCCCGCCGAGCGTGCTGCCGCGCAGATAGGGGTAGGCGTAGTCGTAGGAGCCACCGAGCGAACCGTCGCCGCTGAGTGCGAGGAAGCGGTCGTCCGTCACGGCGACGAGCGTGCCGCCGAAGCTCGAGAGCTCGTAGAGCAGCGAATCGTCCAGCACGCAGGTGGAGACCGCCGTCTCCTGATCGAGCGCGTAGCGGCGGATCGTGCTGACGAACGCGGCGTCCTCCGAGCCGAGCGTCGCGACCGCGACGTGCTTGCCGCCGCGCTCCACGCAGGCGTCGATCATGTAGCGGTTCGAGGAATTGAAGGTGAACACGCGCTCCCCCGAGGCGTTGTAGACCGAGACGGAGGACTTGTAGCCGCTCTTGTCCGTCACGAGCGCCAGCATATCGGAGGAGTTGAGCTTCGCCGAAATAATGCCGTTTTCCGTCTCGGTGCTCAGGTCGCGCACAAGGCCCCTTTCGCCGAGGATATAGAGCGTCGTGCCGCCGACGTCGTAGACCGCGGCGGTGCGGCCGCCGCGGGCGATGGCGGGCGAGTCAAGCTTGACCTCCTGCGCGTAGACCTCGCTGCCGTCGTCGGCGAGCACGCTCACGCGCGTGGCGGAGACGACCAGCAGGCGGTCGCCGAGGAGTGCGAAGCGGTTCGTGCGGTCGTTGTCGTAGGCATAGGTATTCTCGCCCGCGGCGTCGGCCTTATCGTAGCTCAGCGCGCGGCGGAGGCTGTCGAAATTCGACAGATCCAGATACGCCGCGGCGAGCACCGCTCCCAGCACGGCCGCGAGCACCGCCACCAGCACCAAAATACGGTGGAGCGTGCCGCGGCGCGGCGGCGCCGCGCGGTCCGCGCGCAGCTCCTCGCGCGAGAGCTTATCCTTGTCAGTCATTGAGCCGTTCATCCTCATACCAAAGTCTGGTCATGTACAGCCCCCCCGGCGGCACCGTGGGGCCGGCGAGCGTGCGGTCGCCGGAGTCGAGTATTTTCGGGATATCCTCCGCCGTGAGCTTGCCCTCGGCGGCGTAGAGCACCGTGCCGGTGATGGCGCGCACCATGTTGTAGAGAAAGCCGTCCGCGCAGACCCTGAGCTCCAGAAGCTCGCCGCGCCGCGTCACGCGGCAGTAGTACACGGTGCGGACGGTGGTCTTCGTCTCCGTGCCGACCGAGCGCACGGCGCGGAAATCGTGCGTGCCCTCAAAGGCCCGCGCCGCCGCGTCCATCACGGCCTCGTCGAGCTTTTTGGGGTAGAAGTACGCGCGGTTCACATAAAACGGGTTCTTGATGCGCGAATTGTAGATGCGGTAGGTGTATTCCTTTTTCAGGCACGAGCCGATGGCGTTGAAATCGTCCGCCACCTCCAGCGCCTCGCGCACCACGATGTCCTCGGGCGTGTGGGTGTTGACGGCGAAGGGCAGACGGTCGATGGGGATGCGGGAGCCCGTGCGGAAATTCGCAACATAGCGCTCGGCGTGAACGCCCGCGTCCGTGCGGCCGACGCCGGTGAGCTTGACCCTCTCGCCGCAGACCATCGAAAGACCGCGCTGGAGCGTTTCCTGCACGCTCGCTTCGGTCCGCTGCATCTGCCAGCCGTGGTAGGCCGTGCCGTTGTACATCAATTTTAGCGCAATGTTACGCATGATTCGTGTCCTTTTTTTGAATTTTAGAAGATCTTTTTCAGCGCGATCATTGCCGCGCACAGCGCGGCATAGAACGCGAGCGCCAGATAGTCCCGCGTCTCATAGCGCAGGACGTGGAGCTTCGTGCGTCCCTCGCCGCCGTGGTAGCAGCGGCATTCCATCGCCGTCGCCAGCTCATCCGCGCGGCGGAACGCGCTGACAAACAGCGGCACGAGCAGCGGGATGAGCGCTTTCGCGCGCTGGAGCAGATTGCCGCTCTCGAAGTCCGCGCCGCGGGCGCGCTGGGCGGACATGATCTTGTCCGTCTCCTCGATGAGCGTGGGGATGAAGCGCAGCGCAATGGACATCATCATCGCCAGCTCATGCACCGGCACGCCGAGCTTCTTGAGCGGGCCGAGCAGGCTCTCCAGTCCGTCGGTCAGGCGGATGGGACTCGTGGTGTAGGTCAGCAGGAAGGTGCCCATGATGAGCAGCGAGATGCGCAGCATCATGGCGATGGCGGTGATCACACCCTCGCGCGTGACGTGGAAGATCCAGAGCTGCGCGATGACGGTGCCGGGGGTGTAGAAGAGGTTCAGCACCGCGGTGAAGGCGATGATGAACAGCACCGGCTTGAGGCCGCGGAAGAGCGCCTTCGCGCCCACCCTCGAGATGCGCACGGAGACGATCAGCGTCAGGATCAGCACGCCGTAAGCAATGGGGCCCTTTGCCAAAAAGATGGCTATGATATAAAGAATGGTCGCCAGCAGCTTGGTACGCGGGTCGAGCCGATGGGCGAGCGTGTCGCCGGGGAAATACTGCCCGAGGGTGATGTCCTTCAGCATACGGCTCCCCCCTTTCGCAGCGCAAGCAGCGCCGCCTTCAGCTCCGCGACCGTGTAGACCGCGGGGTCGATGGGCAGGCCCTTCGCGCGCAGCGCCATGGCAACGCGCGTCACCTGCGGCACGTCAAGGCCCGCGGCGACCAACTCGTCCGCGCGGGCGAACACCTCGCGCGGCGTGCCGCTCATGAGCACATGAGCGTCGGAGAGCACGGCGATGCGGTCCACGTTCTGCGCGATCTCGTCCATCGAGTGGCTGACGAGCACGACGGTGTTGCCGCGCTCCCTGTGATAGGCGCGGATATGGGCGAGCAGCTCCTCGCGCCCGCGCGGGTCAAGGCCCGCGCTCGGCTCGTCGAGCACCAGCACCTCCGGCTCCATCGCGATCACGCCCGCGATGGCGACGCGGCGCTTCTGCCCGCCGGAGAGCGCGAAGGGCGACTTTTGCAGCAGGCTCTCGTCCAGCCCCGCGAAGCGGGCGGCGTCATGCACGCGGCGGTCCAGCTCCGCGCCGGTCAGGCCCATGTTGGTGGGACCGAAGGCAATGTCGCGGTAGACGGTCTCCTCAAAGAGCTGATACTCCGGATACTGGAACACCAGCCCCACGCGGAAACGCACGCCGCGGATCTTCTTCGGGTCGGCCCAGATGTCCTCGCCGTCGAGCAGCACGCGGCCGCCCGTCGGCTTGAGCAGGCCGTTGAGGTGCTGGATCAGCGTCGATTTGCCGCTGCCCGTGTGACCGATGAGGCCGAGAAACTCGCCGCGGTAAATGTCGAGCGACAGATTTTCCACCGCGCTGCGGCGGAAGGGCGTGCCCTCGCCGTAGGTGTGGGTCAGATTTTCAATACGAATGATCTCGTTCAACTCAGTCGTCCTCTTTTGCGGATTTTCCAAAGCACTTTGCGATGGCGTCGGCGCACTCGTCCACGGTGATGGCCGTGAGCGGCAGGTCGCAGCCCGCGCCGCGCAGCTCGTATAAAAGCTCCACGGTGTCCGGCACGGTCAGGCCGATGGACTTGAGCTTTTCCACCTGTGCGAACACCTCGCGCGGCGCGCCGTCCATGGCGACGCGGCCCTCGTTCATCACGATCACACGGTCGGCGTGCTCGGCCTCGTTCATGTGGTGGGTGATGAGCACGACGGTGATGCCCTCGTCGCGGTTGAGCCGTTCGATGGTCGAAATGACCTCGCTGCGGCCGATGGGGTCGAGCATGGCGGTCGCCTCGTCGAGCACGATGCACTGCGGCCGCATCGCCAGCACGCCCGCGATGGCGATGCGCTGCTTCTGTCCGCCGGAGAGCAGGTGCGGCGCGTGCTTTGCAAATTTCTCCATGCCGACGGTGCGCAGCGCGTCGTCCACGCGCCGCCGGATCTCGTCGGTCGGCACACCGAGGTTCTCGGGCGCGAAGGCCACGTCCTCCTCCACCACGTTCGCGACGATCTGGTTGTCGGGATTCTGGAACACCATGCCCACGCGGCGGCGGATCTCGAGCAGCAGCTTCTCGTCCGTGGTGTCCATGCCGTCGACATACACCCTGCCGCCCGAGGGCAGCAGCACGGCGTTGAAGGTCTTGGCGAGCGTGGATTTGCCGCTGCCGTTGTGGCCGAGGATGACGGTGAAGCTCCCGCGCTTGATGGCGAGCGTCACCCCGTCGAGCGCAAGCGTCGGCTGCTCGTTCTCCTCCCCTGCGGGGTAGGAATAGGTCAGATTTTCAGTCCGCAGCATGGTTGACATAATTTTTCTTCCTTTGTTTATTCACTGCACCATCTTCCGGTCGCGCCGCAGGGCAGCGCAAGACCCGTTTCGGTGACGGGCAGACCCAGCTCGTCCCACGTCACCCGGCCGCCGTACTTCTCCGCGACGAGCAGATGGAGCATATAGCCGAGCACCGAGGGCGCAAGGCCCGTGGTGTAGGAATTGATGATGACGAACAGCGGCTTGTCGCTGAGCACCTGAGAACAGAGCTTTACGAAGGGGAACAGGTTATCCTCCAGCTTCCAGACCTCGCCGCCCGGCCCGCGGCCGTAGCTCGGCGGGTCCATGATGATGGCGTCGTAGGTCTTGCCGCGGCGGATCTCCCGCTCGACGAACTTCGCGCAGTCGTCCACGATCCAGCGGACCGGCGCGTCGGCCAGGCCGCTGGCCTTCGCGTTCTCCTTCGCCCAGGCGACCATGCCCTTGGCGGCGTCGACGTGGCAGACGCTCGCGCCGCTCTTGGCGCAGGCGACGCTCGCCGCGCCCGTGTAGGCAAAGAGGTTCAGCACGCGGATGGGACGTCCCGCCTGCTCGATCTTCTCACGCGCAAAGTCCCAGTTCACCGCCTGCTCGGGAAAGAGTCCCGTGTGCTTGAAGTTCATGGGCTTGCACTGGAACGTCAGGTCGCGGTAACGCATCTGCCACTGCTCGGGCAGCTTTTCCTTGTCCCAATGTCCGCCGCCGGTGGACGAGCGGTGGTAGCGCCCCTGCGCGTTTTTCCAGCCGCGGTTCGCGTGCGGCGTCTCCCAGATGGCCTGCGGGTCAGGGCGCACGAGGATCTGCCGCCCCCAGCGCTCCAGCTTTTCGCCGCCGCCGCAGTCGAGCAGCTCGTAATCCTCCCACTTGTCCGCGATCCACATAGGCTCTTTCTCCTTCGCCGGCGCACAGCGCCGCATATTAAATCAATGTATTATACTATAATCGCGCACGGTTCGTCAATCGGAAAAAGGGGCGTTGTCAAAGGCTTTACAATATGTTAAACTTTTGAGCGGCGGCTCCTTCGCGGGAACCTTTTTCCGCGTTTGTCCGTCCAAAAAATACCGATAACGTTTAGTGAGATGATACGCATGGATAAAATTCTTCTGCACTCCTGCTGCGCCCCCTGCTCGGTCTACTGCGTGGACACCCTGCGCGGCGAGGGCATCGAGCCGGTGTCGCTGTGGTTCAACCCGAACATCCACCCGTGGACGGAGTACGATCAGCGCCGCTCCACCCTGCTCGAATACGGGGAAAAGGAGCGGGTCGAGGTGCATATCTTAGAGGACTACGGTCTGCGTGACTTCGTCCGCGCCGTCGCCGCGGACATCGACCACCGCTGCGCGCACTGCTACACCCTCCGGCTCGGCACGGCGGCAAAGTACGCGAGCGAGCACGGCTATGAGGCGTTCACCTCCTCGCTGCTTATTTCCCCCTACCAGAACCACGAGCTGCTCAAGGCGGTCGGCGAGACGATGGCGAGGAAGTACGGCGTGGAATTTCTCTACCGCGACTTTCGCCCCGGCTTCCGCGAGGGGCAGGCAAAGGCGCGGGAGATGGGGCTTTATCTGCAAAAATACTGCGGCTGCATCTTCTCCGAGGAGGACCGCTACGAAAAAAAGATCGGTCGGGCGCGCGCACGCTTTGCTGGGGAGTGAGAACAGGAGGGCGGAACCGTGAAAAGATTTCTTTTCGCCGCGCTCGCGGCGCTGGCGCTCCTCGCCCTCGTCGGCTGCGCGGCAGAGCCGGCCGAGCCGGAGGCCACAGGATACTACCTCACGGACGAGGACGTGCCGCTGAACGAGCGCGCGCGCGCGCCGTGCCGGACTTTCTGACCGAGGAGCAGCAAACGCTCTACCGGCAGGCCGCCGCGCTCTACGACGCCATGTTCGGCGGCGAGACGACGGGCATCGACTACGCATTTCCCTCGCCCGACGCGCTCCCAGACGAATACAGCACCTATACCCCCGACGGCTCGGACTACACCTACATCCGCTCCGACTGCCGCTGGCAGTCTTGGGCAGACTTTGACCGCGTGGTCCGCGGCGTGTTCACCGACCGCCTTTGGGCAGAGCTCAACGAGGCGGACTTCGACGGCTCTCCCTCCGTCTACATCGAACACGACGGACAGCTCTATATCCTCGACTGCTCCTATGGCGACCAGTATTATAACAACGTCTTTCCAGACGAATTTGCGCTTGTTGAGCAGACGGATGAGCGCATCGAGTTCACGGTGACGGCGCACTACTCCTACCCTTACCCGCGGCAGGGCGAGAGCTATGAGGAGCGCGACGAGCGGATGAAAACGAGCTATGAGTTTTCACTCACCTTCCCCGTCGTGCTGCTCCGCACGGACGCAGGCTGGCGCTTCGATACGTTCTGCACCGGCGCCGCCGCCGAGATGCGCTGTCCCGACGCCGTGTTTGATGGCGTCACGGAGGATGATTTCTACGGCTCCGGCGCGTGAGCGTCATTACCTATCCGAGTCAAATGCAAGGAGGTCTGCGCATGAGGCTGAGCGTCATTCAGATGGATATGCGTCTGGGCGAGAGCGCCTATAATTTCGCGCACGCGGAGACGCTGCTGCGCCGCGCGGCGGCGGAGGGCGCGGACACCGCGCTGCTGCCCGAGACGTGGAACACCGGCTTCTTCCCCACCGAGCATCTGGCGGAGCGGAGCGACCGCGGCGGCGAGGCCGTGAAGGCGCTGTGCGCGCCGCTCGCCCGCGAGCTGAACATGAACATCGTCGCCGGCTCGGTCTCCGACCTGCGCGGCGGGCGCGTGTACAACACCGCCTACGTCTTTGACCGGCAGGGCGCGTGTCTCGCAGCCTACGACAAAACGCATCTCTTCACCCCGATGGGCGAGCACGAGCACTACGCCGCCGGCGATCACCTCACGACCTTTTCGCTCGACGGGCACAAATGCGGTCTGCTCATCTGCTACGACCTCCGCTTCCCCGAGCTTTTCCGCACGCTGGCGCTTCAGGGCGTTGAGCTGCTGTTTCTGCCCGCGCAGTGGCCCGCCGCGCGGCGTGACCATTGGGAAACGCTCACAGCGGCGCGCGCCATCGAAAACCAGCTCTTCCTCGCCGCCTGTAACTCCTGCGGCACGGCGGGTGAGACCGTGTTCGGCGGCGCTTCGCGCATCCTCGGTCCCCGCGGCGAGCTGCTCGCCGCTGCCGGCGCGGGCGAGGAGATCGTCACCGCCGCGCTCGATTTCTCCGTCCTTGCGGAGGTCCGCACTGCCATCAACGTCTTTCACGACCGCCGGCCGGAGCTGTATCGTCTCTGAAATAAAACGTTGTCCCGAGGTCATCGACGCCGTTTGGCACGAGGTCTGAGTCCTCCCCATCGTCCGCCGCGGAAAAAATTTTCCGCGGCGGACGATTTTCTCTTGCATTCTCCGCTCGATTGTGGTATAACATTCCAAACGTATGGGAGATTTGGACCGTTGCCTTTTCTTCCATGAGACCACAATGGGCCGCGTCAGGAGCGGTCCTCCTTTCTTTAAGGCGGGTGAATGATCGGATGGACACCTTTTTTTCGCAGCTCTCCTCGCTCTCGATCCTTTCCATCACGGTGCGGCTGCTGCTCACGACCGTGTTTGCCGGCACGCTCGGCTATGAGCGCGAGCGTCACCGGCAGGCGGCGGGCTTCCGCACCTACATCATCGTCGCGGACGCCGCCGCGCTGGTGATGATGACGAACCTCTACATCGGCGATGTCTTCGGCTCGACCGACCTCGTGCGTATGCCGGCCTCGGTCATCACCGGTCTGGGCTTTCTCGGCGCGGGCACCATCCTCGTCACCAAGAGCCATGAGATCAAGGGCCTGACGACCGCCGCCGGACTTTGGGCCGTGTCCATCATCGGCACCGCCATCGGCGCAGGCTTTTATACGGGCGGCACGGTATGCTACGCCTTCATCCTGCTGGCGATGAACGTGCTGCGGCTGGTGGACGTGCGCATCCAGAGCCGGCAGAAGACCACCGCCGTCTACTTCGAGCTCCGCTCGAAGCTGAGCATCGGGCAGCTCGTCCGCCTCGCGCGGGAAAAGGACTGCACGCTCTCGGAGCTGGAGCTGTACGCCGATTCCGGCTACGGCGACAACCTTGTGTGCGGCACGTTCACCCTTTGGGCGGAGGGCCGCACGTCGCTCGACGATATTCTTCAGGAGCTCAGCGCCGTCGAGGGCGTCATCTACCTCACCAGGATCTGACCACAGCGGCACAGGCCGCCGAAGCATTCGCTTCGGCGGCCTGTTTTTTCTGCCATCCCGACGGGACGTTTCCCCTTGCAAGCGGAGCCGCTATCCCCTATAATGAAGAAAAAAGCAAGGGAGGCGGCGTGCTATGGTGAGTGACGATATTCTCTACCGCCGCTATCTCGGCGGCGACGAGGACGGCCTGAGCGCCCTCATGGAGCGCCACGGCGACCGGCTCACGCTCTACCTCGACGGCTTCCTTCATGACCTCCATGAGTCCGAGGACCTGATGATCGAGGCATTCGCCTACCTCATCGCCAAACGGCCCCGCATCCGCGACGGCGGCTTTCGAGCCTATCTCTACCAATCTGCGCGGCACATGGCGCTGCGGCTGCTTGCCAAAAAGCGCGCGCAGCTCTGCTTCTCACTCGACGCGCTGGCGCAGGAGCCGGAGGCGCGGGAGCTGGTGGAGGAGGTCGTAGAATCGGCAGAGCGCGCCCGCATCCTGCGCGCGTGCATGGCCGAGCTGCACGCGGACTACCGCGAGGCGCTGTTCCTCGTCTACTTCGAGGGTCTGAGCCACGCGGAGACCGCCTCCGTCATGGGCAAGCGGGAAAAGCAGGTCGCGGACCTCATCTACCGCGGAAAAAACGCGCTGCGCAAGCGGCTGGAGCAGGAGGGGATCACCGATGCGTACAACGGATGAACGCCTTGCCGCCGCCAAGCGGCGGGCGGAGGAAATAAAGCGGCAGGAGCGCTGCCGCCGCAGCCGCATTGCCGCCGTTTCCGGCGCGGCGGCCTGTCTTGCGGTGATCCTCGGCCTCGCGCTTTCGATGCCGTCCGTCACGGCGCGCTTTTCCGGCGCGGACTATTATGGCGGCATGACCGCCAGTCTGTTCAGCAGTGAGAGCCTCGGCTACCTTTTAGTGGGGCTGCTCGCCTTCACGCTCGGCGTATGCGTGACGGTGCTGTGCTTCCGTCTGCGCGGACACGGGCGGGACGCGGACGCGGACGAGGAGGAGCGCGGCGATGCTTGAGCTTTGGGATTACCTCGTACAGTTTGCCGTGACGGCCTTCGGCTTCTGCGCCGCGCTGCGGGAATACTACCGGGCCCGCCGCCAGCCGTGGTTCCTGCTGACCTGCTTCTATGCCACCTTTGCGCTCGGCACGCTCTACTGGACGCTGCACCTGCTGCTGCGGCAGGAGACGCCGCAGGTCTTCTACGTCGCCGACCTCGCATGGATCGCGAGCTTCGTTTTTCTCCTTGCGCTGACGCTCACCCTGCCGGCGGCGGAGGAGCGACGCTTTCGCACGAGGCTCTGCCGGCTCGTGCCGGTCGTCTGCCTGCCGCAGTTTATCCTGTACGTCACCTACGGCGACGTGCTCTCGAACATCCTCATGTGCGGCATGACGATGCTGCTCGCGTGGTTTGCCGTGCGGGGGCTTGTGTGGGCGAAGCGCTCGGGCGGCGCGCGGCTGCGCCGATTCCATACGGCGGTGCTTGCCTTCGCGGCGCTGGAGTACGCGCTGTGGACCTCCTCCTGCTTCTGGGTGAGCGACACGCTGACGAACCCCTACTTCTGGTTCGACCTCCTGCTCTCGCTCGTGCTCCTTCTGCTCCTGCCCGCGCTGCGAAAGGCGGTGGACGCGTGACCTACATCGAAAACGTCCTCGTGTGCATGGCGGCTCCGCTGCTCGTGACGCTGCTGCTCCTGCGGAGAAAGCAGCGGCCGCTGCTGCTCTTCTGCCTCGCGGGCATGGGCATGTGCCTGCTCGCGGCGTACCTCAACACCTTCTTCGCCCAGCTCTACGCCGCGGACGCGGTGAACGCCGCCACGCAGATCGCGCCGGTGGTGGAGGAGAGCATGAAGCTGCTGCCGCTGCTCTTCTACCTCGCGGTGTTCGAGCCGGACGCGGAGCGCTTCCGTCTCGCCGCCATCGTGGTGGCCGCGAGCTTCGCCACCTTTGAGAACGTCTGCTACCTGACGCAGAACGGCGCGGGGCAGTTCGTCTACCTGCTCATCCGCGGCTTCGGCACGGGCGCGATGCACATCGTCTGCGGCAGCGTGTACGGCCGCGTCCTGCGCCCCGTGTGGGCCAGCCGCCCGCTCCGCGCGGCGTGCCTGTTCGGCCTGCTCTGCGTCGCCATCATCTACCATGCCATCTACAACCTGCTCGTAAGCGCCGGCGGCACGGCGCAGCTGCTCGCCTACGTCATTCCTCTGCTCACGGCGCTGGGCTTCCGCCTGCTCGGGCGGCAGACCGCGGCGCAAAGGCAATAAGATCATCGGGCCGTCCTCGGGCGGTCCGATTTTTTTTGCAAAATTTTTCATTTTTGGGTGCGTAGTTTTTCCGTTTTTTGTCCCTATAAGAGTGTAAGGACTTTTTGGGGGGGAAGGAGGAAACGGAATGTACGACACGGCGGAGCGCGTCCGGCGGGCGAAGCGCGCGGCGCGGCAGCTCGTACGGCGGCAGGAGCGGAAGGCCCTGCGGCGGCTCGGAATTTTGTGCGCGGCGCTGGCGCTTGCGCTGACCGGAGCGCTGACGCATTTTGCCGGCAGCATACCTGGCACGGTACAGGGCGCCTACGGCGCGACGCTGCTCGCCGACAGCGCAGGCGGCTATGTGCTCGTCGGCGTCGCGGCGTTCGTGACAGCGGCGGCGCTGACGGTCGTCTGTATGCGGCTGCACGAGCGGGACAAACGAAACGGGGACAACCACCACGAGGAGACGAAGCCGCCCACGGCGGAACAATAAAATTTTGCAAGGGGATATCCCCTTGGTTCCTCCACAGGAGGAACCAAGGGGATATCCCCTTGGTTCCTCCACAGGAGGAACCAACTGAATTTTTTACGGAGGTGCTGCGATGAAACGAAAGCTATGGACGCTCCTGCTCGCCCTCGGCGCGGCGCTGGCGCTGTGCGTGGGCGCAAGCGCGGCGGAAGTCAAAACGGCGGACGCATTGACAGGCGATAGCGTCGAACTTGACGGCGAATACAAGCTGACAGCAAATATTACCATTGACAAGTCTATCGTCATTAAGAAAGACAAATCTGTCACCCTCGACCTCAACGGTTATGTGCTGCAATACAAGAACGCGGACAAGGGCAGCGTGATCAAGGTTGAGGGCGGCGGGCATCTGACCATTCAGGACAGCAATACCGGAGGGCAGGAGCACAAATTCGACACGACAAATGATTTGTGGGTGCTGAATGATAATCCGCCAGAGGGGAAAACGGAGACCATTCAGGGCGGCGTCATCACCGGCGGCACAGGAACGCAGGTGAAGCAGTGCTACCGAGGCGGCGGCGTGTACGTCGCTCCCGGCGGTACGCTGACCATGAACGGCGGCAGCATTGTCGGCTGCTCTGCCAATGGCAGCGGCCTAAGTCTCGGCGGCGGTGTCTACCTCGGCAGCTCTGCTAATTCAAACGGAGGCACATTCACCATGAACGGCGGCAGCATCATCGGCTGCACCGCGGACGCCGGCGGCGGTGTATTGGTCGCCTTGGAGTGCAATTTCACCATGAACACCGGTGCGGCGATCCGCAGCTGCACCGCACTGGTGGGCGGCGGTGTATACTATCTCAGCGTGTCCGGTTCGCCCGGCACGTTTATCTTAGACGGCGGAACGATCCAGTTCTGTAAGGCCCTTGGTCTCGGCGGCGGCGGTGTTTACAACAGCGGAGAATTTATCATGCGGAGCGGCACGATCGAGGGCTGCACCTCCGTAAAAGATTCCAATGAGATCAGCGAACTCCTCCTCGGCGGCGGCGGTATTTACAACATCGGAAAATTCCTAATGCAGAACGGCTCGATCAAAGACTGCACCTCCGTAAAAGATTCCAACAGGAGCGGCGGAGTCCTCAATTCCGGCCAGCTCACCATCAGCGGCGGAACCGTTGATAGTAATGTTACAAACAGCGGCACGATAAACGCCGACGACGGCGAAATCACCGGTGGTGTAACCAACAGCGGTACGATCACCGGCAGCGCGGGTTTTATTGACGGCACCACATTTTCTGGTTCAGTGACCAACAATGCCGAAGGCACGATCCAAATGGGCACGTTCACCAGCAGCGTGACCAACAACGGCGGCAAAATCACCGGCTTCTGCGAGTTCGAGAACGCCACTCTCAGCGGCTATCTTATAGTGACCTTTGACCCCGACAATGACAAGCAATCCTTCACGCAGTCAGTCAAATGGGTCCAAGACGGCGAAATACTCACCGAGCCAAGCCCCGCACCCACCAAGGCCGGCTATACCTTCGAGGGGTGGTATAGGGGCTACGGCTGGAACAAGTGGGACTTTGACACCGATAAAGTCTCCTACACCATGACGCTCACGGCCAAGTGGATGGCGAACCCGCCCGCCCCGAGCTATGACGACTCCGACCCGACTTACGCTGTCAGCGCGCCGACCGCGGAGAACGGCAAAATTGCCGTCAGCCCGCGCTATGCCGAGCGCGGCGAGCGCGTGACCGTCACGGTCACGCCCGACGAGGGCTACGAGCTGGAGAGCCTTACCGTCACCGACAGCCGCGGCGATGCGCTCACGCTGACGGACAAGGGCGACGGCAGGTACACCTTCACCATGCCCGCGCGGCGCGTGGAGGTCAAGGCGAGCTTTGTGAAAACGGTCGAGGTCAGCCCGTTCGCGGATGTGGCGACCAACGCTTACTGCTACGAGGCGGTCAAGTGGGCACAGGAAAAGGGCATTACCG
>ERZ808259.544-NODE-544-length-14862-cov-3.561356_pt1 | contig 14862 bp, 11 predicted proteins | sample MGYA00521279_ERZ808259 | MGnify/ENA primary metagenome ERZ808259 (study PRJEB31516, sample SAMN03275586) | gut metagenome | biome: mammalia-associated habitat; material: feces | host: Papio cynocephalus | place: Kenya | collected 2012-07-27 ... | reverse complement strand
TGCTTCTTTGTTCTTCGTTGTTTAATTTACAAGGTACACGCTCCAACCGCGGAACGAATTTTAGGTTACCACATCTTTCCGACCTTGTCAACACTTTTTTTGTGTTTCTGCAATTTTTCTTCACTCGCGACAGAGGAAGGAAAACCGTTGTCGGAAAGCCGTCCGCTTTTCGCGAACAGGTCGTATCTTAGCACGCCGCCGGAGCTTTTGCAAGTCTTAATTTTGCATTTTTCGTTTTTCGGTCAAACCGCACAATCAAATCCGCTTATATCCGTCATAACTATCAAAAATAGTAGAGGGAGGCGGGCAATGCCCTCCTCCCTCCGGATATTCGACGGCTTTAGCCGTTGCAGCCGACGCCGAGCATCTGGCACAGCAGCGCAAGCAGAGCAGCACAATTCATAGCGCGTGAGCCTCCTTATCGGTAGTTTCGTCTTGATCAAGGACGTCGTTTATGATACCGCGCAGACGGGCAGAATGCAAATGCAATGTCTTCCAGCGTTTTTTCTTGTCAGGAAAAGCGCCGCGTGCTATACTATATATTTATTATGAGACCCGCCATTTCATCGACTGCCAAAGGAGCGAAGAGATGAATCCCAAACACACCTTAAAGGACTATGCCGACGCGCTCACGCGCGCCGGACTTCTGACCGCAAGTACGCTGACGCCCGCCGCGGAGGGAACCGCCATCGACTGTCTGAGCTACGACACGCGCAGCCTGCACGGCGCCTCGCTGTTTCTCTGCAAGGGGGCGCACTTCAAAGCGGAATACCTTTCTGCGGCGCTCGCGCAGGGCGCGGCCGCCTACGTCGCCGAAAAGCCCTACCCTGCGGACGCACCGTATCTGCTTGTGAGCGACATCCGCTATGCGATGGTCGTGCTCGGCCAGCTCTTCTACGACCATGTGACCGACAAGCTCACGAGCGTCGGCATCACGGGCACCAAGGGCAAGAGCACGACCGCCTACTACGTCCGCTCCATTCTCAATGACTGGCTCACGAGCGAGGGGAAGCCCCCATGCGCCATCCTCTCGTCCATCGACAATTACGACGGCGTCATCACCGAGGAGTCGCACATCACGACGCCCGAGGTGCTGGAGCTTTATCAGCATTTTCAGAACGCATACGATTCCGGTATTTCCCATCTGGTGATGGAGGTCTCGTCGCAGGCGCTCAAGGTCGGGCGCGTGCGCGGCATGACCTTTGATGTGGGCGCGTTTTTGAACATCGGCACCGATCACATCAGCCCCATCGAACACCCGGATTTCGCGGATTATTACGTCTCGAAGCTGAAGCTCTTTGACAGCTGCCGCGTCGGCTGCGTCAACACCGACGCCGACCACGCCGCGGAGACCGTCGCCCACGCGAGATCGAGCGGCTGTGAGCTCATCACCTTCGGCAGCCACGCGAGCGACACGGTCTTTTGCGAACGGGTCGAAAAGCGTGCCGACGGGCTGTACTTCACCGTGCGCTCGCCGAGGTACAACGGTGAATTTTCCATCACGATGCCGGGTCTGTTCAACGTATCCAACGCGCTCGCGGCGATGGCGATCTCTATGGCGCTCGGCGTGCCGGAGGAATTTGTCCGCTCGGGTCTGCGCAAGGCGCGGGCGAACGGACGGATGCAGGTCTACGAGAGCCGCGACAAAAGGGTGACCGTCATCGTGGACTACGCGCACAACCGCATGAGCTTCGACGCGCTCTACCGCTCAACAAAGGTAGAGTACCCCGGCAAGGAGATGATCTCCGTGTTCGGCTGCCCCGGCTCGCACGCGCTCCAGCGTCGCCGCGACCTCGGCGAGCTGAGCGGCGAAAACTGCGCCTTTGTCTACATCACGGAGGAGGACTCCGGCGAGGAGCCGTTTGCGCAGATCGCCGCCGACATCGAAAAACACGTCAAATGCCCGCACCTCGTCTGCGAGGACCGCGCCGAATGCATCCGCCGCGCCATTCTCGACCATCCCGAGCCGCACGTCATCCTGCTCACGGGCAAGGGCGAGGAGACGACCATGAAGCGCGGCAGAGATTTCATCCCCTTCCCGAGCGATGTGGAGCTGACCCTCAAATACCTGGCGGAATATGACGAAAAGGAAGCGAAGGCATGAAGAAAAAGGACTTTCTGCCCATCATTCTCGGCAGCGACGAGAACGCCTACGGCACGGCACGCCTCTTCCGCGAGGCGTACCCCGAGGTCATGCCGCTGCTCGTGTGCACCGCGCAGCTCATTCCCACGCGGCACTCGCGTCTCTTTGACTGCCGCATCATCGCCGGCTTCGAGCGCGAGGAGGTATTCCCCGACGCGCTGCTCGGTGTGCTGCGCGAGTGCTCCAGGGACTACGAAAAACTGCTCGTCATCCCCTGCTCGGACTATTACACCGGCCTGCTCTGCCGCCATTACGACCGCTTCGAGGGACTGATCGCGAACCGCTTCATCTCCGAGCAGCTGCTCGAGACCTTCGACACCAAGGATCGGTTCTACGCGCTCTGCGAGCAGTACGGTCTGGACTATCCCAAGACCGTCATCGCCGCGCCCGACGAGCGCATCGAGGTCGCCGACCGCGAGAGCGTCGTCGACCGTCTGCCGTTCGACTTCCCCATCGTCGTCAAGCCGGAAAATTCCAACGCGCTCGACTACCTGCGCTGCCATTTTGAGGGGCAGAAGAAGGTCTTTTTCTTTGATACCAAAGAGGAATACCTCACGATGGTGCGCAGCATGAACGGCTCCGGCTACCGCGGCAAGCTCATCCTTCAGGAGTTTATTCCCGGCGGAGACGACGCCATGCGCGTGCTCAACAGCTACTCCGACACGGACGGAACGGTGCGTGCGATGTGCCTCGGCCAGCCGGTGCTCGAATACTACGACCCCAAGAGCGTCGGCAACTACGCCGCCATCCTCTCGCGCGGCGACACGCTGCTCTACGATAAAATGCAGCGGTTTTTGCAGGCCATCGGCTACGTCGGCTTCTCCAACATCGACATGAAGTACGACAGCCGCACCGGGCGCTATGTGCTCTTTGAGATCAACCCGCGGCTGGGCCGCTCGAGCTTCTTCTGCCGCGCGGCGGGCATTAACATGATGAAGCTGCTCACCGAGGACGTGGTCTATGGCCGCCGCGGGAAGTGCATCTACAACGAAACGACCGCACTGTGGTCCAACGTTCCGCGCGGCATCCTGACAAAATACGTTACCTCTCCCGCCCTGCGCGAGGAGATGAAGCAATACAAAGCCCTGCACACGCTCTGGTGCGGCGGCGATCTTGCCCCCGCGCGCGTGTACCGGCTGGCAAGGTATTACGCCGCGCAGTACAAAAACTTCGCGCGCTACTATTTTGATAAGAGCAAAGAGAAATGACGCAAAAGCGCCGGCCATTGGCCGGCGCTTTTCTTATTTCACAATGCCGTACAGCTCCCGCAGGTTGTGTATCTCGTAGTCCACGCGGAGCGCTTCGGGCTTTGGCACCCGCTTCGGATTGTACCAGCAGCACGCAAGTCCATAGTAGTTCGCGCCCTGAATGTCGCTCGTGAGTGAATCGCCGATGACCAGGCAGTTCTCCCGCGTAATGCCGTCGATGTGAGCGAACACATAGTCAAAGTATTCCACGGACGGCTTCGCCGCGCCCGCGGTCTCGGAGATGAACGCCTCCTCCACATACGGCGCGAGCGCCGAGCGTCCCAGCCGCCCGCGCTGTACGGCTTCGACCGCATTGGTGATGAGATAGATGCGGTGCGTTTTCTTCAGTTCAGCCACGACCTCCGCCGCGTGAGGCATAAGATAGGTCGAATTGCTCAGGCACTCCAAATGAACACGGTTGCAGTCCGCCGGGTCAATGCCTCCGATGCCCTCGGCGGCAAAGAAAGCGCGGAAACGCTCGAGCACCGTCTCATCCTTTGTCAGCTCACCGCGATCAAAGCGCTCCCACGTCGCGTTGTTGACGGTTTCAAAGCGCTCAAAAAAATCCTGCGCATCGGGCAGTCCAAAGGTCTCGCACACAGCGCGGAAGGCGTGCCGGTTCGCCTCATCGAAGCAAAAGAGCGTGTTGTCAGCGTCGAAGAGCAGATAGGGATAACGTGTCATAGCCGGGTCTCCTTTGATTTTTTGCCATGATACCACACTCTTTTGCGTTTCGTAATCAAATTTCCCCCGCCGCGCGCATAGAGTAAGAGGAATGGAAAGGGGGACGCCTATGAAAAAAACGATCGCCGTGCTCGGCGGGGACCGGCGCATGGCGCTGCTCGCGCGTCTGCTCGCGGAGGACGGCCATCCGGTGCGGACGTGGGGCCTGCGCGGCTTCGGCATGGAGGACACGGCGTTGGAGGAAGCAGCGCAAGCCGATCGCGTCGTGCTGCCCGTGCCGCTCTCGCGCGGAAAAAATCTCAACTGCACCGCTGCGGCGCTTCCGCTGTGCGGATTATTCGCGCTGCTGCGTCCGGAGCAGCGCCTTTACGCCGGCGGCGTGAAGGCCGCCGACCGCGAGGCTGCGGCGGAATTCGGCCTGACGCTGACCGACTACCTCTCACGTGAGGAGCTGGCGGTGCGCAACGGCGTGCCGACGGCGGAGGGCGCCATCGAGGCGGCGATGGCCGCGACGGACGTGACGCTCTGCGGCACGCCGTGTCTTGTCATCGGCTTCGGGCGCATCGGCAAGCTGCTTGCCCACCGTCTGCGTGGGCTGGGCGCAGAGGTCACGGTCAGCGCGCGGCGGCTGGACGATCTCGCGTGGATCGACGCCTTCGGCTACCGCGGTCTTCGCACGAACCGTCTCGCCGGACGGCTCGGGAGCTTTCGCGTCGTCTTCAACACCGTGCCGCACATCGTGCTCACGGAGGAGCTGCTGCGCGAGCTGCCGCGGGAGTGCGTGCTGCTCGAGCTGGCCTCACAGCCCGGCTTCGACCGCGAAGCGGCGGAGGCGTTGGGGCTGAAGTGTATCGCCGCGCCGGGGCTTCCCGGCAAGGCCGCGCCGGAGACCGCGGCGCGCGCCATCAAGCTGACCTTGGAAAAAATATGGGAGGAAGAAGCATGAGAACCGAACGCATCGGATTTGCCCTCTGCGGCTCATTCTGCAATCACCCGAAAATTTTGATGCTCTTTGAGGAAATGGCCGAGAGCTTCGAGCTGATCCCCATTCTCTCCGAAAACACGGCGCGGTACGACACCCGCTTCGGGCTGGCCGACGATCTCATCGCGCGCGTGGAGCGCGCGGCGGGGCGTCCCGCCATCCGCACCATCGTGGAGGCCGAGCCGTTCGGTCCGCAGGATCTTGCCGACGTCCTCGTCATCGCGCCCTGTACAGGCAACACCCTTGCCAAGCTCGCCCACGGCGTCACCGACGGGCCGGTGACGATGGCGGCAAAATCCCATCTGCGCAACGGCAAGCCCGTGGTCGTCGCGCTGGCGACGAACGACGGTCTGAGCGCGAGCGCGCCGAATCTCGCCGCTCTCCTCAACCGGAAGAACTACTACTTCGTTCCCTTCGGGCAGGACGATCCGCAGGGTAAGCCCACCTCGCTCATCGCCGACTTTTCGCAGCTCGTGCCGACCGTCGACGCGGCGCTGCGCGGCGTGCAGCTCCAGCCGCTGCTGGTAAAATAGGCGCAAAAAACGACCGCTCATGCGGTCGTTTTTTCATTCCTGTAAAAGGCTCAGATAGTCCGCGACGCTGCCGAGCACAAACGTCGGCTGCACCGCGCTGCCGGCCAGATCCGCCTCCTTCGTCTCGCCCGAGAGGACGAGCACCGTGTCGATGCCCGCGTTCACGCCGCAGGCAATGTCGGTGTAGAGCCGGTCGCCGAGCAGCACCGTCTCCTCGGCGGAAAAGCCGCCGAGCGCCATCGCAAGGCGCGCCATATCGGGCCTCGGCTTGCCGATGACATAGGGCCGCCGTCCGGTCGCGCGGAAGAGCATCTCGCATACGCTGCCGCAGTCCGGCACAAAGCCGTACCATGTCGGGCAGACCCAGTCGGGATTGGTGGCAAGATAGTCCACGCCGCGGTTCAGGAGGATGCAGGCGTCCTCTAACTTCTGAAAGGTCAGCTCGGTGTCGAAGCCCATCACGAAGGCGTCCACCGCCGCATCGCGGTCGTCCGTCAGGCGCAGTCCCGCCTGCGTGAGCTGCCGCTTCATCGACTGCGTGCCGCAGACGTAGAGGAGCTTTTCCGCCATGCCCTGCGTGTGCAGATGCGCGATGAGCGCGTCCACGCTCGTGAGGAAGTCGGAGGTCTCCGCCTCCACGCCGAGGCGGCGCAGCTTCTCCACATAGCTCTCCGCCCCGCGGGAGGAGTTATTCGTCAGAAAGCGGTACGTTCCGCCGCGCGAGCGGATCGCGCGCAGGAAGTCCGCCGTGCCGTCAAAGAGGCGCTCGTCCAGATAGAGCGTCCCGTCCAGATCGAGCAGGAAGAGCCGCTTGGCGCGGAGCCGTGCAAGGTCGGGCATGGCTCAGGCCTTCTTTTTGCCGTCGACGGCGATGAAGAAGAAGGAGCTGACGGCCAGCAGGAACGGATAGAACAGATTCGGAATGATCTCAAACGCGGAGACCTGATACCCCAGCTCGTGCGCCGCGGCGATGGCAACGAGCATCTGCGCGCCGTAGGGAATGATGCCCTGGAAGATGCAGGAGAAGGTATCGAGGATCGACGCCGCCTTGCGCGGCGTGATGCCGTATTCCTCGCTCATTTCCCTTGCGATGGGGTTCGCCATCACGATGGCGACGGTGTTGTTCGCGGTGGCAATGTCCATCGCGCCGACGAGCAGGCCCATGCCGATCTGTCCGCCGCGCTTGCCGCGGAACGCTTTTCTGATCCAGCCCAGCAGCGCCTCAAAGCCGCCGTACTCGCGGATGAGCGCGCAGATGGCGGAGACGAGGATGGCGACCATCGACGTTTCAAACATACCGGCGGCACCGCTGCCCATGTTCTCCAGCAGTGCCTTGACCGCAAGCACGCCCGTCTGTCCGGTCGCGCCGGTGGCAAGCACGATAACGGACCCGGACACAATGCCGATGAGCAGCACCACGAACACGTTGATGCCGACGATGCCGCCGATGAGCACCAGCACATAGGGGATGATCTGGATCAGGTGATAGCCGGGGATCTCCGCCGGGACAACGTCGGCGTTCAGCGTCAGCACGAGGATGAGCACGAGCGTCGCGAGCGCCGCGGGCAGAGCAATGTGGAAGTTTTCACGGAACTTGTCCTTCATCGCGCAGCCCTGTCCGTTGCAGGCGGCGATGGTGGTATCGGAAATGAAGCTCAAATTGTCGCCGAACATCGCTCCGCCCATGACCGAGCCGATGCACAGCGGCAGGGAATAGCCGCTTGCCGCGGCGATGGGGATGGCGATGGGCGTGATGAGCGTGATGGTTCCGACGCTCGTGCCCATGGCGGTGGAGACGAAGCAGCTGACGACAAACAGCACCGCCACGGCAAACTTGGACGGGATGATCGAGAGCATGAAATACGCCACGCTCTCCGCGCTCGAGCGGCCCACCACGCCGACGAAGATACCGGCGGCAAGGAAGATGAGCAGCATCGTCACGATGTTCTTATCGCCGATGCCCTGCCCCATCCGCGTGAGCTTGTCGTCAAAGCTCAGCGCGCGGTTCTGGCAGCACGCCACCAGCAGCGCAACAAGAAAAATAACTACGATAGGGATGGAATAAAAGCCCATCGGGATCTTGAGCACATACTCAAAGATAAGTCCCAGCCCCAGGTAAAGGAGCAGGAATACAAGGATCGGCAGCAGCGCTGCGGGATTTACTTTCTTCTGCATAGTGATTTTTCCTTCCTGATTTTCTCTCTTACATATTCTTAGCGCACCCGTGTGCGGAAACGGCGGCTCACTCCGCCCAGCGGAAGCTCTCACGGCCCGCGCCGAGCTGGAAATGGTATTTGACGATGCCGAGGTCCACATGGCTGTAGCTGCCGCCCCGGCTCTCCGCCCGAACGGTGTCGTCCGGCAGGAGCGTGAAGCGGAAGCGCTGCTGATTCATCGCCGTGGGCGCAAGCAGCGCGGCCTTGAGGCCGCGGCCGAACCACTCGGGCAGCGCGCGGTCGGCACGGTATACCTCGCGCATCGGACGGCTCTCGTGCGCCTCGCCCTGCTCGGCCCCATAGCCGAACGCGATCACACACACGAGCCGTTCGCCCGGTGCGAGCACATAGGTCCTGCGCGCAACCGCTTTTGAAAAGGTCAGGCCCACCCAACAGGTGTTGAGTCCCAGCGTCTGCGCGAGCAGCACAAGACGTTCACCGAACCAGCCGGCGCGCTCGTCAAGATCCTTTGCACGCTTTCCGGCAAGCACGATGTAGTTGCACACGCCGCGGAACTTCCCATAGTGCGCAAAAAAGCCCCGGAACGCCATCGGCTCATTCATCACGAGCTGAATATGCAGCCCGCCCTCGGCGTTGCACGCGCGGATCTCCGCGCGCAGCGCGTCCGCGATCGCCGGCTCGACCGGCTTTGTCAAATAGGTGCGCACGCTGTGGCGTGCGGCGATCGCCTCCTGCACGGTCATGGAATTTCCCTCCTATTCCAATTAACTGAATCTATATTGTATCACAGGAATTTTAGAAAGAACAGCCATATTTTGAACTTTTTTCAATTTTTTGCCCCTCGGGGCCGAAAAAAGGAGACCGCCGCGCCCGCGGCAGCCTCCTGCGTCAGTTTTTGGTGTTCGCCGCCGCTTTGACGGGCAGCACGAGCTGCATGGAAAAGATGCCGCCCCGCGCGCGGAACTCGCACAGTCCGCCGCGGCGCTCGGCGATCGTCTGGATGCTGCGGCAGCCGTAGCCGTGGCCCGCGCGGTCGGAGACCGGCAGGCCGCCGCGCAGAACAAGTCCCTCGGCGCAGGGATTCTGCACCTCGATGAGCAGCTTGCCCAGCCGCACGCCGCAGTAAAGCGTCACCCAGCGGTCCGTCTCCGATCGATCGGCCACAGCGCGCAGCGCGTTCTCCAGCGCGTTGGAGAGCACGGCGCACAGCTCGGTGTCGGAGACCGACAGCTCGCGCGGGAGCTTCGCGTCCACCTCCAGCCGGACACCCATGCGCTGCGCCTTTCCGGCGAAGGAGGAGCAGAGCAGGTTCACCAGCTCGTTGTCGCAGTAGCGCTTGGGCGTGATGCGCTCGATATCCGAGCGTACCTTGCGGATATATTCCTCCGCCTGCTGCGGCTTTCCCGCGGCCAGAAAACTGTCGATGGCGTTGAGATGGTGGCGCATATCATGCTGATAAACGGCGGTCTGCACCTCGGATTCATTGAGCATTGCGATACGCTCCTCCGACGAGGCGAGTCTTTGGGTCAGCGCCGCCTGCTCCGCCTCGATCTCGTGCTTCTCGCTCAAATTTCGATAAACACTCAGCAAAAGGAAATAGAATACGAAAACCTCCAGCGATGGGAAATAACGCACCAACCAACCGCCCGAGTCGATCAGCGAGGAAAAATCTACACCGAGCGCCGAGAACACATAAAGGTAATACAGAAACGGCACAACGGAAAATTGCAGGAAAAGCCGGTCGTCGCCATATTTGATCAGATAATTGAAGCCGCGCCGGAAAACAAACTGCACAAGCAGCAAAATAAGCGCATAGGAAATCAGGTTGCTCACGAGCAGCATCCACCGGCTGCTGCCAAAATGCCGCATGATAACATTACTCGCCACAATGGTCGGCGCAGTAAACGTGAAAGCCGAGAGGATCATGAACGCCATTTTGATCACGCTGCATTTTGTAATATACAAAAACAGCAGGAAAAACGGCAGATGCATCGTCAGCCACATCGCATGGCTGATATACTCTGAGCCCATGCGCTCACGAAGTACATGGTTGAATACCGCCAAGGCCAGGATCGCCAGCGGCACCAGCCACCGCTGCACCTTGGTCAGATCCCGAAAGTGGATATCCATCATGATCCACAAAAGCGCCCATACGAACAAAAGCAGCAGGGCCGGCGAAAATGTTGTAAGGCTCATCGTCTCACTCCTCCCTCCGCTCAAACAGCAGCTTCATGTAGTCCTTTTGAAGCTGCGGGTACAAAAGGCGTGAGACCGGCAGCTCGCGTCCCGAAAAGGTGCGCAGCCCGGCGGGCGAAAGCTCCTCGATCTGCAGCATATTGACAATGTAGGAGCGGTGGATGCGCATGAATTCCGGCCGCGTGAGGAGCGTGTCCTCGTATTCCTTCATCGAGCCGACGACCTCGCGCACCTGCCCGTCGGCAAGGTTGAAGTAAAGGTGCTTGCCGTTGACCTCCACATAGGTGAGCTGCGAAAACGGTACGCGCACGATGGCGCCGCCGGTGCGAAGCGTGAGCGCCTCCTGCGGGCGGCGCTCACGCAGCTCCAGCCGGTCAAGGATAGGATAAAGCGTCTTGGCGCGAATGGGCTTGAGCAAGTATTCCAGCGCCTGGACGCTGTAGCTTTCATAGGCGAAGCCGGGGGACGAGGTGAGGAAAATGATGTCCGCCGCCGTATCAAAGCCGCGGAGCTCACGCGCAGCGTCCATGCCGTTCAGCCCGGGCATCATGATGTCGAGCAGGTACAGCGTGAAGCGCTCATGGCGTGCCGCGTCCAGCAGCGCCGCCGCGCTGCGGAAGCTCTTCACACGCACGGGCGTGCCGCGATCCGTCTCCCACGCGCCGAGCAGCTCCGTCAGGTCTTTGAGCTCCTCCGTCTGGTCGTCGCAGACTGCGATGTACATTCCGCCGCCCCCTTTCCTCGCTTGCGTTTGTCTTATTGTAGCATACCATTCTTTTTCTTTCCAGCATTATCTCACATTTCAAGCCGCAAATCCATACATTTCAAGTCGACAGGGCTCCCCCGCCGGAGATTCCTGCTATACTGCAGAGAGCAAGCGATCCTCGTTCATCATTCAATTACAGGAGGGAAACATGAAAAAGAAACTGCTCAGCGCACTGCTCTGCCTCGCTCTGGCATTCACCCTGCTGCCGACCGCGGCCCTCGCCGCGCCGACAAGGCTCAAGAGCGTCGACCTTGTCATCGACCTGCCGAAGGCAGGCGACCCGAACGAGATGGAGACCGAGGTCACCGTAAAGTCCATGAAGAGCGGCAACGTCGACCTGCTGGCCAACGGCGCCACCGTTTGGTACACCGAGTGGGAGGGCGACGACGTCGAGACCGACGACGGCTTTTCCTTCCGCGCCGGCACGACCTACCTTGTCAACATCAAGCTGGCCTTTGACCCCGACAAGGGCTACTGCGCCAACTACAAAACGGTCAACGGCGAAAACGTCGTCGGCCCCGATACCTTCTCCGCCACCGTCAATGGCGTGCCCGCCACCATCCGCACCAGCGCCCAGTATTACCCCACCCTGCAGGTCAGCCTGACCCTTGAGGGCGAGCGCTATACCGAGGCGGAGAAGGCGGAGCTCAACGCCGATCTGACGCGGAAAACAGACCTTCTCCAGCAGGCCAGGCGGGCGATGGTGACGCCCCGCACGCAGACCGTGGCGGAGTCCAAGCAGCTTGAAAACTTCGTCACCGGCGTGACCGTCATGACCGACGCCAACCACGTTCTGGAGAACACCGACAGCATCCGCACCCTCATTTTGGACACTGATCAAAAGATAACGGGGGATGGAACGTGCTTTTTCATCTGCTACGCGAAATATCTGAAGGAGCTCTGGCTCAGCGATAAGGTGGATGTCTATCAGTTCATCCAGGCGATGGAAGACTACCTCTGGCTGCCCATCGCCGGCGTATACCGGTGGGAGAAGCAGAGCGACCTGCCCTTCTACACCGCCGAGACCGTGGTGTATATCCCCGAATCTGCCGTGCCCGCGCTCAAGGCAGCCCAGGCCCAGCATGGCTATAAGATCCCCTACACCATCAAGACCTACTCCGGCAATGACGTCTATGCCGCCCAGAAGGCGGGCGACGCCGCCGCGAAGGACAACTGGTGCACCGCCCACCAGTACAACCTGCAGATCCGGACGGCCGACCGTGTCTACACCTACGCGCAGGCCTGCCAATCTGCCCGGCGTTATTACTATTCCTGCGCCATCTGCGGCAAGTGCGAGTACAATGCAAAGCATGTCGCTCCCCATACCTCGGATACGGAGATCATGCTCAAGACAGAGAAGCTCGCCCACTCGGATAACGGCGAGTATCCCACGGCGGAGGCCTACATCGGCGTGAACGCCGCCGGAGAGCACGTCTACTGGCTCAGCTGCGAATACTGCGGCCACTCCTTCCGCTATCTCCAGCAGCATCTGACCGCGCGGGATGTTTACGCCTCCGGCGTGGATATGACCCTCGCAGAGTATCAGGCCGAGGCCAACGCCTCCCTGCAATGGGAGGAGGCGCAGGCGCTGAACACCACCGAGCTGTATCCCGGCACCTTCACGATGGCGCAGAAGTCCGCCGCCAAGACCAGCACCTGGGCCGAGAGCGATGTGAACCTTGCGCTCAACGACGATCTGCTCGATACCGCCCTGCTCGGCAGCGACTACACCAAGCCCATCAGCCGTCTGCAGTTCTGCTCCGTGGCGGTGCGTCTGGCGGAAACGCTGACCGGCAAGAGCATCACGCCCGCCGCTGCGAACACCTTCACCGACACGAACAACGCCTACGTCCTCAAGGCCTACGCCGCGGGCATCACCACCGGCACCTCGGCGACCACCTTCTCTCCCAACGCTACCCTGAACCGCCAGCAGATGGCGACCTTCCTCCGCCGCACGCTGCAGTATGTGGAGAAGAACTCCGACTACTCCTACACCAGCTACACCTCCAAGCTCGCCTCCTACACGGATAACGCGCAGGTGCAGAGCTGGGCGAAGGAAGCGATGGCGTTTATGAACGCGCTTGACCTCGTCAAGGGCACCACCGCCACCACGCTCAATCCCAACGGCACCTGCACCATCGAGCAGGCGGTCGCCGTGGCGGAGCGCAGCGTCTACGCCCACCAGATCGGCTGGTATCAGGCCGCGCCGGTGACCAACGTCTATAGCTACAACGACAGCACAGGGGAGCTCGAGCTCGAAGCCGGGAATTACACCTCTTTCGGCAGCACCAACGCCAGCCTCCACCCGGGCGATCTCGTTTGGATCACGGGCAAGCTGACCGGCGTGAGCGAGCTGCTCGCCGAAACCGGCGGCAGCGCAGCCGACTGTGTATACTCCGCCTATCTCCCCGGCATCAACCCGTACACCGGACAGACCATGTATCTCCACTACCGCGACCTTATCCCCGTCCGCGGGTAAACAGGCAAAACGACGCGCGGAGGCCAACGGCCTCCGCGCTTTCTTTTTCTCTTTGGCTTTCGGTCATTTCGGTGCAAATGCCCGACAGGGCTTGCGGGATGCGCCGCGGGATGGTATGATCAAGGCGGCACACCGTGCCCGCCTCTCCGCCGTCACGCCGCGGAGAGAGAACCGACAAAGCCGAGGAAGCACTATGGCATTGAAAAACAGCACCGACCGCGGCGCTTTGGAGCGCCTGCTACTCTCGCGCCTGCCGCGCAAGGAGATCAGCACGCTCGTGCAGAGCTACACGCAGCCCTACCGCGAGCTGATGAGCTACTACCGCTGCGCGATGATGGAGGTCGAGACCAAGTTCAACGTCCTCAACGAGGAGCTTTCGCTCCAGTATGACCGCAACCCCATCGAGAGCATCAAAACGCGCCTCAAGTCTCCCGAGAGCATTGCCGAAAAGCTCCAGCGCCGCGGCTTCCCGCTGACGGTGGAGAGCATCGAGGAAAATCTCAACGACATCGCCGGTGTGCGCGTCATCTGCTCCTTCCCGTCGGACATCTACCAGCTCGCCGACGCCTTTCTGAAGCAGGACGATATCACGCTCCTCCAGCGCAAGGACTACATCGCCGAGCCCAAGCCTAACGGCTACCGCAGCCTGCATCTCATCGTAGAAACGCCCATCTTCCTGCACGATCAAAAGCGCATGATGCGCGTCGAGGTGCAGTTCCGCACCATCTCCATGGACTGGTGGGCGAGCCTTGAGCACAAGATCCGCTACAAGAAGGACCTGCCGGAGCTCGACCACGTTAATCGCGAGCTGTTCGAGTGCGCGCAGATGAGCGCGCAGCTTGACGCGCGCATGGAAAAGCTGCAGCGTCTCGCCGAGACCGCCGCCGCGGAGCAGCACGCCGACAGCCGACGGGGCGAGCGCCGATCCGGCCCGCTCACGCGCTGAGCATCGGCCTCCGGCACCCCGGCATCAGCCCACGAGGTACGCCCAAAGCGGCAGCGTCAGCATGGAGAGCAGCGTTGTGAACACCACACAGCGCGTGGCAAACGGCGCGTCGCTGCCGTACTTCGCCGCGAAGATGGCGGCGGTCGCGCCCGCGGGCATTCCGGTCATGAGCACGCTCACGCCGAGCGCCGTCGGCTCAAGGCGCAGCAGCGTCCCGACGCCCAGCGCCGCCGCGGGCAGGAGCACGAGCCGCAGAACGCTGAACGCCGCCGTATCGCGATTGCAGATGCTCCTGAGCGGCACATCCACTAAAATGGTGCCGACGATGAACATGGTCAGCGCGGAGTTGCAGTTTCCGATGTACTTCACCGTGTTGAGCACGACAGATGGCAGCCGCACCTGCGTGATCATGCAGAGCAGTCCTAAATAGATGGCGACCAGGCAGGGGTGCGTCAGCACGTTTTTGACGACCTTGCGCTTGTCCACCGTCTCTCCCGCGACGAAGTACGTCGTGCCGACCGACCACATCACGATGCGCATGGGAATGAGGAAGATGGAGGTGTAGAGCACGCCGACCTCGCTGTAAATGCCTTCGGCGATGGGGTTGCCGAGAAAGCCGCTCATCGGCACGATGGTGCAGTATTGCAGCACCTTTTTCCGCTGCGCATCATAGCGGTTAAAAAGAAAGCGATTCAAGGCAAGACACAAA